>Ga0067045_1030301_pt1 | contig 15865 bp, 8 predicted proteins | sample TerdegcTABiofilm_FD_59184 | JGI IMG/M metagenome (GOLD analysis project Ga0067045, IMG submission 59184) | Combined Assembly of (Gp0054472, Gp0054536) Wastewater bioreactor microbial communities from Singapore -Terephthalate degrading...
AGGCTAGTGGGTTTCTGGATGCAGGCCAGGGCTCCTTTGTTCAGAATGGATTCGGTGAGGGGCGTGGAGCTGGCCGCCGAGATGGCCACGACCGGCGCCTTGTGGGGGCTCTGCCGCAGGCGGTGCAGCAACTCGGAAGCGCCTCCGTCAGGCATGCGAACATCCGCCAGAATCAGCGCGAACTCATTGGCCGCCAGTGCCTCCATCGCTGCATCCACGCCGTCCACGGCCACGATGCGGATCCCTCGGTGGGCCAATGCTCTACCAAGCACGGCCAGATACTCACGGTCGTCATCCATCGCCAGGATGTTGCAGTGCTCCACCCGCGCTAGCACTGCTGTTTTGGCCGGCGGCTGGCCACTGGCAGTCGTTCGAGGCACCGCCTCCAGCGGCAGGCGGATCTCAAAGGTGGTTCCGCGACCCACCTCGCTCTGAACGCTGATGGTGCCGCCATGGGCAGTGATCGTGCCGTGCGATACCGAAAGTCCCAGGCCGGACCCCTGAACATCGCTCTCACCCAGGCGCCCTTTCGTCGTGAAAAAAGGCTCGAAAACGCGAGACAGGTTCTCGGGAGGGATGCCGCACCCGGTGTCGGCGAAGCTGATGGCAACCTCGTTCGCCGAGGTGTCATAGCGTGTAGTCACGCGTATCTCTCCACCGGACGGCATCGCGTGACAGGCGTTGATCACAAGGTTCAGAAAGACCTGCTCCATCTGCCCGACATCAACCTGCACCGGCCTTGGGTCTGGTGCGTAGTCACGACACACCCGGACTCCAGTCGCCTCCATGTAGGGCTCATGCACGGCGATGGCAGCATCAATGGCCGTCTCAATCTGCAGGGCGGCACGGTGCGGCGCCTCAGGGCGCGCAAAGCTCATGAGGTTCCGGCAGATCTCGGCTCCTCGCGCGCCGGCGCTCAGAACGGCCTCGGTCAGAGCTCGGTAGCCATCCTGCGAGGGCGCCAGCTTCGCCATCTCCGCCCGCAGCATCATCGAACTCAGGATGTTGTTGAAATCGTGCGCGACCCCTGCTGCGAGTTGACCAACAGTGGCCAGTCGGGCCGAGTCTTGTGCCCGGTGCAGCTCCGTAACATTGCGCACATTGCACTGTACCACCCGTGTGTCCCCAGCGTCGAAACAGGAGCACGAAAGCTGCACATCGATCTCTCTGCCATCCTGGGTGCGGATGGTACCCGGCTCACAGTGGCACACTCCATCTCGTCCCACGGTCTCCAGCAACTCGGGAAATGAAACCGCGTCCGCAAGCGGGTGTACCTCAGACAGCGGCTTGTCCACCAGTGTCCCCGGGGCGAAACCCAGCAACTCATGGGCGGACGGGTTCGCATCCACGATGAGCCCCGTCTCGGGTTCGACGATCAACACTCCATCTTGCGAGGTCTCAAAGAGCCGACGGTACCGGGTCTCAGACGCCACCAGTTCTTCCTCGGCCCGCTTCTGCTCAAGCAACTGCCAGGTGACGTCTGCGAGATAGGAGGCGGTTGCCACATCGCTCTCGGTGTACGGGCGCGTACTGTTGCTCACCCCGAGCATCGCCACCACCCTGTCATCGCGCACCACGGGCACCAGCAGCTCCCTCCCCAGCGGGTGCTCATTGCGCACAACTGCGCACCTATCCCGAATGCAGTCCGCCCATGGTGAGGCTTCTGCACTCTCGCATTCCCCTGGTTCACCCCACTGATCGAGGCACCGCGCATCAGTCCCCGAGGAACATCCCACCAGCCGCACCGTCCGCTGGTCCGGCTCCACCAGGTAGAAGCACGCGCTGCCGCACCCGAGCATCGCCCGCATGGACTCCAAGGCCAGCGCAACCAGCTCATCCTTGGTCTTGCCGACTGCGCCCTGAATGATCTCCAGCCGCAATCGCATTCGCCGCTGGGCAAGCCGCTCGTCCGTCTGGTCGCGGAAAACTAGAACCACGCCGGATGTGCCCTCGCCGGTGGCCGCAATGGGAGCGGCCGCGTCCGCGATGGGGTACTCACGGCCTTCGCGCGAGATCAGAGTGGTATGGTTCGCAAGCCCGACTACCGTCCCTTCGCGCAGCACTCTTGTCACCGGGTTTTCGACCAGCTCTCGCGTCTCCTCATTCACGATGTGGAAGACTTCTTGGATGTGCCTGCCAATGGCCTCCGCCTCGGACCACCCCGTGAGCGTCTCCGCCGGCGGGTTCATCCTGACCACGCGGCCTTCGAGATCCGTGGAGATGACCGCATCGCCGATGCTGTACAGCGTGGCCCGGATCTGCGCCTGCTCGCGAAGCAGTGCATCCTCGGCATCCTGCCGCCGCCGCTGGTTCATGAATGCATCCATGGCGAAGGAGAGGTCCGCCGCCAGTTCTTCAAGCAGTTCCCGTTCCTCGTGCTGGAAGTATTCAGGCCCGTCCGCGTACAGATCTAAGGTCCCCACCACCTGGCCATCGCGCCGGAGTGGGAATGATCCCACGGCCTCGAACCCCCGCGCTCGGGCAGCCTCCCGCCACGGAGGTATGGCGTAGCTCTCCAGGGTCCAAAGGCGAGTCTCTGGGCGGCCGGCGAGAATCGCTTGCGCGACCGAGCCCACATTTCGCTCCGGATCGCTGAGACACACACGCCTGAGCGCCAGGAACCCGTCGTCGCGCCCGAAGGACGCCACCGGCAGCACCTCATCCCCGTCCTCCGCCACCATGCTCACAGCCGCCAGCAAGAACCCGCCGCGTTCAACCGCGATCCTGCAGACATCCTGGAATAGCTCTTCCTCGCTGGTCCCGCGTACGATCGCCTTGTTGACATCCGAAAGGGTGGCCAGTAACCGGTTCAGCCGGGTGATCTCGCGCTCAGCACGGCGGCGCTCAGTAATATCATGCGCAACTGACAGGGCGCCGATGATGGCGCCATCCTCATTGCGCAGGGGCCGGCAGTGCCACTCCAGCAACCGCTGTGCCCCATCCTGGCGGCGCTGGAGCGACTCAACTCTGCCGCTCTCCATCGCGCCCGTGAGTAGTGGCCGCACAGCCCACAGAGTGTCCAGTGCCGCAGCTTCCCCGACCATGAACTCCGTCGCATTCCGACCGATCGCATCCGCCCCGAAGAACTGCAGACCGGCTGCGTTCATCCATCTGTACTGAAGGTGCTCATCGACCTCCGCGATGATATCAGGCACCGCCTGGATCAGGGTCCGGTGCCGTTCCTCGCTCTGGGCCAACGCTGCCTCCGCCTGCTTGCGCGCGGTGATGTCCTCGACGATGGTGATGACGGCTGTGCGGTGACCATGCGCGTCCAGGGCAAACGAGACGGTCAAACGCGCCCACACCACATGACCGTCCCGGTGGATATACCTGACCTCCCGCTGGTACGAACTGCGAAGGCCTTCCTCCAACTCCCGCCAGAGCGTGGGCGGCGCGTCGCGATCCTCCGGGTGTGTGAACTCGTCCGCGCGCATGGACAGGAACTCTTCGCGCGTGAGCCCCAGCATGTCCAGCAGGGCCTGATTGCAGTCATGATGCCGTCCGTCCAGCCCGGTCAGGGCAATCCCGACCGCAGTCTGGGCGAAGATCGAATGGTACCGCGCCTCGCTCTGCCGCAGTGCATCCACCGCCGCTTGCTTTTCATGGTTGCGACGGATGTTCCGCACTGCGTAAGACACGTCACCGGCCATCTCGGTCAGAATACGTACCTCGTCCTGCCCGAAATGTCCGGGGTCGTCGCTGTGAAAGACCAGGCAGCCCATGACGGTCTCCTGGAAGGTCAGCGAACAGGCGCCCACGGCGGCATAGCCCTCCCCCATCGCATCATCGGCACTGGCCAAACAGATCGCGCTCCCGGTCTTAATGGCGTCCAACGCCGGCGCGCACAGGCCCGCCTCCTCCAGGGGCAGGGCGCCATACTCAAGGTGCCCTTCATCGCCGCTGCGCGCCACGCACGAGACGTACAGGCCGTCCGCCCTCGTCTCGGTCAGGATCACCGCCACCAGCCTGAACCCGCCGCGCGCAACCGCGATGCGACAGACATCGTCGTAGACCTGCGCTTCATCGGATGCCCGCACCACCGCCTGGTTCACATCCGACAGCATCGAGAGCATCCGGTTCAGGCGCATGACCTCGCGCTCCGCATCCTTGCGGGCGGTTATGTCCTGAATGTGACTGATGAAATGGCGTGGCTTCCCGTCAGGGTACCGCGCCAGCACCCGGTTGATGTGCGCCCAGACTACTTGGCCATCCGGACGCAGGTAGCGCTTCTCCATCTCCCCCCGGTCTCGCTCGCCTCTGAGCATTGATTCCAGGAACTCCCACGAAGCAACCGCGTCGTCGGGGTGCGTTATCGCGCCCAAGCCGGCCCCCAGCAGTTCGTCCTCGGTGCGCCCCACCATCTCACAGAACGCGGCGTTCGCACGGACCAGCCTACCGTCCGGCTCCATCAAAGTGCAGCCGATCCCGGCGTCCTCGAAGATTGCTCTGAACTCCGCCTCGTCCACCCGCAGGGCCTTCTCAGTCTGCTGCAGACGAATCGCAGCCTTCACGCGCGCAACCAGTTCACGGTTGGACACAGGACGGGCGATGTACCCGTCAGCGCCTTGTTCCAAGCCGCGCGCCTGATCTTCGGACGAGCACAGAAGCCCGGACATAAGGATGACGTGAGTGTGCCACAAGCCCGGCGCAGCCTTCAGCCGGGCGCACAACTCCACGCCGTCACAATCAGGCAGCACCACATCCAGCAGCACGAGATCCGGAAGGAAGTCCGCCGCAGCCTCCAGGCACTCGGCTCCCGTGGCAACCACCCCCACTTCGTAGCCGGCGTCACGCAGGACTCTAGCCGTGGCCTCCAACATCGCGGGGTCATCATCAAGAACGAGGATTCTGGCGGACTCGCTCACGTCCGGTTTTCCCCCTTCGTGTTGGGCAGGAAGACGTGGAAGGTCGCGCCTTCCCCCTCAACGCTTGTTACCCACACGCGACCCCCGTGCCCCTCGACGACACGCTTCACGATTGCCAACCCCAGACCGGTGCTGCGCTCGCTCCGGGTGCCCACGGCAGCGCCTGTGCGGAAGGGCTGGAGCAACTGGTCGAGGTTCTCGTTCCGCAGACCCGGTCCTTCGTCCTGCACTGACAGCAGCACCCCGCCATCGTGGGGACGGGCGCGCACAGTGATCGTGCTCTTCGGTGGCGAGAACTTGGCGGCATTGCTGATCAGATTGCCGACCACCTGCTCGATTCTCGCCGGGTCCACCCAAAGGACGGGCAGCGGGCCCGCGCTCTCCAGCTTGAGGATGCTGTTCTTGCGGGAAGCCAATATGCGGTTCCGCACCACGCAGCGGGCCACCAGATCAGACATCGCGGTGGGCTCGGGTGACAGCGAGAGCTTGCCGGCCTCGATCAACGCCACATCCAGGATCCCGTCCACCAACCTGGACATGTACTCGCTCGATGAGCGGATGACTTCGAGCCACTCCCTGTGCTCATCCTTTAGCACAGCGTCCAGGTCTTCGGCGAGGAACTCGCTGTAGGCCGTGATAGCGCCAAGCGGTGTCCGCAGGTCGTGAGCCGCCATCCCGAGGAATTCGTTTTTCAGCAGGTTCAGCCGTTCGAGCTCCGCATTCTGCTTTGTCAACTGACGCTGGAGGTTGACCAACTCGTTGTTGAGTCGGCTGATCTGGTCGAACAGGCTGTCCTGCGGCTCGTACCCGTGTCGCTTGCCTTCCGGCGCGTCGGGTCCGTGCTGCCCATCAGGCAGCGTCCACGCACCAAGGCCGTTCAGATCCCCAAGCGTTGGAGCCGCTGCGATAAGAACGCGGCAACCGTCCAGCACGCCAGCGAAGCACAATGTTCGCAATTGCTGGTCGACTCGAACATTGAGCTCCCAACCTGAGACCCGGCCTTGTTCCCGCAGCGCCCGAAGGAAGTCCAGCGCCTTGCCCAGGCTGTGACGATCAACGCAAGCAGCGAAAGCCCTGCCGACTTCGAAAACCTCATGCAGCCCCAGTTCGTCGCGGACGATCCCCGCCACCACTCCATCGGCGTCACAGCGCAGGACGACGCCTTTGGACATGCTGTCTGCCCTCTTTCGCGAAGCCTGTCGTCACCCGCTCATCTCCGCCCGGACCGCTCCCGCAACAATTCGGGGCAGTCCCCTCAACCTCCCACCAGCTCATTCGCCAGCGCCACGGCACCCTGCGCATCCTCCGCGCACCCATCCGCGCCCACGCTCTGCCACAGGCTGTCCGAGAGTCGGAAGGGATAGCCGCCAACCATCACCTTCACGTTCTCACCAACGGCTGAACGTACCGCATCCACGAGGTTGGCCACCGCGCTGATGTGGTAGGTCATCGTGGCCGAAACAGCCACGACATGGGCATTGCGCTCCTTCACCATCTGTACGATACCCTCGGTAGGCGTGTTCGCCCCCAGGTAGTAGGTGTCCCAGCCCTCAAGCTCGAGAAAATCCGAGACCATACGCGCTCCGATTTCATGCAACTCTCCAGAGATGCACGTTGCCACCAGGCTTCGACCTACCCGCCGGCTGGAGAAGATCCGCGGGTAGAGCTGAGATATGATCATCTGGGTCGCCGCAGTGCAGAAGTGCTCCTGAGCCACGCTGACGCGGTTCATCTGCCACAACCGCCCAACCTCCATCTGGGCGGGTTGGAGGACCCTCAAGTACACGTCGCGGATGTCGACGCCTGACTCAACCGCGTCGAGGATCAGCCGACTCGCTCGCCAGCGGTCCCCGGCGAGGACGGTGTCCAGGTATTCACGCGCAAGCTCAGCCATGGGGGCATCGTCGGGTATGAAGGTGGCGACGGTGGTTGAGGCAACGGGCAGGTGGCGCAGTCCGGCGTCTATAACCTGGCTGGCGGCATCTGCCGTTTCGGGGGGAAGCTGCTCCCACAGCACTGCCCGCATGTGCTGAAGCGTAACGGTGAGCACATCGCGAGGGAGCCGCAGGTTCGTGAATAGTACATTGGCCCAGTCTAGGTACGCAACGAAAAGGCCGGGATCACCAGCGGTTAGCGCCTCTGTAAGGTACATCAAGTGGTACCCTACATCGCGGACGCTGAGTTCGCGCCCCTTGCGTCCGTACCGGGCCCACTCTTCGGGCTGCATGCCGTAAATGCGCGCCGTGATCGCTTCGGATAGCTCCGGCCGCCGATCAGCGATCTCACCGAAGATGGCTTGCCGCAGCTTAGGCATGTTTGACTAGCCCCCATTGCGCCGAGCGACACGGTTTGGAGTTGGAGGGATGGCATCTGGCCGGCCTGGCGGAGCAGCGCTGTCGGACCATGGCATTGTCTCCACGGACGCTTAGTCAAATGCGGCTTCCACCCGCTGCGGCTCCAGTCCCGCCTGGCATCCTCTCCGTCTCATCGAGAGCAAGCTGACACGAGAATTTATATCATACTCGAAATCCATCCCCTCCGCATCCCGAAGGTGCGCAGGCTCAGTCGGATGCACGCCGCACGCCCGCGACGATCCGATCACTTCACTCTCCCGGCCCGTACAGCCAGTCGGTGTCCACCCGGGTGATGGCCGTCAAGTTCAGGTGCCCCACTTTCGGGTTCCCGGCGCAGTAGCCCAGCAGCACCGCGTCCGGCGCGAAATCGATGGCCGTGTAGCAGTACCACCCCGCCGGATCGTCCTCAATGGTCTTGCGCTGCTCCCAGGTCTGGCCCTCATCGCGCGAGATGGCGACATGCAGCGGCGTGCGCTTGCCCCGGTATGCGTCCGCAACGTCGGAGTGATCGTTCCAGACCAGCACCAGGTCGCCCGTAGAGGGCATGCGCTCGATGCTGCAGGGCGAGACCGGAGAGATGATGTTCGAGGGCTCCGCGGGGGACCAGGTGATGCCGCCATCCGACGAGTAGGACCGGAACTGGCTCCCCTGATCGGTGCGGCTGAGCATCATCAGGCGCCCGTCCTTGAGCTCAACCACGGCAGGCTCCTGGAGACCCGTGCCGCTTTTCGGCGGCGCCTGAAGCTCGGAATCACTGCGGTACCAGGTCATGCCCAGGTCGTCCGACAGATAGCACATCGCCACTCCGCGGCCGGTCCACGGCGTTCCAGGCACGCAGTGGAGCGCGGCGGGAATCACCAGTCGACCGCTGCTCAGCTGCACCAGACGGCCGTTGTTCACCACGTAATAGCCCTTCTCGGGGATACAGAGGGTCGGTTCGGACCACGTCGCGCCCTCATCCGAGGAGAACCGCAGCCGCGGGCGGCAGTCATCCAGGTCATCCTTGCGCAGATACAGGAGTGCAATCCTGCCATCCTGGAGGCGCAGGAGGGAGACGGACATGATGTTCATCCGGCCCTCGTTGGGGACGACGATCATGTCCTCGGAGGACCAGGTCCGCCCATCGTCCGACGAGACCCGGGAGGCCAGGAACGCCTTTGAGTGGTCCCCACCGCCGCCGTAGAAGTGGGTATAGATGAAAAGGATGCGCCCGTCCTTGAGGCGGATGAAGTCGCCCTCGGAGTTGCGGGGATTGCCAGGACCGGGAGGCAGCAGGCGAATGCGCGTCACGCCCTCGGTGGTCACGATTTCGGGTCCCTCGGCATCAGCGGTCACTGGTAGGACGGACAGCATGAGGACGATAGGCAGACAGGCAAGGGGCACGATGGCACCTCTTTCGGCCGATATGCAGCGGACGGCAGGAATGACGTGTCGCGCGGGGAATTCCCCTGTATCTGCCCAATACCTGCCCGGCTGACGAAAGGGAGCGCGCTCATGACACGGTACGGAATGGTGATCGGGGTTCGGCCTGAGAAGCTCGAGGAGTACAAGAAGCTGCACGCAGCAGTCTGGCCTGATGTGCTGGCCATGATCCACGACTGCAATATCCGCAACTACTCCATCTACTATCGCGACGGCCTGCTGTTCAGTTATTTCGAGTACGTGGGCGAAGACTATGAGGCAGACATGGCAAGGATGGCCGCAGACCCGATCACCCAGAAGTGGTGGGACCTTTGCATGCCATGCCAGGACCCGGTGCCGACCCGAGCCGAGGGTGAATGGTGGGCGCCAATGGAGGAAGTCTTCCACACCGACTGAGGACCGAGGGTGAACTGGTGCTGATCGCCCCGTTCGGCGCCGTCGGCGCATATGGGGACTGGCATCCGGGTTCGCCCCGCACTCGAACCCGGTGCCTTTGCCCAATGCGTTCCATTACCCCTCCGCCGCCGTTGTCTGCACGCGGAAGTACCCGTCCGCCTCAATGCCTGACGCCAACTCCGTCACATGCACGCGCCAGAGTCCTGGCACGTCATTGGCCGCAATGACTGCCCCGATCTCCACCACGCCATCCTTCGCCCCGTAGTAGCCTGACATCTCCGCCGGCCGACCGTGCGGGTCAAGGATCTCGACCTTCACCGGAACGACAGCATCCAGCGCCGTGTTGCTCGGGTCCACAACGGCGGCCTTGATGGTCACCGGCTCCCCGGGAGCGGCAGTCTCGGGCGTTTCAACGTTCACCCCGGCCACCGGCTGCGAGGTGACCATGTATAGGCGGCCTTCGCAGGGCCCGAGGGCGACGTCCAGGCTGAGCTTGCCGCCTTCATTCGCCTGCCGGACCTCGCGGTGACGGACCAGGTCGTAGACGTGAGCGCCGGACCGTTCCATCGCGAGTGTGGCGTTGATCGGCAGGCCGTTCTCCATGACCAGACCGTGATGCCCCACGTAATCGCCGAACTCCCGTAGGTCATTGATCGCGAACAGGTAGTCGGTGGACCCGTAACTGCGGACCCGGGTGATGACGCTGGGGTCGGACGCCGATGCGTACCGGGTGTAGTGGGGCGCAAGCTCCGCCCACAGGTTCTCGGCGGCCTCCATCATGTTCGCCCTGGCCATGTCCGCCTCTTTGGGCCGCTGGTAGCTATGCAGGAGGATATCCGGCTGGATCGCCGGGCACAGGTTCTCGTCGCCGACCACAATACCACCCGCCGCCTGGAATGCCCTGATCTTGTCAACCACCGACCGCAGGAGCACATCGCAGTCCACGAGAACCAGGACCCTGAAGCCGTCCAGGCCCTTTCGCTGCACTGTCTCGTCGTAGATCACCTGCGGCTGTAGGCCGGCGTAGTGCAGGATCAGGTAGGCATCCCCAGCCCAGCCGCCGTTCCAGCCCCAGGTGCCCTTGCGGGCAAAGGTCTGGGACGCGAAGCTCTCCAGGAACGCCACGTCCGAAGGCCTGTCCGGAATCTGCACAAGGGAGGGCCCCAACGGTTCGACCACAGTATCCACCAGTCGCCGCAGTTCGTGCTTCGTCTCCGGATGAGTGTACCGGTACGAACTGTGCTGTTCTTCGCAGTCCACGAGCGACTGCCAGCCGTGGTACATGATGCCTTTGATGGGCCGCGAGATCTTCGCCCAGAACGCTTCGCGCATGTGCATCGGCGCGATGGTGATGAAGCGGGCATCGGGGATGCGCCGCTCCCATTCCGCCAGATAACGGCCCGAGGCATCCACCGCTCCCGTACCCCGGGGCTTCACGTCCTGGTCAATGAAGTCCGCAGTCTGGACCTTCGCCTCCTCGCCGGGCTCGGGCGCTGTCTGGCTGCGGTACCAGATCACCTGCGTCATCTTCATCACTTGCTGGTCCGGGCGGTCCGCACCGCCGGCCATGCAGAGCAGTTCGTCGGTACACAGGCCGATGCGGAGCGGGTCCGGGTAGGAGTAGGTCCAGTGCGCCAGGTAGTCGACATTGCCCCCGCTGCCGTACACGCTGGGGCAGCGCACCGCCGGGTCGTGGAAGGTCCACAAATCATCGCGACCCGTTGATTTGAGGCCATCATGGACGGCCGTGTGCAGGTCGTTCCAGCCGTCGCCTTTGGCCCAGAACCAGCGGTAGTAGACGTAGAGCGGGTAATCGTCGGGAATCACGCGATCCGCCGGGAAGTCGTCGATCTCCTGGTATGACACGCCCCGCGCAGAGGTCACCTTATCCGGGATGTCATATCCCGCGAACTTGCGAAACGCTTCCCTGTCATGCTCGTGGAAACAGACCTGAGTCTCGCCGCGCACTTCCGTGTGGATCAGCGCGGATTCCAGGTCGGGGTGGTCGCCGAAGGTCTGTGCCACCGACGCGCCCACGTTGTAGCAGAACTCGCGGATCGCCGGGTCGCTGGCGCAGACGTCGTGCTCCTTGCCTGTGGGCTGGCCGTCGCGTTTCACCCGCGCGTACTCTTCGAGTTCCCGCGCCCAGCGGCCAGGAGACAGGCTGGCGGTGCAGAAGATCCCGTTGCGCAGGGCATTGTCCATGGCCTCGATCTGGTCGGCCACGCCCTTCTCACTAGTGGATCGCGTCGGCGACTTCGCTTCCCAGATGGCCTTGTAGTCCGCGCCCAGGCCGATGGCGTGGGTGAAGCCGATGTCCTTCAGCCGGTCGATCTCCTTCAGCCCCGCGCCCCACATGAGCACCGGCATGGTATTGGGGAGCTTCCGGGGCACGATGGTGAGCAGGAATCGCTCGGTGGCGGTGAAAGGCGGGTCCGATGGCACCTGAATCGTCGCCACAAGACTATAGTCGTCGGGGCGGAGAGTGGTATCAAGCCTGCACGCCGCCCGGTGGGTCTCGCCGGGGCCCAGGTCGGGCAGCTCCACAGTCTGCGGCGGCATTCCCGTGATCTGGAACACCGCTCTCGCGCCGCTGACGGTCGTGCGCAGCTTATTGGTGATATCCAGCGAGATCGTGGCCTCCGGTTCCATGCGGACGAAGACCTTGCGCTGGACGGGTACCGAGAACGCAGCCGGACGGAACTCCAGCGCGCCTTTGCAGATGCGCACCTGATCGATGAAGCCGGGGAAGCCGTGGTAGTAGCTGCCCACGCGGTCGCCGATCATCAAGTCCTTCACGCCGGGGGCCACGTCCTTGCGCCCGGGAGCGGTCCGGGTTCCGGCAAGACTGCCGTTGATGAAGAAGCTTCCGGTACCCGCACCGTCGTAGGTGAAGGCGACATGGGTCCAGACATCCACCTCAAAAGGCGCGCGGTCGCTGGCGAAGACCTCGGTATCCGCGCCGAATCCCAGTTCCATTCTCAGATTCCGCAAAGCGCCAGATTCGGCGCTCAAGACCAGTTGCATCCCGGTCTTGTCCACATAGCGGTTGTCCAGGAGGAATGATTCCGGATAGCCCTTCATGTCGGGCTTCGGCCTGATCCACATTTCCACCGTGAATGCGCCGCGGGGAGTGAGGTCCGGGTGGGCCTTTGCGCTGGCGCGGTGAGGGGCATCTTCCACCGGCCAGCCTGGGAAGGTCTCAAGCGCTCCGCCGAACTTCCCGTCGGGCGAGAACTGCGCACCCTGCAGCCGCAGGTCGTGCCCGTGCCCGGAGAGGTCTTGCGCGGCCTCGTCGCCATCGAACTGCCAGAGTGCCACCACGTGGTCGCCTGTCGCGTCTTCACCTGCATACGGGCTCAGATAGGACTCGGCCAGTTGCACCGTGGCCTTCGCCTCCTGCTGGGCAAATGCGGGCAGGACCAGAGAGATGAGGAGGATAAGGGGCAGCGGAACTGCGTATCGCATGGTTTCATCCTTTCGTGAGCCACCGGTCTCTTCGCATGCGGCAGGCGCCGCCGGCAACCAGCGCGGCGCCTGCACGACCTACCTTCCGAAAGCGAGAGGGTTCCTGCTTAACCAGCCTTCTCAGGCTTCAGGTCGCCGCTTTCGACCATCGCGGCCAGCGGATTGTCTTCGATGTCCAGCGGGAAGTCCACGCGGCCCCTGCGCCGGCTGGATTCGTAAGCCCCGAAGATGATCTCCGTGGCGACCAGCGCGTTCTCCGCATCCAGTTGGCACTTGCGGCCATTGACCAGGCAGTCGACAACATCCGCGATGGCGCGCTCGATGAAGTTCGGGCCGTGAATGCTGGCGCCGTTGGTGTCCGGCACGGTCCAGTCTTTCTCCCCGGCAAGCTGGTAGCGGATGGGCGGACCGTTGACAACGCCCACGTCGATGACGCCCTTGCTGCCGATGAGCCGGTCCACGCAGCCCACCGGGTTGGCATCCCCCGGCTTGCCGGTCATTACCAGGCCGAAGACGCCGTTGTCATACTCGGTGAGCATCACCTGCTGGTTCTCATTGTGTGAGCCGAAGACCAGGCTTTCCGTGCGGTAGTCAACCTGGCAGATGACCCACTTCGCGGGCACGCCGTCGCCCAGGAAGAAGCTGAACATGTCGATGAAGTGGGTGCCCGTGTCGTACAGGTTGCCCGCGCCGCACTCCAAACGCCACAGATCGCCGATTGCGCCCTCATCCAGCATCTGCTTGGCGATCATGAAAGGCTCGCCATACCGGCGCTGGTGGTTGAAGGTGAGTTGGACGCCTTTCTCTTTCGCGGCCGCGGCCATGCGCTTGGAGCCGCCCCAGGTGTCGGCCATGGGCTTCTCGCAGTGGATCGCTTTCACGCCCGCGTTGATGGCGTCAAGCACCATGGGCTCATGCAGGTGCATCCAGGTGCAGACGCTCACGATGTCCAGCTTCTCATTGGCCAGCATCTCGCGGTAATCAAGGTACACGCCGGGGATGTCGTACGTATCCGCGAAGGCCCTGGCGTTCTCCTCCACGATGTCCGCGCAGGCCACCATGGTGCAGTTGTCTAGCTTCTTGAAGGCATTCGCGTGTTGGTACGCCATGGCATAGCCCATGGCGTCTCCGCGTTCTTTTTTCCGTCCGGTCCCGATGACTCCGACCCGCAGTTGGCTCACAAACGATCCTTCCTTTCGCCAATTCGAGGGGGCGATGAGCGCCCATCCTCCTGGAACGCCAGCGCATTTCGCCGGCGATGCGAAAGGACCTGCCGGTCTGTCACAGGGAGGAACCTGCGCGTCCGGGGGGAATTGTCCGCGCGGACGCAGAATGCATCCACAGACCGACCAACGGGAGCCTTCGGCCATGCAGGACCGCATCCGCCGGTACCTTGACGCCGCCGCACGTGGGGCTGACTACCTGTTGTCCATGCAGAATCCGGATGGTTCTTTCATCCGTGAAGACCTGCAGGCCGATGTGTACCATAAGGCGCCCCAGGCGCTGCTTCTCACCGGACATCCCGCGGCGGCGAACCGCCTGCTGGAGTGGGTGAAGCGCAATGACCTGCGCGAAGGCGGGCGCCTACACCACTTCGACGCCGGCCTGGCGCTCTATAAGACCAACTGGCTCTGCCAGGGCGCCCACCGCATGGGCCGGTTCGACATCTCAATGCCGGTAATGCGGTTCATCCTCAAATGCCAGGCCCCCTGTGGCGGGTTCTACCAGTGGCCCGAGATGACCACGGTGATCGAGCCGGTCTGCTCGGCCTGGGGTGGGATGACATCGCTCTACATGGGGCACGTACCCGCTGCTCAGAAAGCAGGCCAGTTCCTGCGGAGCATGCTGGAGCAGCAACCCGACACCCGCCGGTTCTACGTCCAGACCGACGCCGAGGGGGCCCTGAATCTGGACGGGCCCTTCGTAGATGCAGACCAGCCCGGGCAGGCGTACTACTGCCCGGGCATCGCCGCCCTGTTCTGCATCCGCCTGCATCTGGCCACAGGAGACGAGGATGCCCTCGACACCGGCATGCGCCTACTGCTGTTCCAGATGAACTGCGCGGACGATGCCTTCGCATATCCGACCGCGGGCAAGTCGGCGGTTGCGGCCGCTACACTGTACGCGGTCCTGGGGGATACCCGGGCGCGTGATGCGGCCTGCAGCATGGGCGACTACCTTGTGTCCGAACAGAGCGCCGAAGGCTGGTGGCGCAACCCGCACAGCGACAGTACGGTGGTGCGGCTCGACCATACCGCCGAGTTCGTAGTCTTTCTGAGCGAGATAGCGGCGATGCTCTCAGTGCGTTCGTAGGCCGGGAGAAAGGCGGGAAGGCAATGGAACCACTGGGCCGGGACTTGCGCGACTTACTGCCGGTGGTGGATGAGGACGTGGCTGCGTCCGTCCGCGCCATCCGCAAGCAGGAGATCCGGCGAAGAGAACCTCACCACCACGAGGAGTTCCATATCCGTGTCATCGAGGACCCGGCGGAGTTCTACGACGCCCTCGCCACAAACATGCTGCGTCGCATGAACCAGGCGGCGGCAGAGGACCGGCCTTTCGTGGGCGTGTTCCCAGTGGGTCCGGTAGGTCAGTACGATCGCCTTGCTCAAAAGATCACCGCCGAGCGCGTGGATCTCGACCACTGCACTCTCTTTTTCATGGACGAGTACGCGTACCCCAACGGGCAGACGATTGACAAGTCTTCCGCGTGGAGCTTCGAGTACACCGCGCACCGGCACCTGTTTGATCTCATCAGCGGCACTGGGCTGGACCTGTCCCGCGTGCACTTCCCGGGGCCCGACAACATCGCGCAGTACGACGAAATGATCCTGGATGCGTCGGACGGGCGAGGCGCGGATGTCGTGTACGGCGGCGTGGGCTGGTGCGGGCATTTCGCGTTCTGGGAGCCGCACCTGATCGAGGAGTTCGCGTCGGACGTGGACTGGATGGGCGCGCATTCGGCTTTCGTGCGCCTGCACCCCATGAGCCTGCTGCACAACTCATTGCGTGCGGGAGGCGACTGGACCAGCATCCCACCGTGCGCGTACACAGTGGGGCCCGGGGTGATTCTCGGGGCGAAATACCGTAGCTTCTGGCTCGACGCTCACCTGGGGTCCGGAATGAGCTGGCAGCGGTTCATCGGCCGCCTGATCACCCACGGGCCGGTGACCCCACAGATCCCGGCATCATATCTGCAGACGCTCCCGGGCGACGTCGTCTTCTTGGGCGCGGTGGCCGAGGACATCGGCGGCCCGAGGGTCTCGTGGCAGTGAGAGGACGGCGGGGGATGGTGAGTACAGAGTAGTGAATAGCAGTGGGAAACGGCGGAGGCGCACAGCGAGAAAGAGCAGAGGCGAC
>Ga0067045_1003764_pt1 | contig 15859 bp, 11 predicted proteins | sample TerdegcTABiofilm_FD_59184 | JGI IMG/M metagenome (GOLD analysis project Ga0067045, IMG submission 59184) | Combined Assembly of (Gp0054472, Gp0054536) Wastewater bioreactor microbial communities from Singapore -Terephthalate degrading...
AAGGCAAGAAACCGTGCCCCGATCCCACAATTCTGAATGGAAACCCTCTCCTTTTCTTCCCCATTTTTCCCTGCTTTTTCCTTTTCCCTTCTCCTCTTCCTGCAACTTCATACGGCTGAAGTGTTACGACGTTTCCAGTTAGCAACCCTGATGCCAAAGGAGATAAACGCCTGCTCGATATCGATTGTACTCCCTAACTGATTGGCACGCGATCACTTAGGTCTCTTGCTCCATCTCCCGGCCCCCGTCGCGATCGTATCCCCCTCCAGACGCCTGGAGAACTTCTTGGCCACGATGGCAACAAAACGTCCCTTGTCTTAGCGACTGCCACACTCGGGTGGTTTGTCGCTGGCGGTGCCTCTTGGTGTTAATTCCTTGTGCAGAAAGAAGTTGCGGAATCAAGCCAATTCGTTCGGGTGTCGGCATAGGGGTTGCATGGTTCCGGCGGGGCTCGACCGCAGGCACAGCCCCCCTCCAGGCGTACAGTACCCCCATGCCGAGTTGTTCGTGGACAGAGTGGTTGACCTGGCAAGATACGATGGTGCATGGAGCCCGAGCGATGCTGATCCTCAGCCGAAAGCAGGGTGAGCAGATCGTCGTGCCGCAGTGCCAACTGACGGTCACGGTGCTCAATATCAGCCGGAATCGGGTCCGCGTGGGGATCGTTGCCCCTCCGGATGTCAGCGTCCACCGGGCCGAGGTTGTCCAACGCGAGCGCCGCAAGCCGTGCGCCGGGGAGGAGGACCTCTAATGGCCACGCGCGTTCTCATTGCCGACCCCGATCGGCATCTCCTGGCCGCCTACGAGGAGCACCTCTCCTTGGAGGGTTTCGAGGTGGCTACCGCGCAAGACGGCCTGGAGTGTCTGCGCCGACTCCGCGAGTTCGCCCCCGACGTGCTCGTGCTGGAGCCGGCGATTCCCTGGGGCGGAGGCGATGGAATTGTGGCGATGATGGAAGAAGAGCCGGATCTTCGCAGGGTGTGTCTCGTCCTGCTTCTGACCTACGGGTGCAATCCGGCGACCCTCTACAACATCGCTACCTTTCCGATCAGCGACTACCTTGTGAAACCCAGGACCGCGAGGAATCTGGCCCAGCGCCTCCGTTCCGCGCTGGCGCGCAACGGCGCAGGACAAAAGGAGGCGGGGGCCGTCCGAGGAGGTACACGATGAAGGGCCCACGAGACCGTAAGACGGAGAGGCGACACTCCCGCGCCCCGCAGCCGGGACGGCATGCTGAAGACGAGCCGCAGACAACCTCGCCTTCGGCCCCNCCGGGCGACGAGGGCACTCCCGCGCAAGCGCCGNTGCCCGTGACGTCGGCCTGGACCGTGATCGAGCGAGTCATCTGGATGCTGNTCGGGCCGATGGCCCTCGGCGTCGTCTGCCTGAATATCGCCAGCGCATCNACCGGCTGGCTCACCGGTCTCGATGCCGNGTACTTCGTGATTGTGGCGGTCATGATCGGNTGCCGATGGATGGAATTGAAGTCGGGACACGCCATGACGGCGATGGGGGAACCTGCCACTTGGAGTGACTTCAACCGTTACGTGGTTGCGATGGTCCCCCTGGCAGTCGTGGTCTGGGTAACGGTCAACGTTGTCGGCAACCACATACGCCCCGGGCTGTAACGCCGGTGAATTGCCATGGAATCCGAGTCGTTTGCCGTTCTTGACTGTGGTCTGGTCCGCTGTGCAAGCGGGCGGGTTTGCCTCAATCTGCGCGAATTCCTGGATGCGGTGCGGAGCGTGCCTGAGACCGTGCTGGAGCACCACATGATGCGTTGCGCGCTGGAGGATGCGTTCGAGCTCAACGAGTTCCCAAACGACTTCGCCCGATGGAGTTGGTTTGCCCTGGGAGACCACGTTCTCGGCGAGGCGCTTGCCCTGGTGGATCCCTACCGGTATCCGAGCATCGGCGAACTCCGGGCCGCCCTTGTCAACCTGCTCGAGGACCGCCTTTGGGGGCTGGAACGCGTGCCGTGGTGCCGCCCGGGACTGGAACTCCACCTTGTCGAGTCGCGCCTGGTCGCCTACGATACGGGGGAACGGATTTCGTCGTTGGCGGCGCTGTCCGAGGCGGTCGGCCGCATTTCGTTAAGATCCCTTTTCTATCACGTCCACGAAGCCCGGCGTCGGACCGGGGGACGAAGCGACGATTTCTCGCAGTGGCTGGAGGACTTCGGGGAGGCGCCCGGCCTGGTGGCCCGCATCCGGGCCATCGACTTCCACTTCCTCAACCTGAGCCAGCTCCGCCAGGAACTGTCGCGTGTTTTGGGGCGGTGCTCTCAGGATTCGACCTTGGCGACGAGAGGCGAAACGTGAGACTCTTGGATCGATACGAACAGGTCGTCGGTCACCAGGAGGTAGAACGGTTGCGCCGCCTCGCGTCGCAGTTGGCCGGGAAGCGCGTGGTGCATGTGAACTCGACGCGGACCGGGGGCGGCGTCGCAGAGATCCTCGGCTGGATGATCCCGCTGATGCAGGAACTGGGGCTGGACGCCCGGTGGGAGGTCATCACGGGTCCGCCCGAGTTCTATCGGATCACCAAGACCTTCCACAACGGCTTGCAGGGACTCCCCGTCTCGCTGAAGAAGGCCGATTTCGATCTCCATCGCGAGGTCAACCGCGAGAACGCCCAGCGGCTGAACCTGGAAGCCGACGTCATCGTCGTCCACGATCCCCAGCCGGTCTATCTGCCGGCGCATACGCCCGCCGGACAGGTCGGCCGCTGGCTTTGGCGATGCCACATCGATGCCTCGAAGCCGGATCGGGGGGTTTGGAAGCACGTGGAGGGGGCCATTTCAGACTACCATGCGACCCTCTTCTCGATGGCAGCATTCGCCAGGCCGTTGGGCTGCCCGATGTTCCTCGTCCCGCCGTCCATCGACCCGCTCAGCGACAAGAACTGCCCCCTCCCGGAATCGGAGCGGCTGGCCACCCTGGCCCAACACGGGATCGACCCGGAGCGGCCGATGCTCTTGCAGGTCTCTCGATTCGACCGCTTCAAAGACCCCCTGGGGGTGATCAAGGCCTACCGCTTGCTGAAGCCCTACCACCCGGAAATGCAACTGGTCCTGGCCGGCGGCCCTGCCGACGACGACCCCGAAGGGGCCGAAGTGCTCCGCGAGGTCCTCAACTGCGCCGGCGACGACCCGGACTTGAAGGTCCTGCTGCTGCCCCCGGACTCGCACCGCGCGATCAACGCGCTGCAGCGGTCGGCGCTCGTCGTGCTTCAGAAGTCGATCAAGGAGGGGTTCGGCCTCACCGTCACCGAGGCGCTCTGGAAGGCGAAGCCGGTGATCGGCGGCGCGTGCGGCGGCATCACCCTGCAGGTCCACGACTATCACACCGGGTTCCTGGTCTACTCCCCGGAAGGCGCCGCCTACCGGATTCGATGGCTGCTTCGCTACGCCGAGAAACGCCAACGCATGGGTCAGGTCGGCCGGGAATTCGTCCGGGATCATTTCCTTCTTCTGCGGCACCTCCGCGATTACCTGAAGGTGCTCTTGTCTTTGGATCATCCCGATGACGGGGTCCTTGTTGTGTGACGAGCCCACCGTCGGGATTGGAGGAACGAGGCCACGAAAGCACGTTGTTGGAGGATCTCGAACGGAGTCTGGATTTCCTCGCCGGGCAGGAAGATGCCGCCACACCGCTGCCACGGTTGCGGTTGCTTGACCGTGGCTCCTAGAATGCTCCGGGAGCCATCCGCCGCGCCTCGCGAAAGGAAGGAGTGAGCATGAGAGATCGGGTGCTTGCCGTGGTTCTTGCCGGAGGCAAAGGAGAACGGCTGGAGCCCCTGACCCGCGACCGCGCCAAGCCGGCCGTTCCGTTCGGCGGCGTCTATCGGATCATCGACTTCACGTTGTCGAACTGTCTCAACAGCGGCCTGCGGAGGATCCTCGTCCTCACCCAGTACAAGGCGATGAGTCTCGACCGGCACATCAGCATGGGCTGGAACCGGTACTTCTGCCGGGAGTTGGGCGAGTTCGTCGACGTGGTGCCGCCCCAGCAGCGCATCGACGAGAACTGGTACCAGGGGACGGCCGACGCAGTCTATCAGAACATCTTCGCGATCGAAAAGGAGCAACCCGACTACGTCGTCATCCTGGCCGGAGATCATATCTACAAGATGAACTACGGCCTCATGCTCGACTTCCACATCCGGAACCGCGCCGATGCGACCGTCGGCGTGCTCCGCGCGACGCGCGAGGAGGCCAGCCGCCGCTTCGGGGTCCTGGAAGTGGACCACGGCGACCGGATCATGGGGTTCGAGGAGAAGCCCGTCGATCCGAAGCCGGTCCCGGGCAACGACCGCGAGTGCCTGGCCTCCATGGGGATCTACGTCTTCACCGCCCGTTTCCTCTTCGAGACCCTCTGCCGCGACGCGACGCGGCGGGACAGCCGCCATGACTTCGGCGGGAATATCCTGCCTTCCGTTCTCGACGAGAATCGCGTTTTCGCCTACACGTTCGTCGACGAGAACCGCAAGGGCACCGCGTACTGGAGGGACGTGGGCACGCTGGACGCCTATTTCGAAGCAAACATGGACCTCGTGGCGACCGATCCGCAGTTGAACCTCTACGACGAGGCGTGGCCGATCCGGACCTATCAGCCCAACGCCCCCCCGCCGAAATTCGTCTTCGCCGGCTCGCAGCGCCGTGGGCTGTCGCTGGACAGCATCGTCTGCTCGGGGTCGATCGTCTCCGGCGGACAGGTCGAACGATCGATTCTCGGGCCGCGCTGCCGCGTCAACAGCTACGCCCACGTCCAGGACTCGATCCTCTTCGCGGGCGTGAACATCGGCAGGCACGCGAGAATCCGGCGGAGCATCCTTGACAAGGGCGTGACGATCCCCCCCGGGACCGAAATCGGTTTTGACCCCGTCCACGACCGCGCCCGAGGGTTCACGGTTACAGAAAGCGGCTTGACGATCATCCCCAAGGCCGACAATATGCTGGGATGGATGGAAACGCCGGCCGCCGCGTCGGAACACGGGGAGCCCCGCCAGGAGCTATTCCCGCCAGATCCCGAAGAGTCGGCCTCCCGGGGGTGATCCAAAGAAAGGTAGTCGACGAACGTGTCGCTTCGGTCCTTGCTCGGTTGGGTTCCTCAGTTCCTGAAGTTCAAACAGAATCGTCTGCGAAGCCAAATCCGGCTCCTGAGCCTCGCCGCCCTCGTGGGGGTCGTTGCCGGGGTGGGAGCGATTGTCTTCTTGCTCGCTACTCAGGTTGTCGAGTACTACGCCCTGGGATCGGTCGCCGGGTACCACGCCGCCAGAGCAGGGGGGGAGTCGCTTCCCTCGTGGCTTCCTGCGATCGATCCGCCTCTGCACCCCTGGCTCTTGCTGGCTGTCCCCGCTGTTGGGGGACTGCTTAGTGGGCTGATTGTCTACTCCTTTGCCCCGGAAGCCGAGGGGCACGGGACCGACGCCGTCATCGCCGCCTATCATCTCCGCCAAGGGCAGATCCGGCCCCGGGTCCCGCTGGTGAAGATCCTCACGAGTGCCTTGACGATCGGCACGGGAGGGTCTGGGGGCCGTGAGGGTCCGATTGCCCAGATCGGGGCTGGTTTCGGCTCCCTGCTGGCCAACGTCCTCCGACTGCGTCCGGTCGACCGCCGCGTCCTCATGGCGGCCGGCATGGGGGCGGGGATCGCCGCCATCTTCCGCGCCCCGCTCGCCGGGGCATTGTTCGCTGCCGAGGTCCTCTATCGCTCGCCGGAATTCGAGCCCGAAGTGATCATGCCCGCGGCCATCGCCAGCGTCGTCTCCTACTGCACGCTGGGCCTTTATGCCGGATGGACGCCGCTGTTCACCACCCCGGACTTGACCTTCAGCGACCCTTTGCAGCTCGCCCCGTATCTGCTCCTCGTCCTCTTCATGGTCTTGTTGGCCACGATCTACACGCGGAGCTTCTATGGCGTGACCGCGCTGTTCAAGAAGGTGCCGCTGCCCCGAGACGTGAGACCGGCGATCGGGGCCTTGCTCACGGGGGCCGTGGGGCTGGCCCTCTACTTCCTCTTCGACGGCCAGCAACTGGTCTTGTCGGTCCTCTCGTTCGGATACGGCTCGATTCAGCACGCGATCGACGACGGGCCGAATTGCAGTGCCTTGCTGCTCTTGGCCATCGCCCTCGGGAAAATCCTCACGACGAGTCTGACGATCGGCAGCGGGGGCTCGGGCGGCGTGTTCGGCCCCTCGATGGTCATCGGAGGCTGCGGCGGCGGGGCACTTGGGATCGTGCTTCATCGTCTCTGGCCGGGACTGGTGCCGGACCCTACCGCCTACGTGGTCGTCGGGATGGCCGGCTTCTTCGCCGCGGCCGCCAAGACCCCCTTCTCGACCTTGGTGATCGTCAGCGAAATGACCGGGGGATATCACCTCCTGCTCCCGTCGCTTTGGGTCTGCGTGCTGGCGTTCGTCTTGTCCGATGAGCAGTCGATCTACTCTTCGCAGTTGGAGAGCCGCTCCCGCTCCCCGGCCCATCAAGGAAGTTACGTGCGTGAGGTGCTCGCCGGAGTCCGCGTTCGCCAGGTCCTTCTCGCCCGGCAGGAGCCGTGCGAGCTGCTGCGGCCCTACGATGCGTTGGGCACCGTGATCGACCGGCTATCCCGGGCGAGTTGTCCCGTCGTGCCGGTGGTGGACGGCGACACGCGACTTCTCGGGGTCGTCAACCTCGAAGAGGTCCACCTCGTCGCCCAGTCGCCGCACATGAGTCCGTTGATCCTGGCCGAGGACCTGATGCGGAGCGACATCCGGCCGCTCCTGCCCGACGACCCGTTGGACCGGGCCTTGGAACTCTTCGTGGAAAACGACCTGACTGCCCTGCCGATCGTCGACAATCTCGAGGCGAGGAAGGTGGTAGGAATCGCCCGCCGGTTCGATATCGCCAGTGCTTATCTCCAGCACGTCCACGGACGGACACCGGCCTGAATGAGGTTTCACAATCCCGGAGGGCGTCGCGTCTCCACGGGAGGGCGAGGCTCCTGCCGAGCCTGAAACCACTGCACGGCTGGGCAAGTGAAAAGTCGGCCTTTGCCGGATGCACTCTGGATGCCGGATCCGTTCCCATCGCCCTGACGTCGTCGGTCCCCCTCAGCCCCTTCGGGGCTGTAGACGGGCGGGAAGACCAAGACTTCTGGAAGGGAGCCGGCACCCAAATCGAGAGTCTCAGGGGCAGACCTTTCACCCGTCCACTGTACGTCTTCGTGGATGCCTGACGGCTCGGCAGGAGCCTCGCCCTCCTAGAATCCGCCGCCCGGAACCATTCCCACCGCGTAAGGCCGGGAGGTACAATAACCGGAGCTTCCTTGCCCCCCTTACGGACTGACGTACCCCAGGAGAGACAGACCATGTGCGAATCCTGCGAAGGCGGCGATCTGAAGCGGCGCGAGTTCCTGGCCCTTGGCGGCGCGATGGGGGCGTCGGCGTTCGTGTCGGGGCTCGTGGCGGACCGGGCCGCCGCGGGCGAGGTCGCCATGCCGCCGTTGCCCAAGAAGCCGGCCCGGGTGCTCGTCGCCTTCCTCTATCCGCCTGCCGACGTCGTCAACGCAGGCAAGATGGAGGACTCGTGGGCGCCGAACCACTGGTTTACGTGGCCCGGAAACCAGTTCCAGCCCGAGGCGCAGGAGAAGAAGTTCACCGCGAAGATCCGCGAGATGGCGGGATCGCTGGGCATCGAGGTCGAGTTTGCCCCCAAGGCCATCTACCAGCAGGCCAAGGTCGAAGAGTTCATCGCGCGGGCCAAGCAGACGGCCCCGGACGCCGTGCTGATCGTCAACTTCTGGAACACGCTCTCGAAGTGGGCGCTGCGCATGGCCGTGGAGTCCGCCCCGACCGCGATCGTCTATCACTCGGTCGGCTCGAACCACCAGTTGCCGCCCGAGGCGCTCCGCAAGGCAGAGGGACTCTACTACATCCACTCCATCGACAACTTCGACGAGATCGATCGCGGCCTCCGCGCGGTGCGGGCCGCGAAGATGCTCGCGCAGAGCCGGCTGTTGCGGGTCTCGGGCAGGGTCGCGTCGGTTATGGAGGACAGGGAAAAGAAGTTGGGCGTCCCGATCGTCGCGGTCCCGGCCGCCGAACTCAACGCAATGTTCGACGCCATCACCCCCGACGACGCCCTGCGCCAGCAGGCGATGGAATTCAAGAAGCGGGCCATGCGCGTGACGGACGTGACCGACGAGGCATTCGTCGAGGCGATGCGGGCTCATCGGGCTGTGGGGCAGATCATCGCCCGATACGGCGCGGATGCGATCACCATCGAGTGCCTCATGCTCAAGCACCGTAAGCCGTGCATCAGTTTCGCGATCCGCAACGGCGAGCTGTTCCCCAGCGGGTGTGAGAACCATGTCGACCCGACGCTCACCTTGATGCTCGGCCGGTGGCTGCTCGACCGGGCGGGCTTCCAGCACAACCCCGAGTTCGACACGAGCGAGAACCGCTACTTCGGCGCCCATTGCACCTGCGCGTTGAACCTGCACGGCGCCAAGGGGACTGCTCAGCCGTTTGCCGTGCGGCCTTTCTTCCACCAGCTCCCCAAGACCGCGGCGCTGGACGTCCAGTGGACGCCCGGCGAGCCGATCCTGGTGACGCGATATCAGGTCGGCAAGGATGCGTTGGCGTGCTGGACGGGCAAGGTGATCGAGTCGCCCACGTCGCCGCCCACCGGGGGCTGCGCCACGCGCGTGCTCATGGAGATCGACGGCGTCAAGGACGTCTGCGACATCTACGCGGGCCCGCACCCCGTGCTCTACTGCGGCGACCGCGGCGACGCCCGGCGTTTCAAGGCCTTTGCCAAAATGTATCGGTTGCAGTTCGACGGGAACGTGTAGTGTTCTCAACGGAGGGACCGTCCAAATGCACCTGCCGGACCTGGGACGCTTCTTGCTTTTGGCCTTCGCCCCGAAGGGGCGCAATAAGAAAGCCCAGGGCAACGCCCTGGGGAATCGCTGCCCCTTCGGGGCGGTGATTGCGGCAGGAAGTCTGTTTGGAAAATTCGCTCGGGACGGCCTGCTAACGCTCGCGGTTGTCGGCTTCGTGCTGGGAGCGGTTGAGGCTGCGAGCGCGGCCGAAACGCGGCCGGGGGGAGGCGACGCGGCCGCGGTCCCAGCGCCCGTCGATGCGAAGACGTTGGGCTTCGAGGAGTTCCTCTTCGTCAAGCGCAAGCCCTATTCTTCGGACCACTACTACACCGACATCAACAACGGCACGGCCCCGGACCGATTCGTTCCGGAGAACGGCATTTACGTCTACAACGTCCGCACGCGGTCGGAGCGGCCGGTGGTCACGGCCGCCGGCCTTCCCGGCGGCAAGGGATTTATCGGCAAGATCAGCCTGTCGTTCGACGCCCGGAAGGTGCTTTTCGATTTCCGCCAGGACCCCGGCGCCGGCTTCCGCATTTGGGAAGTGAACGTTGATGGCACGGGCCTGCGCCAGGTCTCCTTCCCGCCCAAGGACGAGGCCCAGAAGGCGGCGCGCTGGCATCCTTCCTGGCATACCGACGACATCCACCCCTGTTATCTACCCGACGGCGACATCCTCTTCTCCTCGACCCGCTGCGAGCACACGATTCTGTGCGGCGGATCGGGCTCGCTGGTGGCCCCGGGGCTGCACCGGATGCACGCCGACGGCACCGGCGTGGTGCAGCTCACCCGCAGCCCGGTCAGCGAGTTCTGCCCGCTGGTCCTCGACGACGGCCGGGTGATGTACCACCGGTGGGAATACGTCGACAAAGGGGCCCGCGTCGCCAAGACGGTCTGGTCGATGAATCCCGACGGCTCGCGGCCCCAGGAACTCTACGGCCTGGCCGACGACGATACGACCATCTACATGTATCCTCAGCCGATCCCCGGCAACGACCATCGCTTCGTGTGCGTGGGGACGTGCCACTATCCACAAGGCGGCTGCCTCGGAGCGATCCTGCTGGTCGACTACGGCAAAGGGATGCGCCAGCGCGGGCCCGATCCCGACGAACCGGGCTTCGTCCCAGGCGACACCCGCTATCCGGTCGTCAATATCACGCCCGAGGTCTTCATCCAGCGGCGAGCGGAACCGGGGTGGTTCTTCCGGACGAACGACGGCAAGTATGTTCTCGATCGGGAGGGCCGCAAGGGACACCTCTTCACGCATCCGTATCCGGTGAACGATCACGAGTTCCTGGTCTCGTACAAGGTGGACCCCGGCGCCCACTACAAGGAGGTCGCCAACGCCTACGCCCTGTATCTGATCGACACCGAGGGACACCGCCGGCCCGTGCATGCCGACGCGAAGCTCTCTTGCTGGCATCCCTTGCCGCTGGTGCCCAGGCCCGTGCCGCCGCGGGTGCCGTCTTACCGCGACCCTCAGTACGCCGCCGGCAACCAGGCCCGCTGCATCGTCGCCAATGTCTACCAGGGCATGGACGGGGTCAAGCCCGGAGAAGTCAAGTGGCTGCGGATCAACGAGGCCCTGCCGCGCTACTGGTCGACCGGCAGACGATGGGGCCCGTCGCTGAGCAGTTCCAGTTGGAAGGCCGCGTTATGGCCCCGGGTCCAGTGGGGCGTCGTACCCGTCGAGAAGGACGGCTCGGCCCATTTCCTCGTGCCCGCCAATCGCAGCATCTTCTTCCAGGCCCTCGACGAAAACTTTCGGGAAGTCCAGCGCGAGCGGACCTATGTGAACTACGCGCCGGGCGAGGTCCGCTCCTGCGGCGGCTGTCACGGGCAGTCGAACCGGACCGTCGCCCTGGGCACGTCGCCGACGCCGATCGCGCTGGCCCGGGCGCCGAGCATTCCGCAGCCGCAGCCGTGCGACCTGGTCGAGAACGGCGGGGACGGGCGCGCCGGCCAGGTGATCCACTACCCCACCGATATCCAACCGATTTTCGACCGCAAGTGCGTGAAGTGCCACGGCGCGAAGGACCCCGCCGGCGGCTTGAGGCTGACCGGCGAAGTGACCCTCTTCTACAGCACCTCCTACGAGGAACTCGCGCGGAAACAGTTGGCCGGTCCGATCATCGCGGAGTTCACGTCGTTCCTCCAGGGCGACCAGGGCAACTACAACGGCGCGTATCTCCCGCCCAAGCACCTGGGATGTCCCACGAGCCCAATGATGGCCGTGCTGACCGACCCTGCCCATCCGAAAAACGTCAAGGACGACCACTCAAAGATGCTCACGTCCTCGGAACAGATGGTCCTGAGCCGCTGGGTCGATACGAACTACCAGTTCTACGGCAGCTATTTTGGACGCCAGCATCCCCAATGGGTGAACGCGGATCCCCAGGTTCCGACCTACCATCCAGCCGATTTTCGCCGCAAGGCGACTTTCGAGGAGGCGGTTGGCTTCTCGGCACCGCCGTGGCACCGATGAGCCGGGGTCTCCCCGAGATGCCGCCGTGGACGGTGGGATGGTGAAAGGACGGCCAGGGTAGCCGCTGCGCGGCAACCCTGGGCTATGTCATGGAACCGCTTCGCGGTTCACCCGATAGACCATGATCGGGACAAAGGTCCGGGCCCCTGCCGGGCAAGCCGGCAGGGGTCAGTGGACCCGGAGGAGTTCGTACTTCCGGGCGACCGGTTGGTTGGCCTGGTAGATCTGGTCCTCGTAGTCCTTGGCCATGGCTTCGAGCTTGGCGACGCCCGGCTGGAACTCTTCGGCCATCCACTTGGCGAAGGCTTCCTTCTTGTCGGGCTGCGAGGCGAGTCGGTGGCGCCAGACCTTGACCTGGAGCCACAGGTTGCGCAAGGGACGCACGGCCTTCTCATTGCGATCCTTGTTGAGAAGCGCCACGCGGAGCGCCTGCTGGTACTGCGGCGTCTTCTCGTTGGCCTCCAGTTCCACGCGGAAGGCGAGCTGGGCGTCGGACCAGGTGCCCACCGACTGGCCGTCGATCTTCAGCTCGTACTTGCCCGGCTTGAGGTTCCGCACGGTGAACGCCTCCATGCCGTAGCGGTGGCCGGCGTGGACCAGCTGGTAGCCGGGCATGGCCTCGGGCGGAAGGACCCAGGGCAGGGCGTTCGCGGCGAAGGTGAAGCGGATGGCGTCGCCTTCGGCCTGGAAGTCGGTGATCTTGCCGTTGCCGGCCACGGCCGCCATCTTGCCGGCCTTCTCCTGGATGGTGATCGACGAGACGCTGCTGTGCGCGAAGAGGTCGCTGAGCATGGCGGCGGCCATGATCACCTGCCCGGGGGCGTCGGGGTGCACGGCGTCCTTGATGAGCGTGTAGGCCGCGTCCTTCCGCCGCTCGACGAGCGTGATCTGGTTCAGCGGCGAATACATGTCGACGAACCCGAGGCCTCGGACCTGGGCCGTCTCGCGGAGCCACGCGCCGAACAGGGCCAGCACGCCGTTGTAGTAGGTGTCGCGGGGCTCGGCCGGCTTGCCGCGGAGCCGGGCCGCGCGGGAGTCGTGCATCGTGGGCGTCATGGGAACGGCGACCGCGCCGATCTTGGCCAGCCGGTCGAGCAGCTCCGTCATGTCCTTCTGGTAGGCGTCGAAGATGGCCTTATCGAAGTCGCGGTAGGACCCGTCGTTCATGCCCAGCAGGATCGTCACGTAGCGGGGCTTGTGGACGGCCACGTCGCCGTCGAACCGGGCCAGGGCGTCGGCCGCCCGGTCCCCGCCGATGCCGGCGTTGTGGAAATGGATCCGCAGTTTCGGGCATCGCGTGTAGTAGAAATCCTCGATGTACTGGGTATACAAACACTGATGGGTGATGCTGTCGCCGAGGAATACGAAGCTGTCGCCGTCCTTGAGCACGACGGGCGCGAGCATCTTCTTGAAGGCGCCGTCGGCCTTGGCGGCCGGGGCCTTCGGCTCGGCAGAAATCGCCAGCGACTGCGATGCGACGACAACGGCACCCAGCAGGACGATCCTCCAAACGCGGCTTCTCATGGTGGGCTTCCTGAAGCGAAGTTGCAGATTCGGTGAGGATACCGCCGCGAAGACCCTCTCCGCGGCACCAGCACCCCATCGTAACGAGAGTCCGGGGCGAGTTCAACCGGCACAGCCGAGGGCGGCTGTGCCACAGGTTGGTTCTCGGCTAAATGACCTCGCAGAACCGGGACTGGCCGCTCGCATCTTGTGCGGGGGCGAGCCCGTGGTGTATCGTCATTCTGTTGCGGCAACACACGGCCCATTTATCCCGACAGGCAGGCGGAGGAAACCGATCATGGCAAGACTGATGCGACCGGCGATCCTGGTGACGCTCATGGTTCTACCGGGGATGGCCCGAGGACAGATGCTCGCAAAGGAAGGCAAGAGCGACTATGCGATCGTGCTGCCCGCGGCGCCGACCGACGTGGAGAAGACCGCCGCCCGGGAACTCCAGGAACACCTGGCGAAAGTGACCGGCGCCACGTTGCCGATCCTCTCCGAAGACAAGGTCTCGCGGGAGTCGCCGCAGATCGTGTTGGGCGCGGCCCGGCGCGTGCAGGAACTGGCCCCGGATCTGAACGTCGCTTCTCTTGGCCACGACGGCGTGGTTCTCCGGAGCGTGGGCAAGAGCTTGATTCTGACCGGCCGGCCTCCGCGCGGGACGCTCTACGCCGTGTTCACGCTGCTGGAGGACTGCGTCGGCTGCCGCTGGTGGACGTCGACCGAGAGCTTCCTCCCGAGCAAACCCACCCTCGAGATCCCGGCGCAGAACGTCGTCCACGCCCCGCCGCTGCGCTATCGCGAGGCGTTCTACCGCGACACGTTTTCCGGGCCGTTTGCAGCCCGGCTGAAGCTCAACGGCCACCACCACGCGGTCCCGCCGGAGTACGGGGGCCACATCCGGTTCGCCGGCTTCGTCCACACATTCTATCCGCTCCTGCCGCCGGAAAAGCACTTCGCCCAGCATCCCGAGTGGTACAGCGAGATCAACGGCAAACGCACTGCCGAACACGCCCAGCTTTGCCTGACGAACGACGAGATGCGCAAGGAACTGGTGCGAAGCGCGCTCGCCCTGCTGCGACGCGCGCCGGAGGCGGGCCTGATCTCGGTGAGCCAGAACGACTGGCACGGCCGCTGCCAGTGCGCGAAGTGCAAGGCGGTCGAGGAGGAGGAAGGCTCACCGTCGGGGCTCCTGGTGCGGTTCGTCAACTCCGTGGCCGAGGAGATCGAGAAGGAGTTTCCCGACGTGCTGGTCGAGACGCTCGCCTACCAGTACACGCGCGAGCCGCCGCGGCATGTCAAGCCGCGCAACAACGTGGTGATCCGTCTCTGCTCGATCGAGTGCTCGTTCGTCCAGCCGCTGGGGCAAGGCAAGCAGAACGAGAAATTCCGCAGCGACATCGAAGGATGGAGCCGCATCGCCCCCCAGTTGTTCATCTGGGACTACGTGACCAATTTCGCCAACTACATCCTGCCGCATCCGAACCTGCGGGTCCTGGCCCCCAACGTGCGGTTCTTCGTCGATCACCGGACGATCGGGCTGTTCGAGCAGGGCGACGCGGGGAGCACCGTGGGCGACTTCCTGCGTCTGCGGGCGTGGCTCCTGGCCCACCTGATGTGGAACCCCAAGGAGGACGAAAAGGCCCTCAGTCGCGAATTCCTCGAAGGCTACTACGGCCCGGCCGCGCCGCACCTGGCCGCGTTCCTCGATCTTACGCACGACGCCGCCGAGCGGTCGGGGGTCTACTTGCGTTGCTTCATGAGCGATACGTCGGGCTGGATGAATTTGGAGGACATGAACCGGGCGTCGGGCCTGTTCGACCGGGCCGAGGCCGCGGTGGCCCACGACGCCGTGCTCTCGGCCCGCGTGCGCCGCGAGCGCATGCCCCTGGACCACGCCTGGCTCCAGCGTTACGACGGCCTGAAGCGGCTCGCCCGGGCCAAAGGCATCGAGTTCCTCGGGCCGAAGGACCCGGTTGCGGCGGCTGCGGAGTTCGTGCGTCTGGCCGGGGAGTGGAAGGCCGGTCAATACGCCGAGGGACGCCCGTTCACGGAGTACGGCGAGGGCCTCGCCCGCCGCTTCCGTCCGTCCGGACCGCCGCCCGAGGCGTGCAAGGGCCTGCCCGACGACGACTGGATCGACATCCAGGACAACCAGTTCCGGCTGGCCCGGCCCGGCGAATGGGTCGCGATCGCCGACGATCGGGCGGCCTCCGACGGCAAGGCCGCGCGCATGCCGGGCAGCCACTACGAATGGGCCACGAGCTGGCCCGTCTCCGATGACGTGACCTTCGGCAATCCCTGGCACTGCTACGTCGTCGTCCGCTGCGAAGCCAAGGCCGACAAGGGCCCGGCCATGACCCTGGGGATCTACGATTCCAGCGCGAAGCGTGGCGTGGCCCATCGGAGCCTGAAACTGGAAGAGCTGGCCAAGCAGCCGGGCTACCAGACCATCGACCTGGGCGTCCACGCACTGGACAGCGGGATGTACTTCTGGGTCGCCCCGCCCAAACGGCCCGACGACGTGACCGCCGTCTGGGTCGACCGCATCTTCCTGGTCCGGCAGCGGGAGAAGAAGTGAGGGCGACGGAAACAAGTCATCGGCCGCGGACGCGGCGTCGGAATTCGCGGGGCGTCAGGCCGGTCGCCTGTTTGAATGCGTAGGCCAGATACTCGCGCGAGCCGAAACCGGAGGCGGCGGCGACTTGAGGCACGGGCATGTCGGTGTCGGCCATGAGTTGCCTGGCCCGTTCGAGGTGCACGCGGCGGATCTCTTCCGCCGGACTGCGGCCCAGGGCGTCCTGGAACCGTCGCTCCAGCCAGCTCCGGGAGACGGGCACCGCGCGGAGCACGTCGCTGACGCGGATCGGCGTCGCAGCATGGACGCGGATAAAAGCGATTGCCCTCGCCAGGTCCGGATCGCGGATCGCCAGCGTGTCGGTCGATTGGCGCACGACGACCCGCGTCGGCTCGATGAGAAGGGGGGCCGCAGGAGGGCGCC
>Ga0067045_1030303_pt1 | contig 15854 bp, 13 predicted proteins | sample TerdegcTABiofilm_FD_59184 | JGI IMG/M metagenome (GOLD analysis project Ga0067045, IMG submission 59184) | Combined Assembly of (Gp0054472, Gp0054536) Wastewater bioreactor microbial communities from Singapore -Terephthalate degrading...
GATACCGGCAGATTGGATTGCAGCTGCCAGCAGGCGGACACACATCCTTTCTCCAGATGAGGCAATTGTGTCCATCACTCGCGGGGTGGCTTCGCCCAACACAGCAATTGCCTTGCAAAGATTGATAACCTGGGAAATGATATCGTTTATCTCTGTTTTTACGATCTGACGGACAGCTTTATCGTGGATCAAGATATCTGCGATTTCAGAATGTCTTCGGGCTAATTCCGCGGCCGATTCTTCCGGGGCGGTTGTCTGGCCAGTTGTGACCTGTGAGGCCATCTTTAACAGGGTGTCGGTTACCCCGCTCAGCGCAGAAGTAACGACCACCACGTTTTTCCAGCGTTGTTTTTCTGTTTCAACAATGGATACAACCTGGTGCATTGCCTCGGCTGTGCCAACCGAAGTTCCGCCAAATTTCATAACCAGGGTTTCATTTTTTAATGAGTTAGAAGCTGATATCATCAATATTCCTCCGCACACCTCTGAACAAATTGTCCAGGGCACAGTTTGCCTGTTGCCGGCTTGCACTCAATCGGGCACTGTCAGATTGAATTATTACTGGTTGGGTGATACGCAGACCCAGCGCAGATTAATGGCGCAAATTATACCCCAGCAAGGGTGGATTTTGGCGAATTTTTTTACAAGCTGGCGCGTTGAACCAGAACCAAGAGGAGCCAAAGCCCGTAAATAATCGAGGCGCTCCCCACAGCAATTAGCAGCGGATTGACGAACCGCATGACTTTTGTAGAAGGGTTGAGGTCGAGAATAATGCTTCTGAGTCCTAATAATGAATGAACGACGGCGAAAATTAGGAATCCTGCTTCCATGATGGGTACGATTGGGTTGGAGTAATATCGAAGGATATCCGCATAAGATAGCAGGCCTTCTGGCGCTACCAAGTGGTTCACAATAAAATGGATGGTTAGAAATATGACGATCCCTAAACCGGCGATTATCTTAACCAACCAAAGCCATACATTCTCCGTTATATTTTTCTGTAACCGGTTTGTTTCCATCTGTGTTATGCCCCAGAAAACATACGAATTGCAAAGTAAACGATTGCCGCCAGCGCAATGATCATTAAGCCAACGAGTAATCCATTTTGAATTTTGAGAAGGAAGCCCAGTGAGTTTATTGTGATGCGAATTCCGTTTAACCCATGGATGATGCCACCGGCAATTACAAACATTTCTCCAATTTTTATGGCTGGAGATTTTGCCAGGATGAGAAAATCATCATACGCTTGACTGCCTGCCACCAATTTACTCAGAACTGCGAGGTGTAAAAACAGGTAAATGGTTAAACCGATTGCACTGAGGCGGTTAATAATAAAAGCGATGGTCCCTATGCTTTTATCTCTAGGATCGAACCAACGCCAAAGATGAGAAGGGGAGGGTTTGTTAATATTCACGGGTCATCCACGAGAAAATAGTTTTTTTATGCGATGAGCGATAACTGTTTGTCGCATCTTCATAATGCGCAAACCGGGTTCCACGTTTGAGGGACAAACGGCAGAACATTCAAAAGCGTTGTGGCAGCGCCACAGGCCATCTCGGCTATCCACGATTTCTAAGATTTTGTTGGAGAGTGGTTGCGAACTGGCATCGTGCGCAGCAGCAAGGACGGCAGGGCCGAGGTAATTACTATCCGTTAACGAAACCGGACAGGCGCTAATGCACATACCGCATTCTATACAATCTACCAGACGCTGATATTCTGACCGCTCATGCTCAAGCGTTTTCCTCTCGTATGGTAAACAAGCTGATGGCAGAGAAGCTACCTGGTTGAAACCAATTTCTTCCAGGGCTTTAAACATCGAAGAGGTATCTACCACAAGGTCGCTCAGTACAGGAAAGTTACGCAACGGTTCAATGAGCAGCTTGCCGTTGTTCTGCGTTACGGACCGGATTGAGGTGATGCAAGTTAATTTTTCTATCCCATTTACCAGCATCCCACAGGCGCCGCAGGTAGAATGATGACAGGCATGCCGGAATGTGAGGCTTCGGTCATGAAATGCCCACACTTTCTCTATGGCATCTAATACATATTCATCCGGGTTGATCTCAATTTGAAATGTTTGAAAATACCGCTGAGCATCCGCTCTCTGGCGGAATATTTTTAATTCGATCGTCCAAATCGTGTCGTTCACGTCGCCTCACAACTTTTAGTGCCAAAAGAATTTTCGATAAGAAACGAGCGGCGTCTCTTTTGTCTCGCAAATAGCAGATATACCCAGTTTTGAGCAAACCAGATCGGCTGTTTTTTCTGCCATGGCGCGACAAGTTGTGGCTTTTCCGCCTGTAATTGTAACGAAACCGTCAATATTCTCGCTTTCTTTATGGTCATAGCATTTGAAGGTGCGGGACAGGCTACGTCCCGTCATTTCTGTTTTGATTAAGGGGCGCGCCGACATGTACACGCCCCGTTGAAGCGTTTGGGAGACCGCGGGAACGAGGTGGCAAGCGCAGTCATACATTTGCTTGATCTGATCCTGATCCAGCGGAATATAATCAGGGTCTTCCACCTCAAAGGAAGTTGTGCCGATTACCACCATTCTCCGCTGGGGTATCAGAATATCCCCATCTCCAGGTTCAAAAAGGCGGTTAATAACGCGGTTAACCAGTCGTTGGTTATAAGCTACCATAATCCCAGGGGTTGGAACGACCGGTACTTTTATACCGACGAGCGAGGCCAGTTTGCCAGCCCAGGCGCCAGTTGCATTGATGACGATGTCACCGCGAAATTCATACTTTTTGCCATCATGCCGGTTGAGCGCGACAACGCCGATGGCATTGCCGCTGCCATTGAACAGCATTTCCTGAACTTCATGGTGGGGGAAGAAAGACGCTCCATTCTCTACTGCCGTCGCGGCGAACGCCAGCGCCAGGCGTAGAGGGTCAAATACCCCGTCCGGTACCAAAACAGCAGACAGCAAGGCTGGATTAAGGTTGGGCTCTAACTGCAGCGCTTTTTGGGGAGTTATCTGTTCGACGGGAATTTTACAGGCTTCCGCTCCAGCCATGAAGTGAGGAAGATATGCCTGGTCGCGCTCGTTAAGACCGATGAAGAGACCGCCATTATATTCTATACATTGCGCGGCGATTCTTCTGAGGATAATATTTTCTTCAATGCATTCAATTGCGGCTTCCTGATCATTGACGCAATAACGTCCGCCGCTGTGGAGCAGGCCGTGCGTCCTCCCGGAGGTCCCCGATGCGATTTCTCCACGATCCAGCACAGAGACTTTAAAGCCTCGCAAAGATAGGTCGTGTGCCAGCGCGCAACCGGTAAAACCCGCTCCAATGATAATTGCTTCGGGAAGGGTTGGCATTGTTGTTCGTATCCTTTTATTCAATCCAATCGAAGGTTTTTGTTACCGCTTTTTTCCAGTTCGCGTACAATTTTTCTCTGGTTCCGGCATCCATTAAAGGCAACCACTCTTTATCAATACGCCATTTTGTTTTTAGCTCTTCCAGATCTGACCAAAAACCAATTGCAAGGCCAGCTGCATAAGCTGCGCCGAGCGCGGTGGTTTCGGCAGTACTTGGGCGGACAACCGGGACATTCAGGATATCAGCTTGAAATTGCATTAACAGTTGATTGGAAACCATTCCACCATCAACTTTCAGGCTACTTAATTTTACTCCCGAATCGCTTTCCATCGCGTCCAATACTTCACGGGTTTGGTAGGCGGTTGCTTCTAACACAGCGCGGGCGATGTGGCCCCGGTTTGCATAGCGAGTCAATCCTACGACAACACCACGCGCGTCGCTGCGCCAATAAGGTGCAAATAAACCGGAGAATGCGGGAACGAAATACACGCCGCCATTATCTTCAACTGTTCTTGCCAGGGGCTCAATGTCACTGGAGTGATCAATGATCCTCAGGTTATCTCTGAGCCATTGCACAAGTGCCCCGGTGATGGCGATTGAACCTTCAAGGCAGTAAACTGCTGGTTGATCGGCAATTTTGTATCCTAACGTTGTTAGCAGACCATTTTTACTTTGAACGGGATGTTCGCCAGTATTCATCAACATAAAACAACCAGTGCCGTAGGTGTTTTTTACCTCGCCTGCCTGGAAACAAGTTTGTCCAAACAAAGCCGCCTGTTGATCGCCCAGATCGCCAGCAACCGGGATAGAGTCTAACACGCCCCTGGTATAACCATAAACGCTCGAAGAAGGCATGATATCGGGCAGCAAATTCCGTGGGATATCCAACGTCTTGAGGATTTCCGAATCCCAATCCAGTGTATAGAGGTTCATTAACATCGTCCTCGAGGCGTTGGTTACATCGGTGACAAAGGCACCTCTTCCCGGCCCGCCGGTTAATAGCCAAATAAGCCAGGTGTCAACAGTTCCAAAGAGGGCCTCACCTCTCCTGGCTGCTTCTTTTACTGCGGGAATATTCTCAAGGAGCCATTTTATTTTTGGCCCCGAAAAATAGGTGGCGATTGGAAGGCCAGTTTTTTCCCGAAAACGATCTTGACCGCCTTCCGATGAAAGCTCTTTGCAGATTGTATCTGTGCGTGTATCTTGCCAAACAATTGCGTTGTGATAAGGCAAACCAGTATTTTTATCCCAGACGATGGTGGTTTCTCGTTGATTGGTAACCCCAATGGACAGGATATTCTGAGAGGATCCACCTGCTTTTTGGAGGGCGTTTCTAATGACTTCTTGAGTGCAGTTCCAAATTTCTATGGGATCGTGTTCAACCCAGCCTGGTTGAGGATAAATTTGTTTATGTTCTTTTTGGTTCAGGGCGACAATTTCCCCGGCGCTATTAAATAAAATACAACGCGTACTTGTTGTTCCTTGATCTATTGCACCGATGTAATTTGCCAACTCTGCCCTCCATGGTAATGATTCGTCATACCGATTTATTTGTGTGAGTAGGTTTGCTGAACTCAGTTGATCAGCTTGAGGCTGGCCTAACTGGTTGGGTCAATTCATCTTTCTGCGCGCTCTGACCCGCTGTGGCTTCACTTAGGCGTTGCACAATTTTTGCTTGCGAATTTTTGTATCTTTCAGATTTTTTAGTGCCTGTAGGTGCAGTCTCACTTTCTGTTTCGTCACTTTTGGGTTTTGCTCCGTAGTAGTAATCGGAATAATACCTGTAGTTGCCATAATAATCAGATCGATGCTTTGGAATTCGGTTAAATACAACCCCAATTACATTTGCATTGACGCGTTTCAACTGTTCGAAAGTTGCCCAGGCAGCGTCACGTTGTGTTTGGCCGGGGTTAATGACGATAATGACGGCGTCCGCTAGAGACGCCAGGATGGATGTGTCCGAAATCAGAATTGGGGGGCTGTCAATAATCGAGATGTCACTCATCTCCTGGGTTTCTGCAATAAAATCGCGCATTCTGCTGGATGCGAGTAGTTCTGAAGGGTTGGGCGGTAAGGGGCCGCTTGGGATGACGGATAGAAGCGTTTCGCGCCAGACGCGACGCACTGTCTGGATGGGACGTTGGTTGGTCAAGATATCACTCAAACCTACTCGATTCGGAATCGCTAAAAAACGATGAACCTTAGGTCGCCGAAGGTCTGCATCAACGAGAAGCGCTTTTTTTCCACTCTGTGCGATTGTGGTTGCAAGATTAACTGAGATGGTAGTCTTTCCCTCGCCAGGGCTTGGACTGGTGATCGCCAGCGTTTTAATAGGCTTTTCAAGACCTGAAAATTCTATATTTGTCCGAAGCGTGCGAAATGCTTCGGCGATCGGCGAACGAGGCTGCGTGGCAACGTAGATTTCCAATTTGCCGCCATTGTTTTTACGAATACCCATATCGCCAACAAAAGCCATAACAGGTAGATTCATCAGCGCTTTGATGTCTTCGGGCGATTTAACGGTATCGTCCAGATACTCTATCAAAAAGACAATTCCCAGGATGATGAGCAGTCCGATAGCGCTGCCAAGGGCAGCATTAACCAACGGTTTGGGGCGAACGGGTTTTTCGGGAACGCTGGCTACTTCAACCTGGACAATGTTGGGGGTTGTGCTCAAACGTGCCAACCGTACGGATTCATAACTACTCAACAAGTTTGAGTAAATTTGTTGATAAAGCACCAGGGTGTTTTTCATCTGATCCAGTCGCCCCGTATCTCCCCCAGTTGTTGTGGCTGTGTTTCCGGCACTCAGGAGGTTTAGGGAAATTTCCTGGTAGAACTTTAAGGTTGAAAGCAATTGCTCCAGGGTCAATTTCTTTTCTTGCAGAGCCAGGTTTTGTTCTGGTGATAGGGAAGCCGGGTCCCCGCCAGCGCTGATTACCGAGATTTCTTGCTGGGTTTTAATGATTTCTGCCTGGAGATCGCTGATTTGTTTTTGCACCTCTTCCTGTTGATTTTTCAAAGATTCTTCTGAAGCTGTGGCAATATCTTGTTGAAGACTGGCGATCTGATTTTCTACTTGTTTCAGTTGCGTTTGCAGACTCTGCTCAGAGGCAGAAAAACGACTGGATTGAATGGCTTCATTTTGTTCGATGAGAACCTGTACTAACCCGTTGGCGATATTTGCTGCGCGAACCGGGTTGTTATCATCTACAGTGATTCGAATAATCAGCGTATCGCGAATTAACTGGCCTCCGATTTGTTCTGGCTTGATCTCATAATCCAATTGTGTACTAACAGCCTTTAATACAGGTTCGGTTGTCAGCAACTGGATATAGGTTTGAGCCAATTGCTGATCGCTGAGGTAGGTAAATTCACTGGTTTTAGCATCGGGGGGACGCGAAACGAGAAGTTTTGTGGAGGCTTGATAGATTGGAGGAAGGTATTGGCTGGCAATGTAACTACCGATTAGGAATACAAGCGACCCAATGACCAGCAGCCATGCCCTACGTTTCAAGATTGATAGATACTGTTTTATCTCCATGGGGGTATCCTCATTGGGTTGAGCTTAATAGGCGCCGGCTCGCTGGATGACAACAGGAATGGTTCGTACAAGTATATAAATATCCATCCATATTGACCAGTGTCTAATGTAATATTCATCTAACCGGACTCTATGGGCATACTTTAAATTGCTTCGACCAGAGATCTGCCATAATCCAGTTAATCCTGGTTTTACTTGCGTATAGAGGTTGAGATTCTTATTATACTTTGTGACTTCTGCTTGAATAATTGGTCGAGGACCTACCAGGCTCATTTCCCCTTTGATCACATTCCAAATTTGAGGTAATTCATCTATACTGGTTTTTCGGAGAATCCTGCCGACGCGGGTGACGCGCGGATCGTTCTTTAACTTATGCGATGTATTCCATTCGACTGTAAGTTCCTGGTTGTCTTTCAAGTATCTCTTTAAATCCTCATCAGCGTTTTGGACCATTGTCCTGAATTTCCATAGGGTGAACTCTTCTCCTCCCTGACCAATGCGTTTATGCCCGTAAAATATATCTCCTTTTGAATCAAGGCGGATTATCAAGCCTATAACCAAAAATATTGGAAGTAGAAATGGCGAAGCCAAAAGGATTAAGAAAATATCGATTAATCGCTTTGTGGTTTGTTGTAAAGGATCTAGCAAGTTGCATTCCACTTCAAGGCCCAACATACCTTGAAAGTCATGAGAGATGACGGCCGAACCACCGATCCATTGAAAAGAGGAAGTTTGGATTAGATGCCGAATCCCAAACAGGCGTTCATCAATCAGTTCGGAACGAAAGCGCTCTGCAACTTCGGAAGTGACCAGAATAGCCGTATTGATATGAATGTTTGTGAGTAGTTTTTTATCCTGAATAAGCAAGTCGATGGGTAAAACTGGGACATCATAGACGTACTGACGCGCCAGATCACCATCAAATACAATCACGGGGAGTAATCCTAAATCAGGTTTGCTTTTTAGATACTGATAGATCTCTTGTCCCTGGAGACCAAATCCAATCAATGCTATCGGTTCTCCCCAAAGATTTGCTGTATAGAAAATGTGGCGGATGATCCTGCGCCCAACGGGAACCAACACTAATGCGAAAAACCAAAAGAAGGAAAAAATTAAGCGTGAATATGTAATAGATGTCTTTGCCCAAAAGGTTATTGTGGCAAGTAGCGGCAGCACGATGCTGGTCGAGATAGTAAGTCTTTGTAACTCTTTTACCACATCAACGCCAATTGCGGGGTACAGATTATTGATGAAATAGACCGCGATGAAAATGAAAACTACCGGAGCGAGAGTGATATATTCCTGGTATCCCCTCAGACCTTCCCCGATTAACGAACGGGTGATTACTGAAATTCCACCTGCCATCAGCAGGCTGATGACGTCTGAGATGATCAGCAGAAGAGACATCCAAATGCGGGCGTACCGTCTATAGAACAATTTTGTTCTATAGATATTGGCTATCGTCTTTGTGGATTCAATTTCCGCCATAAATTTCCCCCTTTACCCCATGATTTGTGTTATTGCTTGCTCAAACTGGTCGGTAATCTGCTGGATGTTGAAGGCCTTTTCTGCATAAGCGCGAGCATTTCTTCCGAATAGTGTGCGATCAAATTGGTTTTCATATAATATTTTCGCTGCCTGGAGAAATGCAACAATATCATTGGGTGGCGTTACGAGGCCCGCTTTTTGCTCATTAATAATGCGCGCAGCGAGATTGTTCGAGGAAATTGCCAGGAGCTGCGGTTTTTCCGCGCACATGTAGGTCAGCACCTTTGAGGGAACAGAAAATTCGCCGGCATCCAGGTTAAGAATGGTTACCAGAACATCTCCGGAAGCCAGGACCTCTGGCATTCTCTCATACGGTTGGTAGGGGAAAATTTCTAAATTGGTAAGCTGGTGTTCAGTTTTCTTTCTGGATAGCCACTCGGCTCCTGGACCCTCTGAAATGATCGCTACGCAAACGTTCTTATGCGCCTGAAATTGCTGGGCCAGTCTTAATAATAACTCCGGGTTGTGTTTCATGCCGAGCGTGCCAGTGTATAAAAAACAAAAACGGTGAGTGAGGTTGTGAAGCTTTGCCCAGTCGTTTTCTTTCCTTTTGACTGGAAAATCTGAAATTGGAGCCCAATTCGGAATTACCCAGAGTTTTGCATCTGCGCGCAGCCAGGGTTTGATTCTTGCAGGGAAATCTTCCGAAATTAATATCACCCCATCGCTTTGATTGAGCAGTTTATTTTCGAGAAAGATGTGGTAATTGCCGATCAATTTACCCAGCAACGGTAACTTGTCGGCAAGGATTTTATAGGCTGCCCGGCCGTTTAAATCTTGCACCCAAAAAATTAATGGGACAGCGTTTTTTTTACAATTGGAAAGAATAATTCTTTGAGAATCCAACGGTGTATTTGCGGAGAGAATTACCTCGATCCGGGCGTTATTGATTTCTTTGACCAGGAGATTCCCATATTCGATTTCCTGTCGCCAGCGGTTGAAGAGGGAATACTTTTGGAGTTTGTTTCGCGTGTAGATTGGTTTAATTCTAAAACGCTCAGGGTCATCGACGTGCCGCAATAAGTTGCCTTTGGGAGTGTTGTTATGCCCGCAGTAATAGTGAATTACCTGGTGACCACGACGGGCAAGTTCGCGACTTAGCTGGACTTGAAAGGGATGTCCTGCATAATCATGGACGCCGATTCGCATGGTTATCCTCTCAATTTCGTATAAACCTGTTTCTCGATCCAGGGATAAGTTCGCGATAACCCTTCTTCCAGGGAGATTTCTGGCTCCCAGTTTAATACCTGCTTTAAAAGGTTGTTATCAGAATTGCGGCCACGAACTCCTTGAGGGCCTGGAACATGTTTCTTTTGTAGTTGGACGCCTGCGATGCTCATAATCATATCGGCCAGCTCGTTAATGGTCACCATACGATCTTGACCAAGGTTCAGGGGTTGGGGATAGTCCGAGAGCATCAACTTGTAAATACCCTTAAGGCAGTCATCAATATAGCAAAATGATCGGGTTTGCTCGCCATCACCCCAAATTTCAATTTCCTTTGCGCCGGAGAGTTTGGCGTAAGCGATTTTCCGACATAAGGCGGCGGGCGCTTTTTCACGCCCACCTTCCCAGGTGCCATAGGGACCAAAGATATTGTGGAAACGGACGATCCTTGTTTCTAGCTTATATTGTTGGCTGTAATGCTGGCACATTATTTCAGAATACAGTTTTTCCCATCCATAGGCATCTTGTGGTTGGGCTGGATAGGCGTCTTGTTCCCTCAAAGGGGTGACATTTGCTTCCAATTGCAGGTGTTCTGGGTAAACGCAGGCAGAGGATGTATAAAACAATTTTTTGACGCCATTTCTGCGACTTGCTTCGAGTGTTTGTAAATCGATCAAAGTGTTGTTTCGTAAAATCTCTGCTTGATACACGGAGATATAGCCCATCCCACCCATATCTGCTGCGAGAGCGTAAACTTCATCTACTTCCCTTGTTGCTCGGAGACAGTTTTCCCACTTCCGAAGATCTAAAAGCTCGAATTCATCGGCGTCAGTTTCTGAAAACTCGGGCGTTTTGATATCCACACCCTTGACCCAATACCCCTGTTTTTTCAGGTAGCTGACCAGATGATGGCCGATAAAACCACCTGCGCCTGTGACGAGCACACGAGTCTGCATCATATTTTCACCTTTTCAGCGCGGATAAAACACATAGCTATGATTATCCAGGAAATTTTCGGGTTCCTGTGCTGCTCCAGTATTCACGGAAATTCCTTTATTCTGATATCCGGCGGTCACTAATGTTGCGATTAACTCTAAACGATTGACATTTTCGTGAATTTCGACAACCAGAATTGGGCGGTCTTTCAACAGAGTTTGCTGCATGCCTGCTAGCACATTGATTTCCATCCCCTGAACATCTATTTTTATTCCATCAATTTTGTGGATTGGTGTGCAAATTTGAGGCCAAAGGCAGTCCAGTGAAATAGAAATCAGTTGCTCAAACCCTGCTTTTGATTTGAAGGTGCTGTCAGCCATGCCTCTGATAATGGGTAATTCTAAAATTTCCATGGTATCTTTTTCGCTGAGCGCCAGCGGCAGGATGGTGAGTTGGAAAAGATGGTTGATTCTTTTGGTTATGTTTAAATAACCCGCTGTAGACAATACCGGTTCGAAGGCGAAAATGTGCCCCTCGCTTCCTACCAGACGACACAAGGAAAGAGAGGTAAAACCGTAATGAGCGCCGATATCTAGCCAGGTCTGGTTTTTTTTAACAGTCCTTGAAAAGAATTTCAGTAAGGATTTTTCTGCGTATCCCAAGATGGCGGCAGGGTATTCATAGCAAGAAGTAACAATTTTCATGCCTCGTAGCTGACCGCTCAGGATGCGGTAAGGCCTGACGGTTCTTGGAAGAAAACAGCGCGCGGTATCTTTAAGGAAGTTCATAGTAATTAGGCGGGATGGGTTCCTTTCTCAAAACTCTGCAAATGGCATCTTCCAGGCTTTTCGCGCTTCTCTGCCACGCAAATTGTGCGACGAGCTTTTTACCGTTTTCACCCATCATCCTTCTTTTTGCAGGGTTGTTCAGTAGCTGAAGTATTTCGCTGGCCAAAATGTGTTCATCGAGCGGTACAAGAATTCCAGCCCCTCTCCGTTCGATCTCTTGCGCGTAGTTGATCGAATTCGATATGATCACTGGCAAACCTTTCGACATTGCTTCGAAAATAGAAAATCCAAAATTCTCAGCGTGAGACGGAAGCACGTATAGGGTTGCATCTGTAAACGCATTTTCTTTGTCTTGCCCAAGCAGCAAGCCTGTGAAGATGACTGATTTTCCATATCCATTTTTTGCAGCCATCTTTCTAATTTTGTGTCCATACTCCGGTGGATCATCACCGCCAGCAATTACAAGGAGCGTCTCGGGTTTCTGGTTCAAAACCTGGGCAAAGGCAGAGATCAATAATTCCAATCCTTTCTTGGCGTTTATCCTTGCCAAAAAAAGGATGAAATCCCCTTGAAAATCAGCCAGGTATTTTTTTCTGAATTCGCCTTTTTGCCCAACGAGGTTGCTGGGTTCGAATCCTAACGGGATGATGGTAGACGGAGCCTTCAAATTGAGACCTGAGGTCTCCTCTTTTTCCCCTGCGGCGGTGAACAAGAGAACAGAGGCATGGTTTAATATTGATCTGGCAAATAAGCGATCATAGATAAATTTCTTGTGTTTTCCGACAGCCCTTTGAAATGGCGCTAGGACACCGTGCAGCCAGAGGCCATAAGGAATCTGGTTGATTTTAGCCAACCAGTATCCGGTGAGGACAGGGTAGGAGTAGAGAGAGTGCAACATGAGGAAATCTGCTTTTTGCGCTTCTTTTTTTACATGTCTTATCAGAGAAGGAGAGAAAGACCATCGTCCTAAAGCTGGAAAAGCGACGATACCGAAGGAACCCTGGGAAGCCCGCTCGGGTGAGGGCTCTTGATCTAGTGAATTGATGCGGTACTTTTCGTAACCTGGAGTGATTGCTCCGCCGATGACAACCCGGACATCATGGCCGCGCTCGGATAGATGCATGTTGATAATCGGCGCTGAAAAGATGCCCACCCCCCCATATTTTGGATTTGCACCCTCGACGAAGGAAATGATCTTCATGTTATGGTTGGTTTTAGATTAATCAAAGGTTGTTGTTTACCCATTTTCGCAGGACATACAGCGCCCATGGTCTTACCCATGAGGTTCTTTCTTCTAGAAAATCTTGCCAGATATCTTGGGCTATGTTTGTATCGAAAACCGAAAGTTTGCCTTGGTCGCTGGTCAATAGAGCAGCTTCCATCTCTCCCTGTAAAGAGCCATGGAGCCAATGCTTGAAGGGCAAGTGAAAAACCTGCTTTTTGCGACGTGTTATGTCGGGCGGCAGATTTCCAATAGCCTCGACCAGCAATGACTTTGGCACTGCACCTTGTGCTTTCACCTCTCCGGGAAGTGAGAGAAGAAATTCAACAAGGTGATGATCCAGATACGGCTCACGCAGTTCAAGAGAATGCGCCATGCTCATGCAATCCGAATCGCGCAGGAGGATATTTCTTAGGTAGTCGGTCAATTCGAGAATCGAGATCTGGTTGAACTGATCTTGTGAATGCAAGCCGTTCTTAGTGTTATTTCTGTTCTGGGTCAAACCAGGGATTAGAAGCTGACGATTCTCTGGAGAAAAGAGTTCGCGAATAAGGTAATAAGACTGTGTGTAATCCTCTTGCTCTTCAAACCAGCGTTGAAGTTTTTGAGACCGGCTGTTGTTTTTTAGACTGGCTTTGATAACAGCTCCAGCCAGTTTGCCAAGCCAGGCTGGCGTAAGGTTTCGGAAAGTTTCTAATAAAGGTGCCCAATGAAAACTGGGATATCCGCCGAATATCTCATCTCCGCCAATACCTGATAACACAACGGTAAGACCAATCTGGCGCGCCGATCTTGAAACGAAATAGGTATTGATACCGTCGAAAGTCGGTTGATCCATTGCGGCTAATGCGGCGGGCAGGGCGTTCACCATCTCCTCTGATGTTAGCAGCACTTCAGAATGATCGGTGTGAAAGTATCGCGAAACCAATTGAATCGATCTTGCTTCTGAATATTCTTCTTCCTTGAAAGTGATTGAAACGGTGCGAGGTGTCTGTCTACCATTCTCCATCGCGAGTGAAACGATAGAAGAGGAATCAACACCTCCACTCAGAAAAATGCCTAAGGGAACATCACTTAATAATCTTAAATGGACCGATTCGAAGAGCTTTTCCCGAAGTTTTTGAACAATTTTCTCTCGAGCCCAACCTGAATACTGATCGTTGATTTCTTGTGGGGGAGACCAGTAAGTGTGGAGGGTGAATTTGTTGTCTTTATAAATTCCATACGAACCAGCTGGCATGGAATAAACCTCTCGGATAATCGTCCAGGGGTCTCTGACCCCTCCTAGTGCCAGGTAGGAATCAATACCCTCAAGAGATAATGTTTTAGATATGCAGCCGCTGGCAAGCAAGGCACGTACCTCTGACGCGAATATCAGAAGATCGCCCTTGTGATAATAATAGAGAGGCTTTACACCTAAACGATCTCTGACCAACCACAGCAAATTTTCGTGCTCATCCCAAAGTGCGAAAGAAAACATTCCTCGAAACCATCTTAAACATTCGCGTCCCCATTCGGAATAAGCTTTTAGGATAACTTCAGTATCAGTGGCGCTAATAAATCGATGCCCTTTTTTTTCAAGCAGGTTTCTCAGTTCTAAAAAGTTGTAGATTTCGCCGTTATAGACAATCCAATTCCCTGTGGAGTTGTCTGGCATCGGCTGATGGCCTGCGGGAGTCAAGTCGATGATTGGAAGCCGGGTGTTGCCAATGCCCAACGACCTGCCGCCAAGTATGCTCTGGAAATGGCATCCGGCGTCATCTGGGCCGCGATGATAGAGTTTGCCTGTCATCGAAGAGACAATTGTTCGAATATCGAGGTTGGAGTTTCCGGTAATGATCCCGCTAATTCCGCACATGCCTTATGCTTCCTTATAACTGATTATTCATTCAAAATTTGTTCGTACAGCGCAAAAATTTTTTCAACAGTCTTCTCCCAACTAAAAAGATTTGCCCTGGAAATCCCCTTTGTAATTAAAGCAGATTTCAACTCAGCATTAGCTGAAATATCTATTAGCGCTTTGGCCAATCCCTCAATATCTTCTGCGTCGCATAAAATTCCTGCATCTGATATCACTTCGGGAAGCGAGGCCGATCTCGATGCGACGACGGGCACTCCGCAAGCCATCGCTTCTAATGGCGGCCACCCAAACCCCTCATATAGAGAGGGGAACAAGAGGCAATCCACACAATTGTATAACTCTGCCATCCTTTCTAGCGGGACATGACTAAAGCAGGCACTCGACTCCCTAAGGTTATTCAGCTCGATTGCATTGTTCCATTCTTCATTTGGGGGGCCAATTTTTACCAAAAAACATGGCTTTCCTGTGATCTTTTTAAAAAGGGCAACAGCTCTGACAGCTTTTTGCTGATTCTTGTAGAACTGCGATCCTGAGAGTAGGACGCGAAATGCCCCGTTATTTGGAAGTCCCCATTGCCGACAGACCTTTTCTTTTTCTTGATTCGAATAAGGCTTAAAACAAGGATCAACCCCATAAGGAATGACAGATATTTTTTGGGGGTCACATTGCAATCTCATAATCAGGTCATTTTTTGTGTTTTGACTGGCCGTGATCAAGTGTCTGGCTCGATTTAGCGCTCTAAAAGAGATGATATTTAGCCAGGGTTTGCGCCCACGTGATATCCCGGAAATCCCGCCTTGCCAGCGAATTAAAGGGATGAGGTCGTGTACTGATACAATTGTTTTTTGTGGATCCAGGACATATAAGAGATGTGCATAAGCATGGTCAATAATGTGGTTGATTGCTCCACTTTGCTTGCGAGCTTGTAGCGGATAAAACAAGTAGCGCGAAAACCGCATAGCCCAAACACCGTTTCCAAAGCGAACATCTTTCACCGGGGTGAAATTCACCAGATCAATTTTTGAGGCATATGACTGGTTCAAATAATTCCGTAAGCCATCGGCATAGCGCTCCATGCTCATACGATTGTCTTCTTGAAAATCTCTGAACAGGATCACAATGGTCATTGCGATGGCAGCCTTGTTCCGCTTGTGGGAAGCGCGGGTTTTATGAACCAGGTCTTCAAATAGATGGCTATCAGTGTGGCAAAAAGCAATTGTTTCAGCAATTCAATGATTCCAGTTGTGAGCTCAGTCTCGAATATCAAATAGAAGTTAATGAAGAAGATAAAATAGAAAAATAGATGCGGCAATCTTTGAGGAGATTTAAATGTTGCCGATTGCTTTATGAAGTAACTGTGCGCGAAGCGATAAAACAATCCAAAGAGGTACAAGCCGATGATGACGGCGAAAAGACCGCCATGCTGGTAGAGGTCGGCAGGGGTGGAGATGGC
>Ga0067045_1004186_pt1 | contig 15848 bp, 13 predicted proteins | sample TerdegcTABiofilm_FD_59184 | JGI IMG/M metagenome (GOLD analysis project Ga0067045, IMG submission 59184) | Combined Assembly of (Gp0054472, Gp0054536) Wastewater bioreactor microbial communities from Singapore -Terephthalate degrading...
TCCGCAACGTGCCGCACCTGGCGTTGATCCCGCTGGTGATCCTGTGGTTTGGCATCGACGAGTCGGCAAAGATTTTCCTGGTGGCCCTGGGCACGTTGTTTCCGATCTACCTCAACACCTACCACGGTATTCGTAACGTCGACCCGGCGCTGGTGGAAATGGCACGCAGTTATGGCTTGAGCGGTTTCAGCCTGTTCCGCCAGGTGATCCTGCCGGGTGCGCTGCCGTCGATTCTGGTGGGGGTACGTTTTGCCCTGGGCTTCATGTGGTTGACGCTGATCGTGGCCGAAACCATCTCGGCCAGCTCGGGTATCGGCTACCTGGCAATGAACGCCCGGGAGTTCCTGCAGACCGACGTGGTGGTGCTGGCGATTGTGCTCTATGCGGTGCTCGGCAAGTTGGCCGACCTCGCGGCCCGAGGCCTGGAGCGGGTGTGGCTGCGCTGGCACCCGGCCTATCAAGTGGCCAAGGGAGGTGGCGCATGACGGCTCAACAACCGCCGCGCCTGCTGCGTGGGATTCCCCTGGCCGTGCGCAAGCTGCAAAAGACCTTTGGTGCGCGGCAAGTGCTGCGCGACATCGATCTGCATATTCCAGCCGGCCAGTTCGTCGCGGTGGTCGGTCGCAGTGGCTGTGGCAAAAGCACTTTGCTGCGTTTGCTCGCCGGCCTCGACCAGCCAACCGACGGGCAATTGCTGGCGGGCTCGGCAGCCCTCAGCGAAGCACGGCAAGACACCCGGCTGATGTTTCAGGAGGCGCGGTTGCTGCCCTGGAAAAAGGTCATCGACAACGTGGGCCTCGGCCTCAAGGGCAACTGGCGCCAGCAGGCCCTGGATGCCCTGGAAGCGGTAGGCCTGGCCGACCGCGCCGATGAATGGCCGGCGGCATTGTCCGGCGGGCAGAAACAACGGGTGGCCCTGGCCCGGGCACTGATCCACCAGCCGCGCCTGCTGCTGCTCGACGAGCCGCTCGGCGCCCTGGACGCCCTGACCCGGATTGAAATGCAGCAACTGATTGAGCGCCTGTGGCAGCAGCATGGTTTTACCGTGCTGCTGGTGACCCACGATGTCAGCGAAGCGGTGGCGATTGCCGACCGGGTGCTGCTGATCGAAGAGGGCGAGATTGGCCTGGACCTGCACGTCGAGTTACCGCGCCCTCGGGTCCGCGGTTCCCATCGGCTGGCAGCGCTGGAAACCGAAGTGCTCAACCGCGTGTTGGCCCTGCCGGGTGTACCGCCCGAGCCGGAACCTGTTTCACCCTTGCCCACGCAATTGCGCTGGGCTCAATAACTCATCGTTCTTCCCACGACAGGAATCACCCTCATGACTATCAAAGCCATCAACGTTCGCAACCAGTTCAAAGGCACCATCAAGGAAATCGTCGAAGGCGATGTGCTGTCGGAAATCGACGTGCAAACCGCTTCCGGCATCGTCACCTCGGTGATCACCACCCGCTCGGTCAAGGAGCTGGAGCTGGTGATTGGCAGCGAAGTGATCGCCTTCGTGAAGTCCACCGAGGTCTCGATCGCCAAGTTGTAAGCCATGCACGACGAACAACCCCGAAGGGTGTGAGCCCTTCGGGTTTTTTTATGGGTTTTTTTGGGGTTGTGGGTGGGTCGCCATCGCGAGTCCGGATTCAGGCCGGGTGGTTGCGTTTAGGCAGATAGGGCGGCAGATACAACCCCAGGTACGCATCAAACACCCGCATCCCTTCCTCCGCCATACGCGGGGTGATCTGCCCATGCTGCTGTACCGAACGCGCATAAACCCGATCGCCCAGCTCCATGGCCAGGGCAAACACGTCGACGTCGCTGGGTAGCGCCGGCAGTTCAAAGTGCTGGTTGAAGAGGGTGTGCATCAGGTCGCCCAGTTCGAGGTCGTGCTGGCGGTCGGCCTGGGTGACCTCGGTGAGCCCGTGCTGGGCCAGGATCAACTGGCGGGCGGCGGCGTCTTCGCTGTAGATCTGCAGCATGCGTTGCTCCACCAGCCGCGACAGGTCTCGCCAGCCGGTGAGGGTGTCATGGTCGATAGGCGCTTGCAGGCAGGCGCGGAACGCGGCGTGGACATCGGCCGTCAGTGCTTCGAGCAGGCTCGGGACGCTGGCGAAGAAATGGTAGACGGAGGAGGGTGGGATTTGCGCGCGCTCGGCGACACTGTAGATCGACAAACTGGCTACGCCCTCGGCAGCCAGCAGTGTGCGGGCGGCATCGAGTATCGAATCGATTCGCGCCTGGCTGCGGGCACGGGGTTTACGAAGAGTGGCGGGCCGGGTCATTGAAGTCTCCTGCAAAGGCAGCGGGCATTGTACGAGCAGGGGTGGGTGTTGTCTGCCCGGACGCCATCGCTAGCAGGCCGCAAGCGGGCGCTAGCGATCCGCCGCAGGCGGCCATAAAAAAACGCCATCGGCCAATTAGGCACGATGGCGTTTGTTTTACTGCAAGCGCTTACACGGTGTGCAGGTACCAGTTGTACTCGAGGTCGGAGATGGAGTGTTCGAACTCCTCCAGCTCGCTCTCTTTACAGGCCACGAAGATATCGATGTATTTCGGATCGATGTACTTGGCCATGACTTCGCTGTCGTCCAACTCGCGCAAGGCGTCACGCAGGTTGTTCGGCAGGCTCTGCTCGTTCTGCTCGTAGCTGTTGCCTTCCACCGGTGCGCCAGGCTCGATCTTGTTGACCAGGCCGTGGTGCACGCCTGCCAGGACCGAAGCCATCAGCAGGTACGGGTTGGCATCGGCGCCGGCCACACGGTGTTCGATGCGCACGGCATCGGAGGAACCGGTCGGCACGCGAATCGCCACAGTGCGGTTGTCCAGGCCCCAGCACGGCGAGTTCGGCACGTAGAACTGTGCGCCGAAACGACGGTAGGAGTTGACGTTCGGGCAGAGGAAAGCCATCTGCGCCGGTAGGGTCTCGAGCACACCGCCGATCGCGTGACGCAGTGCGGCGTTCTGCTCGGGATCCTCACTGGCAAAAATATTCTTGCCGTCTTTATCAAGGATCGAGATGTGGACGTGCAGACCATTCCCCGCCTGGCCTGGGTAAGGCTTGGCCATGAAGGTGGTGTCCATCTCATGGTCGTAGGCGATGTTCTTGATCAGACGCTTGAGCAGTACCGCGTAGTCGCAGGCCTTGATCGGGTCGGCAACGTGGTGCAGGTTCACTTCGAACTGCGCCGGCGCACTTTCCTTGACGATGGCGTCAGCCGGGATGCCTTGCTCCTTCGCACCTTCCAGGATGTCCTGGAGGCAGTCGACGTATTCGTCGAGGTCGTCGATCAGGTAGACCTGTGTCGAGTGCGGGCGTTTGCCGGAGATCGGCGAGCGTGGCGGTTGTGGCCGGCCATTCACGTTCTCCTGGTCGATCAGGTAGAACTCCAGCTCGAATGCGGCGCAGATGGTCAGGCCCAGTTCGTCGAACTTGGTCACGACTTGTCGCAGGACTTCGCGCGGGTCGGCGAAGAAAGGTTCACCTTCAAGTTCGTGCATGGTCATCAGCAGTTGCGCGGTCGGGCGCTTTTGCCAAGGCTCATTGCACAGGGTGTCGGGGATTGGATAGCAGATTCGGTCAGCATCGCCGATGTCCAGGCCCAGGCCGGTGCTTTCCACCGTCGAACCATTGATATCCAGAGCAAATAGAGAGGCCGGCAGGTTGATGCCTTTCTCGTAAACCTTGTGGAGACTGGTGCGTTCGATGCGCTTGCCGCGCACCACACCATTCATATCCGCAATCAGAAGGTCAACGTACAGAACCTCAGGATGTTCCTTAAGGAACGCGTTCGCTTCGTTAAGCTGAACGGCACGCGGGGGTACCGACATGATGCAACACCTTTGTTGTTAAAAATATCAATCATTGATCTTTTCAGATTCCAGTCAACCCGAACGGCATGCCGAAGTCAAGCGAGGCCTTTTTTGCCCTAAAAAAGCGCTCGCAGGGCATTTTTGAGGCACTTTGGGGCGTTTTAATCCCTTTCCCTTCGTTGCCGCCCGCAGGCTTGAGCGGGCCGTGTTGTATTTTTTACGGGGGTGTTGTGTAAAAAAATGAACAAGGCTAAGCTCGAATCAAACCCATAACAGCAATAATACCGGGGTGCTTCATGTCTCGCCTGCCGTCAATCGGCGTGACCACCTGCTCCAGGCAGATCGGTCTGCATGCTTGCCACATCAGTGGCGACACGTCCGTCCGCGCGGTGGCCAAGGGCCTGTCGGCGCTCCCGGAGCAGCGTTCCCCGTCCGATATTCTGGACGTTGCGGATGCCTTTCTCTTTAGTCGTGGCACTTCTTTCACTATAGATCCTGTTCACTATAGCGGTCCTGCGAATACACCGGGAACTGCTCATGATTCTGCACGCGTTGCCATTCCCTGCCCATTGATTCGCGCTGTCGTTGCGGTTCCTGCACGCACGGCTTTTGCTGCAAGTGTGCAAACCCGGCCCCAATGGCAGGTAAGCTCTAACCCACATGGCCTGGCCTGGCCATGGCCCAGACACGACAACGCGACGCGGATGCGTCACCTATCGCCTGACTCTTAATGACGTCAGGACACTCAGCCCAGAGGCATTTATGAGTAACAACCTCGACCAGCTCACCGATTGGTTGAAAGACCACAAGATCACAGAAGTCGAATGCATGATCGCCGACTTGACCGGGATCACCCGCGGCAAGATTTCGCCGACCAACAAGTTCATTGCCGAAAAAGGCATGCGCCTGCCCGAGAGTGTGCTGCTGCAAACAGTGACGGGCGACTATGTCGAAGACGACATCTATTACGAGCTGCTCGACCCGGCCGACATCGACATGATCTGCCGCCCCGACCAGAACGCTGTGTTCCTGGTGCCCTGGGCCATCGAGCCGACCGCCCAGGTGATCCACGACACCTACGACAAGCAGGGCAACCCGATCGAGCTGTCGCCGCGCAACGTGCTCAAGAAGGTCCTCAAGCTCTATGCCGACAAGGGCTGGCAGCCCATCGTGGCGCCGGAAATGGAGTTTTACCTGACCAAGCGCAGCGACGACCCGGACTATCCGCTGCAACCGCCGATCGGCCGTTCCGGGCGTCCGGAAATCGGTCGCCAGTCGTTCTCCATTGAAGCGGCCAACGAATTCGATCCGCTGTTTGAAGACGTCTACGACTGGTGCGAGCTGCAGGAGCTGGACCTGGACACGCTGATCCACGAGGACGGCACGGCGCAGATGGAAATCAACTTCCGTCACGGTGACGCACTGTCCCTGGCCGACCAGATCCTGGTGTTCAAGCGCACCATGCGCGAAGCCGCGCTCAAGCACGACGTGGCCGCGACGTTCATGGCCAAGCCGATGACGGGCGAGCCGGGCAGCGCCATGCACCTGCACCAGAGCATCATCGACATCGAGACTGGCAAGAACGTCTTCTCCAATGAAGACGGGACCATGAGCCAACTGTTCCTCAATCACATTGGTGGCCTGCAGAAGTTCATCCCTGAGCTGCTGCCGCTGTTCGCCCCCAACGTCAACTCGTTCCGCCGCTTCCTGCCGGACACCTCGGCACCGGTCAACGTGGAGTGGGGCGAAGAGAACCGCACCGTGGGCCTGCGGGTTCCGGACGCGGGGCCACAGAACCGTCGGGTGGAAAACCGCCTGCCGGGCGCCGATGCCAACCCGTACCTGGCGATTGCCGCCAGCCTGTTGTGCGGCTACATCGGCATGGTTGAAGGCCTCAACCCAAGCGCACCGGTGGTTGGACGTGGTTATGAGCGACGCAACCTGCGTCTGCCGCTGACCATCGAGGACGCCCTGGAGCGCATGGAAAACAGCAAGACCATCGAGAAATACCTGGGTCACAACTTCATCACTGGCTACGTCGCGGTCAAGCGGGCCGAGCATGAAAACTTCAAGCGCGTGATCAGTTCGTGGGAACGGGAATTCCTGCTATTCGCCGTCTGACACGCCGGGTGCGGCCCACCAGCCGCACTCTTACCTCACTAGGAAGGAGCGCTTTATGAGCAGCAACAACCCGCAAACCCGTGAATGGCAAAGCCTGAGCAACGAGCACCACCTGGCGCCGTTCAGTGACTTCAAGCAGCTCAAGGAAAAAGGCCCGCGCATCATCACCAGCGCCAAGGGCGTTTACCTGTGGGACAGCGAAGGCAACAAGATCCTCGACGGCATGGCCGGCCTGTGGTGTGTGGCCATCGGCTACGGTCGCGATGAGCTGGCGGACGCCGCCAGCAAACAGATGCGCGAGCTGCCGTACTACAACCTGTTCTTCCAGACCGCCCACCCTCCGGTGCTGGAGCTGGCCAAGGCGATCGCCGACATCGCCCCGCAAGGCATGAACCACGTGTTCTTCACCGGTTCCGGCTCCGAAGGCAACGACACCATGCTGCGAATGGTCCGCCACTACTGGGCGATCAAGGGCCAGCCGAACAAGAAAGTCATCATCAGCCGCAAAAACGGCTACCACGGTTCGACCGTGGCCGGCGCCAGCCTGGGCGGCATGACCTATATGCACGAACAGGGCGACTTGCCGATCCCGGGGATCGTGCACATTGCGCAGCCTTACTGGTTCGGTGAAGGTGGCGACATGACCCCGGAAGAGTTCGGGGTCTGGGCCGCCAACCAGTTGGAAGAAAAGATTCTCGAAATCGGTGTCGACAACGTCGGCGCCTTTATCGCCGAGCCGATCCAGGGTGCCGGCGGCGTGATCGTGCCGCCAGAAAGCTACTGGCCGCGCATCAAGGAAATCCTCGCCAAGTACGACATCCTGTTCGTCGCCGACGAGGTGATCTGTGGTTTCGGCCGTACCGGTGAGTGGTTCGGCAGCGATTACTACGACCTCAAGCCAGACATGATGACCATCGCCAAGGGCCTGACCTCCGGCTACATCCCGATGGGTGGCCTGATCGTGCGTGACAGCGTGGTCGAGGTGCTCAACGAGGGCGGCGATTTCAACCACGGCTTTACTTACTCCGGTCACCCGGTGGCAGCGGCAGTGGCCCTGGAAAACATCCGCATCATGCGCGACGAAAAAATTATCGAGCGCGTCCACACAGAAACGGCACCGTATTTGCAAAAGCGTCTACGTGAACTGAACGATCACCCTCTGGTGGGCGAAGTTCGCGGAGTGGGGCTGTTGGGGGCAATCGAACTGGTTCAGGACAAGGCCACGCGCAAACGTTACGAAGGCAAGGGTGTGGGCATGATCTGCCGGCAGTTCTGCTTCGACAACGGGCTGATCATGCGCGCAGTGGGCGACACCATGATCATCGCTCCGCCGCTGGTGATCACACCGGCAGAAATCGATGAGTTGGTGGCCAAGGCACGCAAGTGTCTGGACCTGACCCTGAGTGCATTGCAGGGCTAAGTGCTAGGCTCTGAGCGGGAGTTGTATGAACTTTCGCTCAGAGCGGTCAGAAAGCTTGGCCTTTCCTTGAAAGACCGCCATGGATGTTGCCAGACTAGCCACAGTTCCAGACGCCAGGGTTCGGCGCGGAACAGGTGGTTCAAAAAAGAAAAATTTGGAGCATTACGCATGAAGGCACTCGGTAAAAAGCTCGCAGGCAAGACACTTCTTGCCATGTCCCTGATGGGCGTGATGGCGGGCGCGGTTCAGGCAGATGACAAAGTACTGCACGTCTACAACTGGTCCGACTACATCGCGCCGGACACCGTCAAGAAGTTCGAGGAGGAGTCAGGCATCAAGGTCGTCTACGACGTCTTCGACAGTAACGAAACCCTGGAAGCCAAGTTGCTGGCCGGCAAGTCCGGCTACGACATCGTTGTGCCGTCGAACAACTTCCTGGCCAAGCAGATCAAGGCCGGTGTCTACCAGAAGCTGGACAAGTCCAAGCTGCCGAACTGGAAAAACCTCAATACCGACCTGCTCAAGGCCGTTTCGGTCAGCGACCCGGGTAACGAGCACGCCTTCCCTTACATGTGGGGCTCGATCGGTATCGGTTTTAACGCCGATAAGGTCAAGGCCGCACTGGGTGACGACGCACCGACCAACTCCTGGGACTTGATCTTCAAGCCGGAAAACGCCGCCAAGCTCAAGGCATGCGGGATCAGCGTCCTGGATTCGCCAACCGAGATGATTCCGGTGGCACTGCACTACCTGGGCTATCCAACCGACAGCCAGGATAAAAAACAACTGGCCGAAGCTGAAGCGCTGTTCCTGAAAGTGCGTCCTTCGATCGGCTACTTCCACTCCTCCAAGTACATCTCCGACCTGGCCAACGGCAACATCTGCGTGGCTATCGGTTACTCGGGCGACATCTACCAGGCCAAGACCCGCGCCAGTGAAGCCGGTGACAAGGTCAAGGTCAGCTACAACATTCCCAAAGAAGGTGCAGGCAGCTTCTACGACATGGTCGCCATCCCTAAAGATGCCGAGAACGTCGAAGGCGCCTACAAGTTCATGACCTTCCTGCAGAAGCCGGAAATCATGGCCGAGATTACCAACGCCGTACGCTTCCCGAACGGTAACGCCGCTGCAACCCCTCTGGTCGATAAAGACATCACCAGTGACCCGGGTGTTTACCCACCGGCGGACGTGCTGGCCAAGCTGTACGCGATTGCCGATTTGCCGGCCGCGACCCAGCGGATCATGACCCGCAGCTGGACCAAGATCAAATCGGGTAAATAACAAGTAGAACCCTTGTAGGAGCGGGTGCCCGCTTGCGGTCTGCTCGCGAAAAAAATCGCAACGCCGCGCAGTGCCAGGCACCCCGCGTTATCGTTGTCGACCATCGCGAGCAAGCTCGCTCCTACCAGGATCTTTTTAAAGTTTGCTGGATCGGTTTATCGAGGGTAAGTTGCGCGCCGGTTTTGTTGCCAGGCAGCCATGGCTGTCATGTAACGCTGGGCAACTTGGGCCCAACTATTTCAGAGGACCTCCACTTGCCTATTTCTTTGTTTCGTAAAGCCATGCTAGTTGGCGCCGGCCTGACACTTGCGGTCAGTGTGCAAGCCGCCTCCACCGTGCATATTTATAACTGGTCGGACTACATCGGCGAATCAACCCTGGCGGATTTCGAAAAAGCCACGGGCATCAAGCCGGTGTATGACGTGTTTGATTCCAACGAAACCCTGGAAGGCAAGTTGCTGGCCGGGCGCACCGGTTATGACGTGGTCGTGCCGTCGAACCACTTCCTGGGCAAGCAGATCAAGGCCGGGGCCTTCCAGAAGCTCGACAAGTCGCAACTGCCCAACTACGCCAACCTCGACCCGGTGCTGCTCAAGCGCCTGGAGCAGAACGACCCGGGCAACCTGTACGCCGTGCCGTACCTGTGGGGCACCAACGGCATCGGTTACAACGTCGACAAGGTCAAGGCGGTACTGGGGGTCGACAAGATCGATTCCTGGGCGGCGGTGTTCGAGCCGGAAAACATCAAGAAACTGCAGAGCTGCGGCGTCGCGTTCCTTGATTCCGCCGATGAAATGATGCCCACCGTCCTCAACTACATGGGCCTGGATGCCAACAGCACCAACCCTGCCGATTACAAGAAAGCCGAAGCCAAGTTGCTCGCGGTGCGGCCTTTCGTGACGTACTTCCACTCCTCCAAATACATCGCGGACCTGGCCAACGGCGACATCTGCGTGGCCATCGGGTTCTCCGGCGACATGTTCCAGGCCAAGGCCCGGGCAGCGGAAGCCGGCAAAGGCGTGAACATTGCCTACTCGATCCCGAAAGAGGGCGGTGCCCTGTGGTTCGACATGCTGGCGATTCCCAAGGACTCGTCCAATGCCAAAGAGGCCCATGCCTTCATCAACTACCTGCTCAAGCCTGAGGTGATCGCCCAGGTCAGCGATTACGTGGGCTACGCCAACCCGAACCCGGGGTCGGACACGTTGATGGAACAGTCGATCCGCGAAGACGAGTCGGTGTATCCACCCCAGGCGGTCCTCGACAAGACCTACGTGTCGATCGAACTACCACCGAACATTCAACGTTTGATGACCCGCAGCTGGACCAAGGTCAAGTCGGGTAAATAGTGACAAAGGCTCAACCTATCCAAGGTTTCGCCCGTGTTGGGCGAACTGCACTCTTTTTGTTGGGAGTTTCGTAAATGGCAGTTGCCTCCGGCGCCTATAAGAAAGCCCTCGAGGGCGATCAGACACCTAAACAGGTGCTGGTCAAAATCGACCGGGTCACGAAGAAGTTCGACGAGACGATTGCCGTGGACGATGTGTCCCTGGAAATCAAGAAGGGCGAAATCTTCGCCTTGCTCGGCGGTTCGGGTTCGGGCAAATCGACCTTGTTGCGTATGCTCGCCGGTTTCGAGCGACCGACCGAGGGGCGGATTTTCCTCGACGGCGTGGACATCACCGACATGCCGCCGTACGAGCGGCCGATCAACATGATGTTCCAGTCCTACGCGCTGTTCCCGCACATGACCGTGGCGCAGAACATCGCCTTCGGCCTCAAGCAGGACAAGATCCCGGCGGCTGAAGTCGACGCCCGGGTGGCCGAGATGCTCAAGCTGGTGCAGATGAGCCAGTATGCCAAGCGCAAGCCGCACCAGCTCTCCGGTGGCCAGCGCCAGCGTGTCGCCCTGGCCCGCTCCCTGGCCAAGCGGCCGAAGCTGTTGCTGCTCGACGAACCGATGGGCGCCCTCGACAAAAAACTGCGTTCACAGATGCAGCTGGAGCTGGTGGAAATCATCGAGCGCGTCGGGGTGACCTGCGTCATGGTGACCCACGACCAGGAAGAGGCCATGACCATGGCCGAGCGCATCGCGATCATGCACCTGGGCTGGATTGCCCAGATCGGCAGTCCGATCGACATCTACGAAACCCCGACCAGCCGCCTGGTCTGCGAATTCATCGGCAACGTCAACATCTTCGAAGGTGAAGTGGTGGACGACGCCGAGGGCCATGCACTGATCACCTGCAAGGACCTGGACCGCAACATCTACGTCGGCCACGGCATCAGCACCTCGGTGCAAGACAAGTCGGTGACCTACGCGATTCGCCCGGAAAAACTGCTGGTCACCGCCGATATGCCGACCTGCGAGCACAACTGGTCGAGCGGCAAGGTCCATGACATTGCCTACCTGGGCGGCCACTCGGTGTTCTACGTCGAATTGCCGAGCGGCAAGCTGGTGCAATCGTTCGTGGCCAACGCCGAGCGCCGGGGCCAGCGTCCGACCTGGGGTGACCAGGTCTACGTCTGGTGGGAAGACGACAGCGGCGTGGTACTGCGCTCATGAACATGCGAAAACTCAAGCGTCGACTCAGTCGAATAATTCCCGGTGGCCGCCAGTTGGTCATCGGCGTTCCTTTCCTGTGGCTGTTCCTGTTCTTCATGCTGCCGTTCTTCATCGTATTGAAGATCAGCTTCGCCGAAGCAGACGTGGCCATTCCGCCGTACACCGAGATCTACAGCTTCGTCGAGCAGAAGCTGCAGTTGCTGCTCAACCTGGGCAACTACGTGATGCTCAGCGAGGACGAGCTGTACATTGCCGCTTACCTCGGCTCGTTGAAGATGGCGCTGATCAGCACCATTTTGTGCCTGTTGATCGGCTACCCGATGGCCTACGCCATCGCCAGTGCGCGCAAGGAAATGCAGACCGTACTGATACTGCTGATCATGATGCCGACCTGGACCGCAATCCTGATCCGCGTGTATGCGTGGATGGGCATCCTCAGCAACAACGGCCTGCTCAACGGTTTCCTGATGAGCATGGGCTTCATCGATGAGCCGCTGCAGATCCTCAACACCAACCTGGCGGTGTACATCGGCGTGGTCTATTCCTACCTGCCGTTCATGATCCTGCCGCTCTACGCCAACCTGGTAAAACACGACACCAGCCTGCTGGAAGCCGCGTCCGACCTGGGTTCGAGCACCTTCAACAGCTTCTGGAAAATCACCATCCCGCTGTCCAAGAACGGCATCATCGCCGGCTGCATGCTGGTGTTCATCCCGGTGGTGGGTGAGTTCGTGATCCCGGAACTGCTGGGCGGTCCGGAAACCCTGATGATCGGTAAAGTGCTGTGGCAAGAGTTCTTCAACAACCGTGACTGGCCGGTGGCTTCCGCCCTGGCGGTGGTGATGCTGGCGATCCTGATTGTGCCGATCATCCTGTTCAACCGCAGTCAGGCCAAGGAAATGGAGGGTAAAGAATGAAGCGCTTCCGTTTCTCCAGCCTGATGCTGGTAGTGGGTCTGTTGTTCATCTACCTGCCGATGCTGATCCTGGTGATCTACTCGTTCAACGCCTCGAAACTGGTGACGGTGTGGGGCGGCTGGTCGATCAAGTGGTACGTCGGCCTGCTGGACAACAGCCAACTGATGGGCTCGGTGGTGCGCTCGCTGGAAATCGCCTGCTACACCGCGGTCGCAGCCGTTGCCCTGGGCACACTGGCCGCGTTCGTGCTGACCCGGATCACCCACTTCAAGGGCCGCACGCTGTTCGGCGGCCTGGTCACCGCGCCGTTGGTGATGCCGGAAGTGATCACCGGTCTGTCGCTGTTGCTGCTGTTCGTGGCTATGGCGCAGATGATCGGCTGGCCGCAGGAGCGGGGCATCGTCACCATCTGGATCGCCCACACCACCTTCTGTGCCGCCTATGTGGCGGTGGTGGTATCGGCACGCTTGCGTGAGCTGGACCTGTCCATCGAAGAGGCGGCCATGGACCTGGGTGCGCGGCCGTGGAAGGTGTTCTTCCTGATCACTATCCCGATGATTGCGCCTTCGCTGGCAGCGGGCGGCATGATGTCGTTCGCCCTGTCGCTGGATGACCTGGTACTGGCCAGCTTCGTCTCGGGCCCGGGCTCCACCACCCTGCCGATGGAAGTGTTCTCGGCGGTGCGCCTGGGGGTCAAACCCGAGATCAACGCCGTGGCCAGCCTGATCCTGTTGGCCGTGTCGATCGTTACCTTCATGGTCTGGTTCTTCAGCCGCCGCGCCGAAGAAAACCGCAAGCGGGCGATCCAGCAGGCCATCGAGGAAAGTGCTGCCGACTCCTGGAAACAGCCCGACGTACGCCGGGCCCAGGCGCCGGGAGCGACGTAAGTCGAACGGGTTGACCGCATTCCTGCGGTCAACCCTCAACGCCACCCCCTGTCACCGCAAGCGCCCGCTTGCGGTGCGCTCGCGAATAACGCAAATCACCGCGACCTGTGTCGCCGTTGCCGTCAGTGGGCCGGCAGCAGCTTCAAGGTGCTGCGCGTATTGGCGCTCACTTCTTCCTCGCTGAAATGCGCCTGGTGGTAGACACCCTCGATGTACGCCTCGGCCTGGTCTTGATAGTGCGCATCGAAAGGCACGCCGCTCTGGCCGATCGGGTTGATGGTCAGGCCGTGGGCCGGGTCGGCGAAGTCGATGATGCGCCGGGTCGACGGGCCATAGGTCACGGGCCAGGGTGCCGGGCCGATTTTCGCCGACAGGTTGTTCGGCACTTCGTGACTGCCCGGGGCTTCGAACGGACCGACGTTAAAAATGCGCTCCAAGGGTTTTTGCGTGCCCAGCGGATGGCCGTGGGTGAGGGTGTGGGCCTTGCCCCACTGCCATTGCGTGGCGTCTGCGCCGAGGGTGGTTTTCAGGTGGGCGATGCTGGCGTGCCACGCGGCCTTGACCACGTCGGCGCGGGACTCCTTGCCCAGGGTGTCGCGGTTGTCCCACCACACTGAGTCGGGGTTGGCAGCCAGTCGGGGCAGGGCGGCATCGATCACCCGGGTCGAGAGCAGGGTGTCGAAAAAGCTGTCGCCCAGCTCATCGTGCAGGGCCCCATCGGCCAGGTTGAACAGGAACTGGTTGAACAGCGTGGCGCTGGTGGACTCCAGCGGGTAATCGCCTTTCCAGGCGCTCAGTTGATCCAGCCATTGCCGTTCCTGCGGGTCGCTGACCACCTCGCGCAATACCGGCAGCAGCGGCGCCAGCAGGCGTTGACCGTACCCGGTCGTGGTGCCCAGTTGCAGTGCCTGGGTGTTGTCCAGGTCCCACTTGAAGTTCTTGTCGCTCAATTGCAGGTTGAGCTGCTGACCGCGATCGGCCAGGTTGTAGTAACCGGGAATCTCCATGCCGGTCGGTGACAGCGGCTGGAAGTTGGCGGAGACGATGTAGCCGCGGGCCGGGTTCTCTTCCTGCGGGTTGGCGCTGAAGGGGTAGAAGCCGTCCTTGTCCGCCTGATTGCTGCTGCCGTCGAGGATGAAGCCCGGCTTGACCCCCGCCGGACGCTTGGGCAGTTGCGCGGCCGCCCACCAGCCGATATCCCCCTTGGCGTTGGCCCAGACGATGTTCAACCCCGGGGCCTGGACCTTGGCGGACGCGGCCCGGGCCTTGGCCAGGGTGTCGGCGCGGTTGAGTTGGTAAAAACCTTCGAGGATCGGGTTCTGGGTATCGAGGAACGCCCACCACATCGCGATGGGGGTCTTGCCGGCGCTGGCGCCCAGGACATCGTTGATGATCGGGCCGTGGGGCGATTGGCGCAGTGTCAGGGTCACGGGGGCCTGGCCCTTGACGGCAATCTGGTGCTCGCTGTTGATCAGATCGACCCACTTGCCGTGGTACCAGACCTGGTTGGCGTTGTCCGGGTTGACCTTCTCGGCGATCAGGTCGAGGTCGTCGTTCTGGAACATCGTCAGGCTCCAGCCGAAGTCCAGGTTGTGGCCAAGGAAGGCAAACGGCACCAGCGCCTGATAGTGCCCGTAGAGTTCGAAGCCGGGGGCCGACAGTTGCGCCTCGTACCACACCGAAGGCGTCGAGAACCGAATGTGCGGGTCGCCGGCCAACAAGGGCTTGCCGCTCTTGGTGCGACTGCCGGCAACCACCCAGGCATTGCTGCCCTCCAATTGCGGCAGGCCGTGCTCGGCCAGCGCCTGCTGACTGAGACGGGCAATGGCGTTGAGGTCTTGCCAGTCGGCGCTGCTCAGGGCCGGCGCGCTGCTGTGTTGCTGGGCCAGCACGCCTTTGGGCTGCCAGTCGAGGTCGAAGATGTTCAGGTAGTCATTGCCCAACTGATCGCGCACGTAGGTCAGCAGGGGCTCGGTGCGAAAGGCCGCGGCAAAGCTGTAGGCCATGTAGCCGGCGACACTGACGGTGTCCTGGGCGGTGAACGGCCGCTTGGCGATGCCCAGCACGTCGAACTCAATGGGCGCAGCGTGTGTGTCCTGATACTGGTTGATCCCGTCCAGATAGGCCTGTAGGGCCTTCCACGCCGCCGACTCCTTATCCAGTGCGGCCACATAACTCTCGGCGCGCTCGCGAATGCGCAGGCTGCGGAACAGTTTGTCGGTATCCAACAGTTTTGGCCCGAGCACCTCGGCCAGTTCACCCCGGGACAGGCGCCGCATGATTTCCATCTGGAACAGCCGGTCCTGGGCCTGGACATAACCGAGGGCGCGATACAGGTCGATCTCATTGCCGGCACGCACGTGAGGAATGCCACGTTCGTCGTAGCGCACGGTCACTGAACCCTCCAGGTGCTGCAACTGCACCTGGCCCTGACGCGATGGTTGTTTGCTGTACACATACCAGCCGGCTGCGGCGGCCAGCAGCACGAGTAACAGGGCCAGTAAGCTCAGGGCGCGTTTCATGGTGACTCCTTGTTCTTGTCAGGGTACCGCCTGTCGGGGCGGTCAACATGTAGCACAGAGCTGATGCACCGGGCAGCCAGTACCCTGAAAAGTCCGGAATGCCCTAGGGTGCTTCATTGGCCCAAGGACAGTAGCAGCCCACCGCCAGGGTGTTGATGGCATTCACCGGACGGTCGTCGCTCAGGGCCTGGAGGATCGGCTCGATAAAGCTGTTACTGGAGTTGCAGGTCAGGCCTTCGCTGTAGGGGCCGAAGTAGGCCAGTTTGCCGCCGCGGTCCCAGATCGCCACGGCGGGGCTGGCGGGGACGTGCTCGGAGCCGGGGAGACGTTCGA
>Ga0067045_1030305_pt1 | contig 15845 bp, 12 predicted proteins | sample TerdegcTABiofilm_FD_59184 | JGI IMG/M metagenome (GOLD analysis project Ga0067045, IMG submission 59184) | Combined Assembly of (Gp0054472, Gp0054536) Wastewater bioreactor microbial communities from Singapore -Terephthalate degrading...
GGGGCGAGCCGGTCGATCAGCTTCGGCCGGTCCTTTCCGGGGAGCAGATCCTGTCGCTCCAAGAGGCCACGCGCGAGGTCAAGGTCGATCCGTCGGTGTCCGACTACGTGCTCGATATCGCCGACGCCACGCGCGCGAGCGAGGAGTTGCACGTCGGGGTGAGCATTCGCGGGGGACTGTCGCTCTACCGCGCCGCCCAGGCTTGGGCCCTGGCCGAAGGGCGCGACTACGTGGTGCCCGACGACGTCAAGCGCCTGGCGGTCTCCGTGCTCGCCCACCGCGTCATCACGAAGGGGTATTTCCACGGGGGACAGCGGCAGGCCGTCGAGGCCCTCGTCGAGCGTCTCGTCGAGGAAGTCCCCGTGCCGAGTTGAATGGCTATACCAGGAGGTGGCAGGCAGACGTATAATCGCAAGAGGAAAACCCCTGCTCCGAACGCATGACCGATTTCCGTGGGACAGGCGAGGGTGTCCGTCGATGTCGCTGGTGATTGAAACTGAGCCAATTCCTTTGATGGTTGACGGTGACGGTGTGGCCCGGGTGGGCGGGACTCGGGTCACCCTGGAATCACTTCTTGCCGTCTATTGCCAAGGCGCGACGGCCGAGGAGATTGCGCAGCGATTTCCCACCGTCCCGCTCTGGGGTGTCTACTCGGTCATCGCCTACTACCTGCGCCACCGCAGCGAAGTGGAACAGTACCTGGCGCAGGCCAGGTTCCGATCAGACGAAGTCCGCCGGCAGTACGCGGATCAACTCGACCCGAATTGCATCCGCGACCGTTTGGTGGCGCGCAAGTCGAAGCAACCATCCTAGCCTCCATGCCTCCCCTTGTCGCTGACGAGAACCTGGACAACGCGATTATCCGCGGTCTGCGGCACAAGTATCCGCAGATCGACATCGTGCGGGTCCAAGATGTCGGCCTGTCTGGCGCCACGGATCCCGTGATCCTGGAGTGGGCTGCCGAAGCCGGACGAATCCTCGTTACACACGACGTGAGTACGATTACGCGTTACGCTTACGACCGGGTGCGCGCCGGTAAGCCCATGGCGGGAGTAGTAATCGTGTCGCTCGACGCAGGGATCGGACAGGTTATCGAAGACCTTCTCCTCCTGCTCGATTCTGTTCCTGTGGCGGACTGGCAAGGCACGGTACAGTATCTGCCCCTTTGAAATCGTGCGAGAACGTGAGGAGGGCCTCCATGGCATGGCGAAGCCGGTCTCCGGACCGCAAGGAAGCCTCCACCGTCGCCGGGGAATCCTCGTCCGGCTTGCGCTGGCGACGGCTCGGAGGCGGGCTTGCACGCGGGGCACGTCATGCGCTCGGGGCCTACGCCCGGCGCCCGCGCACGACCGTCTGCCGCGAGGGGCTTTACTACCTGCTCCTTGCGGCGTTCGTGTTCTTCGGGGCGGTCCTCGGCGATGTGAACCTGCTCATGCTCCTGGCCGGCATGCTCGCCGGGCCGGCGTGGCTCAGTTGGCGTCTGGTGACGAAGACGTTGCGCGGGGTCACCGTGCGGCGGTTCCTGCCGCGGGGCGTGTGCGCCGGCGACCTGTTGGTGGTCAAGATGGAGGTCACGAACTCCCGGCGGCGGCTGGGGAGTTGGGCGGTTGTCGTCGAGGACGAGGTTCGCCGCGAGGGCGACGGCCGGCGCGGCGGCGTCCTCCGGCCCTCCGCCTTCTTCTCCTACGTCCCGGCACGCCAGACCCGCGAGCGGACCTATCGCGGCCGGTTGCCGCAGCGGGGCCGTTATCGCTTCCAGGTCCCGACGGTATCAACGCGGTTTCCGTTCGGGCTGTTCCGCCGCACGATCCGCGCCGGCACGCCCGACGTGCTGGTCGTCTACCCGCGTCTCGGCCGGCTCACGCAGCAGTGGCTGACGCGTCACCGCGAATGGTTCGAGGGGGCGCACCGGCGGGAGCACCGCCACGGGCGGGTATCGGGCGATTTCTACGGCGTGCGCCCGTGGCGAAACGGCGATGCGCGGCGTTTGATCCACTGGAGGAGTTCCGCGCGGCACGGCGCGCTGGTGGTGCGCCAGTTCGAGCAGCACCGCAACCGCGATCTGGCCGTGCTGCTCGACCTCTGGCAGCCCGCCTCCCCGAGGCCCGAGGACCGGGAGAACGTCGAACTTGCCGTGAGTTTCGCCGCGACGGTGGTCGCCGACGCCTGCCGGCGGGGTGGGAGCAACCTGTTCGTGAGCACGACGGCCCCGGGCGGCGAGTCGCTCCACGGTCCGGCTTCCGTCCTGCTGGTGAACGATGTGATGGAGCACCTCGCGGTCGCGGAGGCTTCCGACCGCGACCGCCTGCCGGAGTTGCTCCAACGGGTCATGGCGGCGGTGGAGCCGGGCACGGAGACGGTGCTCGTGACGACGCGGGCGATCGACGCGGGCGATGCCCGCCTGATGGCGCTGACCGCCGAATCGCACCGCCGCGCCGGGTCGCCGCCGATCCGCGTCGTGAACACCTCGGATCCCCGCCTGAGCGATTACTTCCAGACGGAGAAGTGACCCCCCGTGTACGCCGACCGATTGCTCCAGATCAACATGGCGGCGGTGGCCTGTCTGGCCACCCTGTTCCTGGGCATGGGCGAGCGGTCCACGGCCTTGCCGCTGGGGATGTTCGTCGCCGCAATGCTCTCGGTGTGGATCACCGATTTCAAGGGCTGGTTTCGCCTGAGCAAGCGGATGGCCGACGTCGCTGCGGTGGTGGCGCTGGCCGTATGTCTGCCGGGGGCGCTGCGGCTGGAGAAGATTGCGATCATCTCGTCGGTCGCCCATTTCATCGTGTGCCTCCAAGTGATCCATCTGTTCCGGGAAAAGGACCCTGCCGTCTACTGGCACCTCTTGCGGTTCAGCATCCTCCAGGTCGTCGTGGCTTCGCTCTTGAGCCAGGAAATCGCCTTCGGGGTGCTTCTGGTTGTCTATCTGTTCATGGCCTTGGCGGCGATGGGCCTGCTGTTCTTTTCCAGCGAGTGGCGACGGCATCACGGGCGGGCGGTCCCGCCGGCCGAGGAAGCCCGGGGGCGATGGCCTTTGGCCGCTCAGGAGGCCGTCTTCTGGAGCGGCCCCACGGGACGCGTGCCCCTGGGCCGGGAGTTCTTCGGCCGGTTGTTCAAGATCGGGACGGCGACGCTGCTGGTGGCGATCCTGGTGTTCGTCTCCGTGCCGCGTTTTGGTCGCGGTGCGTGGCGTGGGTTTGGCGGCATGGCCCGGCCGACCGTGGGATTCTCCGGCCGGGTCCGCCTCGGCGAACTCGGCAAGGTGGCCCAGAACCCTGAGGAAGTGATGCGCGTGCGGCTTCTCGAGGGCAGCCACGGCGCCGTCTATCGGGTGTCCGGGGGGCTGTATCTGCGCGGAGCGGTGCTCACCGAGTACCGGCACGGCGAATGGCGCCCGCCCGCCGGGACGGCCGGCATAGGAAGGGGAGAATGGGCGGCCTCCGATCCGCCGATCCGGGAAGCGCCGGTCCGGCAAGAAATTCAGCTTGAGCCGCTGGACCGCGACGAGCTGTTCTGTGTGTGGCCCTTCACCTTCGTGTTGCCCGACCGTCGCATCGTCTACTACCCGAGGGCCCAACGCTTGACGCGCTTGTCCGGCCTCCGCCACGACCGGTTCACGTATCTGCTGGGCACCACGGCCTTCTGGGACCACGAGCAGGTGACGGTTGTGCCCAATGAGGAGCCTGTCGCCGTCGCTCCTCTCCTTCAGATGCCGGCGGAAGAGGGCCGCAACCCGCTGCCCGGACTGTGTGCCCTGGCGGCGCAGTGGGTGGCCGAATCGGGGCTCCCTCCCGCCGACCAATACGGCCGGGCATCGACTCTGGAACGGCGGCTGCGCGGATCGAACCAGTTCACATACAGTCTGGAGGGCCAGGATCGCGACGGGTCGCTCGATCCCGTGGAGGATTTCATCACGAAGCATCCCCGCGGGCACTGCGAGTACTTCGCCACCGCGCTGTGCCTGATGCTGCGCAGCCAGGGCATTCCCGCCCGGGTCGTCATCGGCTTTCACACCGCGGAATTCAACGAGTTGGGCAAGTTCTTCCAGGTCCGGCAGCTCTGTGCGCATTCGTGGGTGGAAGCCTACCTGACGCCGGACCAGATCCCGGCGAGCGTCCTTCGCGAGCGGCCCTCCTGGCAGTGGCCGCAAGGCGCTTGGATCCGGCTCGACGCCACGCCGTCCTCCGAGGAGATGTCGCCCGCCTTGTCGCTGCTGGCCAATATCGGCGGGCTCTTCAATCAGATCAACTTCGCGTGGACGAACTACGTGATGGAAATGGACCGCCCTCGCCAGCGCGACGCGATCTACCATCCGGTCGCCGATGCCCTTCGCAAGGTATTCCGGGCCGTTACCGATCCGTTCTGGTGGCAGGAAGTCGTCGCCGGCGTTGCCCACTTCCTTGGGCTGGACCGCTGGCTGCCTTCCGGGGGCGTTGGGTTCTCCTGGTTCACGCTGATCGCGGTTCTCGTGGCCTGCGTCCTGGCAATCGGAATCTTCAAGGCTGCGGCGATCGCCTACGCACGGTGGATCGTCCCCTTGCGAAGCGCCAGCGGGCGGCGGCGGGGCAATGCCCTTGCCAGCGTTCGGTTCTATCGCCGCTTCGAGAAGCTCTTGGCGAAGCGCGGGCTGGCACGGCGTCTCTCCGAAACGCAACGCGAGTTCGCCCTGGCCGCCTCCGCCACGATCGCTGGCCGGACCGGGAGCGGGCAGATCACAAGGCCGGCCCTGGAGGTCGTCGAGGCGTTCTACCGCGTCCGCTTCGGGGGGGCCACCCTAGACGAAACCCAGGCCCAGGCAGTAGAACATGCTCTTGGGCAGGTGCAAGAAGCCGTCGCCCGCCGGAAGCAGGTGAAGCCATGAAGATCGGCCTGGCAGGATACAAAGGATCGGGAAAGAGCACCCTGTTCGAGTGGCTCAGCGGGGTGAAGGCCGATCCTGCGCTCTCGCATACCGTGCAGAGCGCCGTCACGCCCGTGCTCGACCCCCGCATCGAGGCGATGCGGGCGATCTACCATCCCAAGAAAGTCACCCACGCGGCGCTGGAGATCGTCGATACGCCGGGCCTGAGCCGCACCCACGAAGGCAACGCCGCCCGCCTGGCCCTGATCCGGGAGGCGGGCTGCCTGGTGCTGGTCGTGGCCGCATTCACCAAGTCGGACCCCGTGGCCGAGTTCAAGTCGTTCGAGGAGGACCTGCTGCTGGCCGACATGGAGATCGTGTCCGGCCGCATCAGCCGCGTCGAAGAGTCGGTCAAGAAGCCCCTGCCCCGCCAGGAGCGCGAACACCTGTTGCACGAGGAGCAGACGCTCAAGCGGGTGCTGGCTGCCATGGAATCGGGCCGCCCGCTGAAGCCCTTCGATATGACCGAAGAAGAACTCCGCGTGACCCGGGCCTTCCGCCTGATGACCGAGAAGCCTCGCATGGTCGTCGTGAACACCGCCGACGACGAGGCCCGGCCCGAACGCTTCCAGGAGGGGATGCCGGAGGGTGTGCCCGTGGTGGCCTTTCCGATCGGGCTCGAACTCGAACTCGCCCGGATGAGCCCCGAGGACCGGGCCGAATTCGAGCAGGAGATGGGCGTCGGCGGCACCGACCACGACCGCGTGATCCGCACGCTCATGGACGTCTCCGGACAAATGCTCTTCTTCACGGCCGGCGAGAAGGAGGTCCGCAGTTGGATCATCCCCAAGGGGGCCACGGCCGTCGACGCGGCCGGGTCCATCCACACCGACCTCGCCCGGGGATTCATCCGCGCGGAAGTCATGACCTGCGCCGACCTGGTCCGCCTCGGAAGCGAGCGCGAGGTGAAGGCCCAACACCTCATGCGCCAGGAGCCCAAGGACTACGTCGTCAAGGACGACGACATCCTTTTGATCCGCTTCAGCGTCTGAATAGACGGCGACCTCTCTTGATCCGCTTCAGCGTCTGAATAGACGGCGACCTCTCTTGATCCGCTTCAGCGTCTGAATGGAAAACCTCGCTCCAATGCTGGTCGGCCTGGGCCTGATGGCCGGTGTGGTCCTCCTGTTCCGGATGATGGTGAGGCCGCCGCGGGGCTTGTCGTGCGAGGACCCACCGGGCATCCGCAGCGTCGCCGTCTTCCGCGGCAGCGATCCCGAGTTCTTCCGCGACGACCGCGAAGAAGAGCCGCTGGTCGGCATCCGCCTGTTTGAGCAGCTTTGCGACGGCCTGGCCGCGGCGGGGATCACGATCGAGCAGCGCGGGCCCGTCCAGAATGCCCAAGGGGCGCGGTGCCTCGTCGAAAGCGAGGCGCTGGGCGTGGTGCTCGAATGGCTCGACGACCGCTGGGCCGTGAGCGTGGAATGGGTCCCGCGGTCCCGCGCCGAGGTCCGCCACCTGCTCCTCACCCACCAGGTCTACGCCCCGCGCGATACCCATGCCCTGCGCCGGCTCCTGAGCAGCCTCGACCGCTGGCTGAAATCCCAGCCCGCGCTGAGCGAGATCGCCTGGCACCGCAAGGAACAATGGCTCGAAGGCGACGCCTCCGACGCGGCCCCCGAGCCGTTCGACCCACCGTAGCACACTTGGCGCGTCCGGGTGAAGCGACCTGGCCACGCGGAGAAGACAAGAACACCATGACGTTTCGACCGGTTGCGTTACACGTCCTGGCGGCTGCGATCGTGGCCCTGTCCATCCTGCCCATGGCCGGGGCGATCGCCGCCGGGCCGCCCGCCGTGATCTTCGACACGGACATCGGCTCCGGTTGCGACGACGCCGGGGCCCTGGCCGTCCTGCACGCCCTGGCCGACGCGGGCGAATTGAAGATCCTGGGCGTGATCTTCAGCAGCGGGAAGAACCGGTTCGGCGTGGGGACCTGCGACGCCATCAACACCTACTACGGCCGCGGGGACCTGCCGCTGGGTCAATACCAGGGCACCGACGTCGGCGATCCAAGCGATTCCTGCACGGGGCCGGCACCGGTCAAGCTAATGCACCCTCTCACCCGGCTTGGCGCCGGCGTCGGGGGCGAGGAGAAAGATGTCGGCGCCGCCGGGGCCGGAGGCGAGGACCATGCCTTCGCTCGTGCCGAACTTCATTTTGCGCGGGGCGAGGTTGGCCGCCAGGACGACCAGCCGGCCGACGAGTTGCTCCGGTTTGTAAGCGCTCTTGATGCCCGCGAAGACCGTGCGCTGCTGCTCGCCCCCGAGGCTGACGGTGAGTTTCAGGAGCTTGTTGGCCTGGGGGACGTCCTCGGCCGCCACGACCCGGGCGATCCGCAGATCGACCTTCGTGAACTCGTCGATCGAAATCAGGTTCTCGACGAGCGGCTCGGCCTTGAGCGGCTCGTCGGTGTCTTGGGGGGCGGCGGGCGTTTCACCACTCACTTGGGGCTCCTTTTCTCGGCTGGCTTCGATCATGGCTTCGACTTGTTCGCGGCGGGCGCGGACCATCATGTGTTCGTACCGGGCCACGCTGCGGCCCACGAGCGGCTGCTTCGACTGGTCCCATCGCGCGATCGGTTCGCCCAGGAGATGGCCGGTCTGCTGGGCCAGGTGCGGCAGCACGGGGGCGAGGTAGACCGCCAGTTGGCGGAACAGGTTGAGCCCGATCGTGCAGACGTCCTGGAGTTGCCCCTTCTGCTGCGGGTCCTTGGCCAGGTTCCACGGGGCGGCCCGCTCGACGAACTGGTTCGCCCGGTCGCCCGCGGCCAGCACGAGCCGCATGGCCCGGCTGTAGTCGCCCGCCTCGTAGGCCTCGGCGATCGCGTCGCCGTCGGCGGCGGCCTGGGCGAACAGCCCGCCGTCGTCGGGGTAGGCCGCCGACAGCCCGCACCGCTCCGCGAACCGGGCGGTCCTCGCGGCCAGGTTCACCACGTTGCCCACCAGGTCGGCGTTCACCTTGGCCACGAACTCGTCGAGGTTCATGTCGATGTCTTCGACGCGGCTGCCGAGCTTCGAGGCATAGTAGTAGCGCAAGTACGAGGGATCGAGTTGCTCCAGGTACGTGGCCGCGCGCACGAACGTGCCCCGCGATTTCGACATCTTCTCGCCGTTGACGGTCAGGAACCCGTGGATGTGGACCCGGGCCGGCAGGTTGAATCCCGCGGTCTTGAGCATCGCGGGCCAGAAGAGGGTGTGGAAGTAGGTGATGTCCTTGCCGATGAAGTGGTGGATTTCCGTCGCGGGGTCCCGCCACCACTTGGCAAAATCCTCACCCGTGCGCTGGCACCACTGGAGCGTCGAGCCGAGGTAGCCGATCGGGGCGTCGAACCACACGTACCAGTAGTTGCCCGGGCTGTCGGGGATCTCGAACCCAAAGTACGGGGCCGGGCGCGAGATGTCCCAGTCGCGTAGCGGCTCGTTCAGGAAATGGCCCTTCAGGTAGTTGGCCACTTCCGCTTGGAGATGGTCGCCGCTCTGGGTCCATTCCTCCAGGAACGCGTGCAGGCGCTCGATGTTCACAAACAAGTGCTTGGCGCTGCGGACCTCCGGCTTCGCCCCGGAAAGCGTGCTCACCGGGTCGATCAGCTCGCTTGGGCTGTGCGTGTGGCCGCACTTCTCGCAGTTGTCGCCGTATTGGTCCGGGGCGCGGCACGCGGGGTTCGGGCAGGTGCCTTTCACGAAGCGGTCGGCCAGAAACGTGCCCGCCACCGGATCGAAAAGCTGGCTGACTTCGTTCTCCAGGATCAGATCGGCCTTGCGGAGCGAGGACCAGACCTCGGAGCAGATCTCCCGCGTTTGAGGGCTGTGGGTGCTGCCGTAGTTGTCGAACTCGATCTGGAAGCGGGTGAAGTCGTCGAGGTGGGCCTTCTGCATCCGGGCGATGAGTTCCTCTTCGGGAATCCCCGCCTTGCGGGCGCTGATCATGATCGCCGTGCCGTGCGTATCGTCGGCACAGAGATAGACGCAGCGGTTGCCCCGCAGCTTCTGGAAACGGACCCAGATATCCGTCTGGAGGTACTCGACCAGGTGGCCCAAGTGAATCGGGCCGTTGGCATAGGGCAAGGCACTGGTGACCAGGATCCGTCGGTTACTCATGCTTGTCTCATCCATCGAAGAAGACAGTTTCCGTGGCGATCCCCGCCGCAGAGGCAAGGCCGCGCCTAAGCGACGCATTGTACCCCAGAGGAGGAGCCCCGGGGAGGCCAACCGGTTCGCGCCCGCGCCGTGACGGAGAACGTGGGTCAGACCGGCGGGAGCAGACGTGCCGCGTGGACGATCGTTACGATCTCGACCACCTCGGCGTGGAAGCGATAGACAATGCGGTAGTTCTGGAAGTGCCGCTCGCGAAGTTCCTCCCGCCGGTACTCGGGCACGATCGCTCCGAGGAGCGGATGCAGGGGAATCGACTCCACGAGTTGGACCGCCCGCTCTACAAAGAGGCGGGCGTAGCGGTCGGAGTCGCGGCCGATGTACTCCCTTATCGCTTCAAGGTCCTCCAGCGCCCGGGGCGACCAGACTAGCTTAGCCATGGCGCCAGCCGCTTCTTCGCGTCCTCGTGCGGGATTCCCTCGCCGGAATCGAGTTGCCGCAGTCCCTGGTCGACCTTGTGGCGGAAATACAACTCCGCCATAATGTCGGTCAGGGTAACATCCTCCGGCAAGCGCTGGATCATTTCAATAACCACTTCTTTCGTTGTGGCGCTACCCATCAGTCAAACCCCGGCCTCAATGACTCTAGCAATCCATGGATCGTTTCGCCAATGACGCTCTATCAAGCAAGAAGGCTTCGCATCGCACCGGCGCAGTGTACTCCCGTTGCGACATGGCGTCAACGGCGCAAGATGAGGGGGCTTCCTTGACGCTAACTCCAGGGTGGGCCGTCGGCGGTGTGCGACCCCCGAATTTGGCGTGGCAACATGCGGTACGGAAGGATATGCTGGCAAAGGCCCGAAAGGCCTCCTGGTGTGGCCTGATAGGGCGTACGGCCGTTGTCAGGATTCCCTTTGCCTTCGCCTGGGGTGAGGTGCCGTGAATCGTCCTTGGATGGCTCCTGCCGAGTTCGCTCCGGCCGTCCCGGATCACGCGACGTTGCAGCAGCGAATTGCCTTGTGGCTCGACCTCATGGAGGCGTGCGACCAACTCGTGCTGGCCGGACTGCGACGGGAGATCGGGCCGCACGGCGACCTTGGCAAGGCCTACCGTCGTTGGTACGCCCAGCAGATGGAAGAGCACGACCAAATGATCTTCCACTTGGCCTCTGAACTCAACCGACGGGGAGGCGGCCGTGCCCAGTGATGCGGTGTTGTTTTCGCTCAAGCACGTGTGGCGCACGCTGGAATCGCTTGGCGTTCCGACGGCCCTGGCGGGCGGACTGGCGCTGGCGGTTTGGAAGCACGCACGTGCAACCCGCGACGTGGACCTCCTCGTCAGCATTGGCGAGGAGCAGGTCGGACAAATCCTCCAATCGCTGCACGCGGCGGGGATCCGTCCCAAGCGCGACCCGCCGGTCACGTCGCTGGGAAGCCTGCAAGTCATCCAACTGCTCCTCGAGCCGCCGGATGCCTTCGTGGACCTGCAAGTCGATTTGCTCCTGGCGAGAACGGAGTATCCTTTGGAGGCATTGCGGCGTCGAGTCCCGATCCAGTTGCCGGGCGTCGACGTTACGATTGCGGTTCTGACCTGCGAAGACCTGATCCTGCACAAGCTTATGGCCGGACGACTGATCGACCGGGTGGACGTGGCCGCACTGCTCCGCGCCAACCGGGCCACGTTGGATTTCGCCTACCTGTCCCGATGGGCCCAGACCCTGGAGGTCGCTGAGGACCTGGCCGAGACTTGGAAAGAGGCGTTCTCCGGAGAAGGGCTTCCTCCAGGATGAATCCCTGCCGGCAAGAATGGCCTGAGCCCGAACCGGGAACCCATGAAGGCTCCCGGCCGGGCTCAGGACCGTGCCAAGTCAACGATCCGGATCGGTCGGAGAGGACCGATCCTATGTCCGGTCACATGTCATAGTAGAGGCAGAACTCGTACGGGTGCGGACGCAACCGCAGGGCGTCGACCTCGTTCTCCGTCTTGTACCAGATCCAGGTGTCGATCACGTCGGCCGTGAAGACGTCGCCCCGGAGCAGGAAGTCGTGGTCCCTGCGCAGGGCGGCGAGCGACTCGGCCAGCGAGCCCGGCGTGGTGGGCACGCCCTTCATCTCTTCGGGCGACAGGTCGTAGATGTCCTTGTCGAGCGGCTCGCCCGGATCGATCTTGTTCTGGATCCCGTCGATCATGGCCATGAGCAGCGCGGAGAAGGCCAGGTAGGGGTTGCAGCTCGGGTCGGGGCAGCGGAACTCCAGGCGTTTGGCCTTGGGGTTCGGGCTGTACATCGGGATCCGCACGGCGGCCGAGCGGTTTCGCTGCGAGTAGGCCAGGTTCACCGGCGCCTCGAAGCCCGGCACCAACCGCTTGTAGCTGTTGGTCGTCGGCGCGACGAACGCGCACAGGGCAGGCGCGTGCTTGAGCAGACCGCCGATCGCATACAGGGCCATGTCGGTCAGGCCGGCGTACCCGCTCCCGGCGAACAGCGGCTCGCTCCCCTTCCACAGCGACAGGTGGCAGTGCATTCCGGAGCCGTTGTCGGCGAACAAGGGCTTGGGCATGAACGTGACGCTCTTCCCGTACTTCTTCGCCACGTTCTTGCAGATGTACTTGTACATCATCATCTGGTCGGCCATGGTGACCAGCTCGCGGAACTTCATGTCGATCTCCGCCTGCCCGCCGGTGGCCACCTCGTGGTGCTGGGCCTCGATGTCGATCCCGCAGTCGATCATCGTGTGGATCATCTCGTTGCGGATGTCCATCTGCTGATCGGCGGGCGGAACGGGGAAGTAGCCCTCTTTGTAGCGGATCTTGTAGCCCAGATTCGGCTTCTCGTCCCGGCCGCGGTTCCACTGCCCCTCGATGCTGTCGAGGTAGTAGTAGCCGCTGTTGGTCGTCTGGTCGAAGCGGACGTCGTCGAAAATGAAGAACTCGGCCTCCGGCCCGACGTAGCAGGTGTCGGCAATCCCGGTGCTCTTGAGGTAGTTGACCGACTTGCGGGCGACGTTGCGGGGATCGCGCGAGTAGTCCTCGCGAGTCACCGGGTCCTGGATATTGCAGATCATCGACAGGGTCTTGATCGCGCAGAATGGATCGATCGTGGCCGTTTCCGGCTGCGGGATGATAAGCATGTCGCTCTCATTGATCCGCTGCCACCCGCGGATGCTGGAGCCGTCGAACCCGAGGCCGTCCTCGAAGACGTCCTCATCCAGCTTGCCGACCGGGATGGTGAAATGCTGCCACAAGCCGGGGAAGTCCATGAACCGCAGGTCCACCGACTTCACGTCCTTCTCCCGACACAGCGCCAATACCTCTTTGGGAGTCACAGGCTCCTCCTTTCAAGAAAAAAACGGGTTCTGGACCGCCAAGGTTGCCTTGCCTCGGGGCTGCGGACCGACCTCCGCACCGAATCGGCCGCCATCGAAGTTCGCCGCCTCTTCTTAGCAAACGCAATACCATCGCAGGGACGGAATTCTCAAAGACTGCGTCGCAAATATTTGTATGAGTTGGACTTATAAGGACACGTGCTTTCCGGAAAACCGCGAACAGCAGCCCAGAAGTTGCTCGATTCATGAGCACAGCGTGAGCAGTCTTCGGGCAGCCCCCCGCCTGCCGCCAACCGGCGCGTCGAAAGCCGTTGGGCGCACGCGGCCGAACTCATGGAAAAATGCCAATTGTATGGAAGGTTTTTGTGACACCCCTCAGGGGTAGGTTGTGCTATGTCGCTCCTGAACGAGCCGTCTGCCTTGTTTCGCAGGCCCCCGAGAAGGTCCGCTGCCGGCGGACCGGAACGCGCCTCCTCGTGTCGTGATTCAGAGTTTCGGGGATGGTTGAGTCGGACACCGCCCCGTGCCCCTCCGGGACGAGACTGAGGTGCGTACGTTCTGGAATAAGGCCCCAACCGCGTGAATCACTACACTACCGTCGGGCCCGGATCGCCAGGAAGGCGGGCACCAGGATGGTCCGGATGACGCAGGTATCGAGCATGACCCCCAGCGCCAGCGCAATGCCCAGTTCCGTAGTGGCCCGGAGCGTACCGGTCGTCATCGAGGCGAACGTCCCCGCCATGATCACCCCGCAACTGGTGATGATCCCGCCGGTCCGCACCAGGGCCACGCGGAGCCCCTCGACCGGCCCCCGCCGTGCCTGCTCCTCAAAGACCCGCGTGGCCAAGTAGATGTTGTAATCCTGCCCGACCGCGATGAGGATCACGAACAGGTACATCGGCACCTTCCAGTCCAGGCCGACGAACGTCTCCCCATAGAGCCACGAGAAGAAGATCTCGCTGCACCCGATCGACACGAAGTAGCCCAAGAGCACGGTGAGGATCAAGTAGAACGAGATCCATGCGCGCCGGAGCAGGAGCACGAGGACCGCCAGCACGGCGATCGGCACCAACTGCTGGATCAGGACCAGATCGCTCGTCGTGACCCGCTTGAGGTCGCGGATCCCGGCCGTGGTCCCCACGAAGCGGAACTCCGCGCCGGCCCACTCCGACTTCGGATCGTCGCTCACGCCCCAGAGGAAGTCTTCCAGGCCGTCCAGCAGACGAATGCTCTCGGCCGAGAAGGGGTCGTAACGGGTGACGACATCCAGTCGCGTGAGCTTGCCCGCGTACTGCGGCGACTGGGCGAGGTAGGTGCTCTTGGTGCGGTGGTGGGAGCGGGCAAGCCCCTTGCGGAACCCCGCCACGAGCCCGAATCGCTGCGGCGGCTCCCCCAAGGGTTCCACCAGGCTCCGCACGCTCGTGACCGGCCGCGTCGCGTGTCCGTGGGAATCGACGTACTCCATTGCGTAGAGCCGCTGCGCGAGCCGGCGCAGCTTGTCCCGCGTGGAGTCGGAATCGTCCAGTCCGCCGGACTCGTGGGAGACGAGGACCGTGATCGGGCCGGTCTCACCGGCGGGGAAGTGTTTCCGCAGGAGTCGCGTGCCTTGCACGCTGGGCCGATCCGGCTGGAGTTCGCTGAGCAGGTCATACGTTACTTCGACGCCGAGGCCGTGATACGCCAGCGGCAGCATCACGAGCAAGCTCGCCACGAGGATCAGCCCGGGCCGGCGTACGATCTGCCGGCTGAGCCAGTCCCAGAATCGGGCGAACGGCTGGCCGCGGCCGTCGGATTCGCTCTCCGCAGGTGGTTCGCCGTCCTCGCCGGCCGGCGCAGGCCGGAGCTTCCAGCCGAAGGGCCAGAACACGAGCCGGCCCGTGGCGCGGAGCATCGCGGGCGCCAGGGAAAGGCTGGCCGCCAGGCCCACGGCAAGACACAGGGCGATCGTCGGTCCGCTGTTGCGGAACTTGCCGAAATCGGCGAACACCATCGCGCCCAGCCCGAGGATCGTGGTCATCGCACTGGCGGCCAGGGCCCCGCCGACGCGACCCAAGGCATGGGCAATCGCTTCGGCGGGCTCCAACCCGCGATGCAGCTCTTCCTTGTAGCGGGCGATCAGGAAGAGGCAGAAGTCGGTGCCCGCCCCAAAGAGGATCACCACGATGAAGATCCGGGTGGTCTTGAAGATCTTGTAGTCGAGCCAAGGGAAGGGCTCGAGCCCTCGGGCGATCCAGGCCACCAGGCCGATCGACACGGCCAGCGAGACGAAGATGGTCGCCAGCGGCACGGCCACCAGGCCCGGCGCCCGGTAGACCGCCAGCAGGATCAGTACCACCAGGATGATCGTCGCGCGTTCCGTGTTGCGGATGCTCTCTTCGGCCGAGAAGAGCATGTCGGTCCCGACCGCCGCCGAGCCGGTGATTCCGAGTTCGAGGCCCGGCGGGAAACCCGGCGACTGGCGTTCCGAGTTGAGGATGCCGCGAATGTCGCGGACCAGGCCCATGTTGCCGATAGCCATGAATTCGGTCCGCAACTGGAGGATGATCAGAATCGCCTGCCCGTCGGGCCCGACCGGGCTCTTGAGCTTCTCCCCGACCACTTCCGTCTGGTGGCTGAGCACCGCGAGGATCGGCCCCTCGCCCTCTTGCGCCGGCGTGAGGCCGGCCACCAGCCGGTCGGCCACTTCATCGTCGGCCTCCGTCAACGCGCCGGACGGCCGGCATACGACGAGAATCACCTGGCTTCTTGAGAGCGCTTCGGGAAACGCCGATTCCAGGAGCCGCTCGCCCCGGGCGCTGGTCATGGCCGCGGGCAGGTAGGCGAAGTCGCCGTCCTTGGTCACGTCGTCCCAGCGCGGCGCCAGCCCCACGCACACGGCCACCAGCGCCGCCCATCCGAGCAGCACCAACCGCCAATGCCGGGAAACGAACACTCCAAGCCGGTCAAACATTCGCTTGCGTTGGACTTAGAAAAGCCTTGTGGGACAAGTCGAGCTGGACTGGAAGCGTGTCCGCGAAGCCTCCCCTCTCCCTTTGGGAGAGGGGACGAATCTGGAGGCACACTCTGGCACGCGCGCCATTGTCATCCTACCGCCGCCGTGCCTCGCCCAACAAGCCCGCGCCCTCGCGGCCCAGACTCCAAACGCTCGCAGACTCTACCCAGCCCGCACATCTCCCCATCAGGGCTTGGATTTCCACGGTTCCCATGGTCCCAAAGCACTGTCCTCGTTGTTGCGCACGAGTCCCGGGAATCTCACGCCCATTCACGGCAGGCATCGCTGCTCCGCCCCGAAGGGGCGCAATACGAAAGCCCAGGGCAACGCCCTGGGGAAAGAGGCTGCAAGAAGGTCATGAAGCCCTGAAGGGGCGGAATCTGCGATCCACCGAACTTCCATTCCGCCCTTTCAGGGCTCCCGATCCCGTGACGCGATCTCGCTCCGCAGGGCGTTGCCCTGGGCTTTCCTATTGCGCCCCTTCGGGGCTGAAGAGTCGCGCTCGGCGCGGGTCTCCCGACCCCGCCGATCGCCAGA
>Ga0067045_1004117_pt1 | contig 15843 bp, 12 predicted proteins | sample TerdegcTABiofilm_FD_59184 | JGI IMG/M metagenome (GOLD analysis project Ga0067045, IMG submission 59184) | Combined Assembly of (Gp0054472, Gp0054536) Wastewater bioreactor microbial communities from Singapore -Terephthalate degrading...
TTCTTCGGCGATTTCCGGTGATTCTGCCGCCACTGCCGCCACCCGGTCTCCCACATGGCGGACTTTTTTATCCATGGTGAAGGCGTCATAGGGGGAAGGTTCGGGATACCCTTGGCCGGCGGTGGTGTGGGCTACCCTGGGAAGATCCTTGTAGGTCAGAACCGCCGCCACTCCCTTTAAAGCCAGAGCCTGAGAGGCGTCGATGCTGAGAATGTTGGCATGGGCGTGGGGACTGGTCAGCATTCTGAGATATAACATTCCCGGCATATCGAAATCATCCACAAATTTTTCTCTTCCGCACGCCAGGGAGAGTCCGTCCACCTTTCGTACCGAGGTTCCTACGGTTTTGAATTTTTCTTTAAATTTAACTGCCATTAGTTTTCACCTCTCATTTTCTCCGAGGCTTTCATAACCGCCTGAATTTGTTTCACGTATCCGGTGCAGCGACACAGATTTCCGTCCAGGGCTTCTCGCACCTCTTCCTCGGTGGGCTTGGGTTTTTCGTCCAGAAGAGCCTTGGCGGAAAGGATCATACCGGGGATACAGAATCCGCATTGTACCGCTCCCTCATCCACAAAAGCGGTCTGCAGGGGGTGGGGATTATCCAGGGTGCCGATTCCCTCGATAGTAACTATCTCTCTTTTGTGAGCCTGAGCCGCCAGCATAATACAGGAACGCACTGATTTTCCATCCATCAGAACGGTGCAGGAACCGCAAAAGCCCTCGCCGCATCCTTTTTTGACGCTTTTATAACCGTTCTCCCGGAGAAGATCGATCAGTTTTTCTGAGCCTTTTATCTCAAATTCCCGCTCAGTTCCGTTTATAGTAATCTTGATTTTCATAATATCCTCCGCTAATCAACTACTTATTGGCATTTATTTTTTCCATACAGGAAGTCAGAGCCCGGTTTACCAGTCTTTCCACCAGTATGGAGCGGTATCGGGCGGAACCCCAGAGGCTGTCAACGGTTTTAACGCTATCCCGGCACAGTTTCGCCGCCTGTTTTATGATCTTTTCCTCCAGGGGTTTGCTTTCCAGCAGGATCTCCGCATCCACGCATCGGGAAGGGAGGGGACTGGCGGAACCGATGGCGACCCGAGCCAGACTACAGACTCCATCTTCCACCTCAATATAGCATCCTACCGACACAACGGCATAGTCCCCCTTGGTTTTGGAAAATTTGCAGTATGCTCCTCCCGAATTCTCCATGGTCATGGGGAAGATGATTTCCGTGACGATCTGGTGAGGTTTCAGGGATTTTTTGGGATATTGTTTGAAAAAGTCTTCCGCCGGAATGATTTTCTCTTCTTCTTCATCTTCCTGGATCTTGATCTGGGCGTCCAGGCATAGCAGAACTGTGGGCATATCGGTCCAGGTCTTGAGTTTTACGATATTTCCCCCCAGGGTAATGACGTTTCTCAGAGGGCGACTGGCAACCTCCATGGCACACTGGGAAACAATCCCGTTGGCAAGTTTGTTTGCCGCCCGGGATCTGCCGATCTGCTGCAAGGGAGTAGTCGCACCTATTTTTACATAGCCTCCCTCCGCCTTGATATAGTTCAGTCCCAGACGGGTGATGTCCACCAGGGCTTCCACCGAGCTGTCCCTGGATAACGCCACACTGGTTCCTCCGGCAATCATCTCGGTTTTTACCGGTTGTTCCTTCAATAGCTTCACTGCACCCTGCAGGGTATCCGGGTAGTAAAAAAACTTCAGATTTTTCACGGTGTTATCTCCTCGTTTTCTATCCTTATATAAAATAACTTCTTCCTTTATTACAGGCAGGACAAAACTGCCCCCATTTTACGTAATCTATCCATATTCCGTTTATGTTTTATTCATCAACAGAGATTATCCTTCTTTTCATCAAGGGAAATTAAAAAAAGCGGATTTCATCTTATTTTGTGTTATAATCAAAAGGAAGATTATTTCTTTTCCCCCTCCTGTGGGAAGCCGGGAGAATTTTATCGCAGGATTTTCCTTCCGGCTAACTAATATAATACCCGCTACTCCCGGTATTTTTTGTAAGGAGGGTTTATGGATATAGGTTATCGTGCGGGAACGGTGGAGGATTTTCCCTCTATTTTGAATTTTCTTCAGTCGAGAAACAGATTTCCGGGATATATCGGTTATGAGGAACCGGAGAAAGTCCGACAGGTGATTGAAAAGAGCTATCGCAGCAGTATGGATATATTTTCGCGTCCTGACGAATTCCCCCTCATCATCGCCGAAGAGCTCAATAGCCGGGAAGTTCTGGGATATATGCTGCTCATCATGGGGGTGGAAGAAAGTATCACCGAGGAAATGCAAACTCAAATATATGATTACTATGTTAAGGATATGCCGGGCGATAGTGGCGAAAACCCCCTTGCCATCAAGAAAAAAATCATGGATCATTTTATACAACAAACTGAAATGTTAACAGCAGAAAAAGATTATAAATATGTAATTACCGAGATACCCCTGTCAACCCCCCATGAGGAGGAATTCTTTTCATCATCGGGGTTTTATGTGGAAATGAACCGCATAGTAAAAGAAGTGAAACATCATACCTTCGATACCCCCCGCCAGAAAAGATACCGGGTTCGGTTTGCCGAGGAGAACGACCGACTCTTCCTCCTGCTGTTGAACGCTCAGAACTCTCCTTTCCTGATCCCCTCCGACAGAAAAGTGAATGAAGATTATATACGAAATGCCTATTTTGATATATATTCCCGTATGAATATTACATCTCACCCAACCATGAAGGTGTTTATACTGGATGATATTGAAGAGTTGCGTCCCACAGGATTCATCATGATAAAAACCGAGGTCTTTGATATGGTATCGGAAAAACCTCTGGCTTACATATATGATCTCAACGTCCATAAGGATTACTGGGGAAAATACGCCACCCAGCGTCTGGTGAAGGAAGCGGAAAATTATCTGGTAACGCAAAATGTTCATTACCTCATCGGAGATACGTCCGAGAGCAACCCCCGCCCCCTGAAAACCGCCATACGAACTCTGGACTTNANNCNCNTCANNANAAAATGGGTCAAAGCAATATAAATCATCTATTCCGTAGGAGGCTTCTCCTGAAGCCGATATGAGAACCGGCGAGACTGTCGGAGGCTGGAGACCCCTCCTACAAAATGGGTCAAAGCAATATAAATCATCTATTCCGTAGGAGGCTTCTCCTGAAGCCGATATGAGAACCGGCGAGACTGTCGGAGNCTGGAGACCCCTCCTACAAAATGGGTCAAAGCGATATAAATATTGACGGGAGAATCGGATAATAATATGGAACAGGACACAACAATCAAGGAAGAGGGAACTCTCTATCTGGTGGCGACTCCCATCGGAAATCTGGATGATATTTCCTACAGGGCATTGAAAATCCTTAAAGAAGCGGATCTGGTGGCTGCCGAGGATACCCGGCGAACCCGCAAACTCCTGTCTTTTTTCGATATACACACTCCTCTTCTCAGTTTCAGGGAACACAACAAGGTATATCAGGGAGAACGACTGGCGGAAATGCTGCTGGAAGGGAAAAATATCGCTCTTTGCAGTGATGCGGGAATGCCTGTCATATCCGATCCCGGCGAGGATTTTGTCCGGCTGTGTATCGAGAGGGGAATCCGGGTAACGGTTATACCGGGACCCAATGCGGCTCTTTCCGCTCTGGTTTTATCGGGGTTTTCCGCCAACAGTTTCCTCTATCTGGGATTCATTCCCCGCAAAAAGGGAAAGAGGATGGAATTTATAGAAGGGATCGCTGATGAACCCCATACCATGATATTTTATGAGTCTCCCAACCGGGTGGCGGAACTGCTGGAATCCCTCCGGGAGGGACTGGGCGACAGAAAAGTATGCGTGGTAAGAGAACTTACCAAAGTATATGAAGAAACTCTTAGAGGAACCCTGACGGAAGTAAAGGAAATCCTCCTTAAAAGGGGCGAACTGAAAGGGGAATTCTGCGTGGTGCTGGAAGGTAGAAACCCAGAACCCACCGGAGGAAAAGAATATCTGGATACTCAAAGGGTGATGGAGGAGATAGAACATTTACTCTCGGAAGGCATGGAAAAACAACAGGCTTTTAAAAGAATAGCCAACCGTTACCAGACCTCCAAAAGAGCCATATATCAACTATATCTGGAATATGACAAAAACCGCCGAAAGGACGACGAGGAATATAGTCAGGAGTTACGCTCAAATTCGAGGAAAACGGCATGAAATCGTCATCCTGAACTTGTTTCAGGATCTCTGGCAATCGGCATGAAATCTGGTTTTGATATAAAATGGCGTAAGTCCTAATAGTAACCCCAAATAAAAATCTCCGAAATAGATCCCGAAACAAGTTCAGGATGACGGGATCATAAAGGAAATTGTATATTGGAACCACTATAACTGCAAAAATATGAAAGGAACAAAAAATATATGATGGCATACTGCGGCCTTATATGCGATGATTGCCCCGCCTTTATCGCCACCCTGGAAAGGGTTATTGCGGATTTAGTTTTACCTGTTATTGCGGATCGGGTTTTACCTGTGATTGGGGATTGGCTTTAAAGTTTTCTGAAGTCTTTTTTGATGATGCTCTTGAGTTTTTTGAGGGCCTGGGTATGGATCTGACTGATGCGGGCTTCGGAGATATTCAGGACCATTTTGATTTCTTTGAGGGTAAGGTCTTCGATATAGTACATTGCCAGAACCAGTCGTTCTTTTTCCGACAGTTCGGTGATGGCGGTTTTAAGTGCGGATTTGATTTCCATGAGTTCGAATTCGCTGCGGGCGGGAACCTTGCTGTTGGCGGTTACCTTTTCTTCGGGGATGTAGTAGGTGTTGCAAAATTGCTGAAGATCCTCAAAGGAGACCCATTGGGAGTGTTCCACGGCGGATTGGATCTTGCTCAGTTGGGAGGAGGTTATGTCCAGGTGTTGTGCCAGTTCTTCCGGGGACGGTTCCCGGTTGAGGGTTTGCCGGAGGAATTCCCGGGAGGATTCAATTTTTTTGGAGAGACGCCGGATTCGTCGGGGTATCCAGTCGATGGAGCGGAGATAATCCAGGATGGCTCCCTTGATGCGGCGCATGGCATATAGATTGAATTTAAGCCCATATTTTTCGTCATATTTTACGGTGGCGTCAATAAGCCCCAGAATACCTTCATGGATAAGGTCGTCCACCTCTATATGTCGGGGGAGGAATATGGCTATTTTGGAAGCGATTTTTTTTACCAGATCAATATTTTCCCGTATGAGTTGTTTCTGGTTCTCACTCAGGGATCTGGCCAGGGAATTGTTAGAGTTGTTTTGGTTAAGCATTATCATTCTTCACCCCTCCTGCTTCCCGGATTTACGACTAGGGGATTTTACTCTAGTCTCGGAGAGGGGCTTTCGGTTTTATTGCGGGATTTTTAATAGTCCTTTTGAAGTAGTTCTATATTTTTTTTCTCTGCCCTTCAAATCCGGAAAAAAAACCGGGAATATGCCTTACCTTTCCCAAACCGCCCCAAAAACCCTATCAGGAAAACCCAAACCAATAAAAAGAGACTCTCAGGCAAAGGCAAAAAACTTAAAAAGAGTCCGTCAAAGCAGGCCGATGCAACGATTCCCATGAATATACTGGACAGGACTTACGCCATTTTATATCAAAACCCAGATTTCATGCCAATTGCCAGAGATCCTGAAACAAGTTCAGGATGACGATTTCATGCCGTTTTCCTCGAATTTGAGCGTAACTCCTACTGGAGTTTCACAGGCAATTCCCCGACGAAAAAGCCTGTCAGGATTATCTTTTCAAAACCCGGTGGAATATTGGCTTTATCTGCCCCAAATGCGGAAATATCCAATATTCCTTTCATTCAAAACGATTTCTTTATCAGTGCAAAAGTTGCGGCTATCAAGCATCCCTGACGGCGGGAACCATATTCCACAAAACCCGCACTCCTCTTCAAAATCGGGATATGCCCATAATTTCAGGCATTCCGGGTATATCGGGCATAATCACCATCAATGCTGTAAGTAGTGTTGCGAGGGACTTTTGCGGCAGTCTCACAGCGGGGGCAAACTGTCCGAATAGGCTCTAAGTCTTTTTTGCCTTTACTTTTACTTCCACCTGGGGGGTTCCTATTATGAACAGGTTGATAAGTAAAGCTCCTGCGATGAATCCACCGATATGGGCCCACCATGCCACCGGTTCCGAGGGAAACCCTTCAAGGCTGAGGATTCCTCTGGTCAGCTGGAATAAAAACCATATACCTAAATAGTATAGGGCGGAAATTTCCCTGCTGAAGAAGATGAACCAGGACTTTATTTTAACCCTGGGCGAGATTATGTAGAAAGCCCCCATAATTCCTGAGATGGCTCCGCTGGCGCCGATGACGGTCTGCCATGAATCCCTGTAGTTGTAGCCGAAGACCAGCATGGACAGAATTCCGCAGACCAGATAAAAAAGCAGGTATCTCCAGTGCCCCACCTTATCCTCGATGTTGTCGCCGAAGACGAAGAGGAACAACATGTTGCCCAGAATGTGGAGGACGTCGGCATGGAGGAAGTTGGCGGTGATGAGGGGGACTATCTTCTGGAAAATCGACGTGAAACTCCAACCTCCCTGCCAGAACCGAGCCGATATGAAACCGTATTTCTTGATGAGGGGAACGGGTTCGGGACAGAAAAAATAAAGATAAACGAAAAGAGCGATATTTATTAATATCAGTGCGTAATTGACCCAGGGCGGGGTTCGATTTTTTTCGGTATCTCCGTAAGGAATCATAGCGAAAAGATTTTACAGTCAGAGAATAGATCCTGCCGGAAATTTGTCTTCTTTTTATTATTAATTTTTCTTAACATTTTAATAAAGGTAAAGAAAATCCCCGTGAGAATAAGATCGGATAAGAAGGTATTTTTCTTTATGCAACGAAAGAATCGGTAATCCCTCCGGTTTGTCTCGTCGGGAAAAGGGAGGAGCTATTGACAGAGATTCTCCGTGAACCCCCGGAGTACGGAGAATACCGGGAAAGAATCCAATACATGACGTCGGCTGATTTTTACCGCTGGTGTCATTTAAGATTAAGGAGTAAAAGGAGTAGAAGATATGGAAGATATATCCCTGAGAGCCGCAGAAGCCCACCGGGAGCGGGGAAGAGAACTGGCGGAAGAAGGCGACCTGGACGGTGCGTTAAAAGAACTGGACGAAGCGATAAAACTGGATCCCCGGGATGCTCCCTCATATCTGATCCTGTCGGAAATTTATCAGAGCCTGGAAGAATATAAGAAATCCCTGAATTACTGCCAGCAGGCCATGATGTACGAACCGGAAAATATCGAGGCATGGCTCCGTCTGGCAAATATTTACGACGAACAGGGAGAATATGACAGCGCTCTCCAGCAGCTTAATTATGCCCTGAAATTCGATGCCAAGAATGCGGATATATATTATCTGATGGGCTATATTTATGCGGAAAAGGAAGATTATCGCAGAGCCAAAGACTTCATGGAAAAGGCCATCCAGGTTGACCCCGGCCACGAGGATGCCCTGCGGGATATCGAAGCCATAAAGGAAGTGCTGGAAGGATAGAAAATATCCTTAAAAGAAGAGAATATCGGTTGTTATGTTCAATATGTAAAAAGATCCCTGTGGGGATTTTTTTATGAAATGGGAGTGAATCCCTTGATTGATAAATCCCGGCTCTGGTTTTTGCTGGCGGCAGTGTTGCTTCTGGGACTATTTCTCTGGTTTTCCGCCCGGATTACCACCGAGGTGGAGATCGGGGGGTTTACCACGTCGGTGACAGAGAGAAGCCCGGAACAGATTAGTAATCTTCGTATAGCCCTGGGAAAGATGGACGGGATAGTTCTGAAGCCGGGGGATATATTTTCGTTTAACAAGATAGTAGGAGAAAGACTGGAAAAATGGGGCTACAGCGGAGCTCCCACCATATATAACGGGGAAATTGTGAACACTCCCGGAGGTGGATTATGTCAGTTATCCTCCACCCTGTATAATACCGCCCTGCTGTCGGGACTGGAAATAGTGGAAAGAACACCCCATCTGTGGGTGATCAACTCGGTGGGACCCGGCAGGGATGCCACAATTCTTTACGACAAAATAGATCTTAAATTTAAAAATAACCTGAATGTGCCGATAAGAATAAGGGGAGATGTCAGTAGTTCTCGACTCTCCATAAGGTTTTTCTCCACCGAACCCCTTAAATACCGGGTCGATATTGAAACGGAAACCGTGCAGTATTACGAACCGCCCACCTTTCCCCGCTACCCCAGGGATTCGGATTCCACTCTGCCCTCGTCGGGTAAGAAAGGATATAAGGTCAAGGTTTATCGCATATTTTATGACGGAGATAAAGTCGTCAAAAAAGAAGTGGTTTCTACCGATAAATATGTCCCCGTGCCGGGCGGAAGCGGGAGTTACTAGGGAATTTGTTAAAATTTATCGAAAACCGCTTGCAAAAGAGGAAAAACTTTTAATGTTCAGAAAACTTCTGGAGAAATAGATCATAATCTGATAAGGACAGGGGTGGTTCTGTTGAAACAATACTCCTTTACCGCCGATTCGGTTGAAGAGATACTTTCAAAAATATCGGATACCATGAAAAACCGTTTCAAGCCCACGGTGGGTATTATATTTTCCTCGGTACGACTGGGCATAGAGGAACTGTCGGAAGGATTGGCACAATTTCCCATAGATGTATTCGGAGGTTCCTCCTGCGGCGAAATAATGGCAGGGGCAGATGGAGCAAAACCGATTACCGAGGGGAGTGTGGTGGTATCTCTTCTGGATATTCCTCCGTCCTGCTATAAACTGAAACTTTTTAAACAGGATGAAATCTCCTCCTTTGAACTGGGAAAGCGGATCGGCAACTGGGGGAAAGATCAGTTTGAAGATTTTTCCTTCATCATCATGATCTGCGGACTGCAAAACGACGGAGAACAGGTAATAAAGGGAATTTTCAATTCAGCGGGAAAAACGGTGCCGGTCTATGGGGGACTCACGGGAGACGACGGCATGTTTAAAAAAACTTATGCCTTTACCACAGGAGACCTGACTACTCAGGGAGCGGTGGTTTTGGCTCTGGACAACAAAAAAGTCATAATAGACGGCATAGCCATCAGCGGCTGGCAGGGACTGGGAGCAGAGAAAACCGTAACCCGCTCGGTAAATAATGTGGTGTATTCTATTGACAACCAGCCCGCATTGGAGTTATATAAGAAATATCTGGGAGTCCATGAGAAGGATTTACCCAATATAGGTATAGAGTATCCTCTGCTGGTAAAAAGAGACGACGGCACGGAAGTTTTGAGAGCCATAATCGGCATAGACGGTGCTGCTAATTCCCTCATCTTTGCTGGTTCCGTCCCCGAGGGAGCTAAAGTCCGGTTTTCCAGTTCTCCCGGTTTTGAACCTATAGAACGGGTCAAGGAAGACGTGATTCCCCTGTTGGATAAAACCAGGGATGCGGATATACTGCTTCTCTTCAACTGCATGGCAAGGCATATGGCGCTGGGTCCCATGATAGCCGACGAAATTACCGAAACCCAGGAAAAATGGAATTGCCCCATGACAGGTTTTTTCTGCTACGGAGAATTCGGAAAGAATATGGCGGGAAATTTCGACTTCTACAATGAGACCTTTAATCTGGTTACTCTTAAATTTATTTCAGATTAGGAATCTGTCAGGATACGGGCATGTTAAAAATATTGAAGGAAAAGTTAAACAAGCTAACGGAGCTTTCCGAGGAGGATAGCAAAGAGATATTCGATTCCCTCAAAAAAGCGGAAAAAGAATACGAACAACTGGACTTCAAGTACAAAAGAGCTACTAAGGAAAAATCTGTACTCTATTCCCTGCTGCAAAAAACATCCGAGGATTATGCTTTGACTTTCGCTAAGTTGAAAGCTTCCGAAGCTAATTACAGAGAGGTTTTCAATTCCGTTAACGATGCCATATTTATCCACCACCCCATCACAGGCCAGATCATCGACGCCAACCGCAAGGCGGAAGAAATGTACGGCTACTCCCATGATGAGATGAGCGATCTGGATGTTATCAGCATCAGTGCCGATGTTTGCCCTTATGACAGAGAACATGCCCAGATAAAAATAGAAAAAGCCGTAGAGGGAGTTCCTCAAATTTTTGAATGGCTGGCAAAAGATAAACAGGGAAAGATTTTCTGGGTGGAGGTAAATCTCCAGTGCGCCGTCATCGGGGAACAGGCTTCTCTCATGGCGGTGGTTCGGGATATTACCGAACGGAAACAGGCTGAGGGCGCTCTCAATCGGCGGTTGGAATTGGAAAAGGTTCTGGCGGAGGTATCATCCCTGTTTCTTTCCATCATGAATATGGATGAAGCCTTGGTCTCCGCCCTGGAAAAACTGGGAATCATAAGTAACGCCGACTCTTCCTATATATGTTTCTTCAGGGAGGACGGCAACAATATAGCGAGGGTTCATCGCTGGTCGAGACAGCCGGATCCCTATCGGGCGGAAGTCATGAAAAACCTCTCCCTGGATCTGGTTCCCCACTGGGCGGAGAAACTGAGACGCCGGGAGGAGGTCTATATCCAGAATTCCTCGGAAGTTCCCGTGGAACATACCAGGGAACGGGAACTGATCGATATTCTCAATCTGGCGGGGATGCTCCTTTTACCCCTCTTCGTCGGTAATCACTTTATAGGATTCATGGGATTCAGCCAATATTGTGAAACCCGGCACTGGAATCGGGAGGACATCTCCATCTTCCGTACCGCCTCGGAAATCATCTCCTCCGCCCTGGAACGGAAGAAGATTGAAGAAGAATTGAGTAAAATACAAAATATTGAATCCCTGGGGATTCTGGCGGGAGGCATTGCCCACGATTTTAATAATATTCTCACATCGATTCTGGGTAATATATCTCTGGCAAAAATTTATATCGACGGAGACATCACCGAGACCCTGGACATCCTGACCCAGGCGGAAAGAGCCTGCATCCGGGCAAAAGGACTGACCCAGCAACTGCTCACCTTCTCCAGGGGAGGCGCTCCCATAAAGAAAACCGGCGATATAGGGGAAGTGCTGAGAGAATCGGCCACTTTTATGCTGAGAGGTTCCAGCGTCCGCTGCGAGTTTTATATCTCTCCCGACATCTGGGGAGTGGAAATGGACGAGGGGCAGATCAGCCAGGTGGTAGGCAATCTGGTGGTCAATGCGGAGCAGTCCATGCCTGAAGGGGGAATTATATGGGTGGGAGCCCAGAATTACGTCCTAAAAGAAGATCACACCATTCCCCTGGCTCCGGGAAAATACGTCCGGGTCTGGATCAAGGACAGCGGCGTGGGAATCTCCGAGGAACATATGGCGAGAATTTTTGATCCCTACTTTACCACCAAAAAGAAAGGCTCCGGCCTGGGGCTTGCCACGGCCTACTCCATCATAAGAAAACATCAGGGGCATATCATGGTGGAATCCCGACAGGGACAGGGTTCTACCTTCTCATTCCTGCTGCCGGCTTCCGGCAAGACTTTTCGAACTCCCGTCTCGGCGGAAAAAAGAGGAATAGGGGGAGGAGGGAAAATTCTCCTCATGGACGATGATGAATCGGTTCGGGACATCGGAGAGAAGATGCTGAAACGACTGGGTTATAGCGTCGAATGTGCCAAAGACGGCCAGGAAGCCCTCATGGTCTATCAATCCGCCCGACAGACGGGGGAACCCTTCGATATCGTTATCATGGATCTCACCATACCGGGAGGTATGGGAGGCAGAGAAACCGTCGAACGACTCCTTACCCTGGATCCCTATGCCAGAGCGGTGGTGTCCAGCGGTTACTCCACGGACCCCATCATGTCCGATTACAAACATTACGGCTTTCAGGCGGTAATCCCCAAACCCTATACCATGAACAGCCTCAAGGACACCCTGGAAGAAATGCTATCCGGGAGCTAGAAAAGGGGAGAGGCAATGCCGGTCATGGATTCCCCTTCCGTACCCGTTTTTGTATTTTGGGAGGATTTTCATGCATAAGGTGAAGGAGAACCCCCACACCCATAACAAGAGGTACCTTTGTATCTTAAAAGACTGGAAATCGCCGGATTCAAATCCTTTGCCGATAAAGTAATCCTTGATTTTGCCCCGGGTTTTAATGCGGTGGTGGGACCCAACGGATGCGGAAAAAGTAATATTTTAGACGCCATCCGCTGGACCCTGGGCGAACAGAAAAGCTCCCTCATCAGGAGCAAAAACCTGGACGAAGTGGTCTTCGCCGGAACCACCCAGCGAAAACCCGCAGGGTTCGTCCGGGTTTCTCTTGTATTGGATAACTCCGATAAGGTCATTCCGGGAGAAATCAACCCCGTGGAGATCACCCGCCGGGGGTTCCGGGACGGAGGGGGACAATATTTCCTGAATTCCAAATCCGCCCGCCTCAAGGATATTCAGGAATGCCTCATGGATACCGGTATCGGCCAGGGAGGGCTTTTTATTTTATCCTCCCAGGAGATCGAACGGGTTCTCAACCCCCTGTCCCACGAGCGGAGAGCCATGCTGGAAGAAACCGCCGGCATCAATAAATATCAGCTGCGGAAAAAGGAAACCCTGAAAAAACTGGAAGTGGTCAAGGAAAATGTTGACCGCTTGAACGATATTCTCACCGAGGTCAACAAACAACTGGAAAATTCCGCGAGACAGGTGAAAAAACTGGAGAGGTATAAAAAAGAGAAAATCCGCCTCTCCACTCTGGAATTCCACCTGGTGGAACAGGAAATGGAAGAACTGCAGAAAAAAGAAACCCTCCTGACGGCACAGATCCATAACATGGAAATCGATAAGGACTCCCTGGAACTGGAGATCGAAAAACTCCATCGGGAAGGGGAGCGGCTTAAAATGGAACTGGATCGGAAAAATTCCACCTACCGGAAAGTCCAGGAAGAACGAAACCAGACCCGTCTGGACGAGGAAAAACTCCAGGGGACTGTGGGTTTGTTGGAAGAGAGGATCCGCCAGACCAAAAGCTCCCTGGAAGAATATCACCGGGAACTGGAAAAAATGACCCTGCGAAAACAGGAAACCGAAAAGAGAATCAAGGAAGGAGAGGATGGGGTTGTCAGTTCGGGACAGAGTCTGGTTGAAACCGATAAAGAAATTGAAAAATTTAAAATAAATCTCCTGCAAAAAGAACGGGAATTCGAGGAAATACGGCAAACCATCGAAAATCAGGACAGAAAACGAGTCCGATTCCGGGAGGAGATCAAGATCCTCTCCCTGCAGAAGGATCATATCGAGAAGATTATCCCTTCCAGAGAAAAGGAGATCCGGAATTTTCGCGACCGGGTGAAAAAAAATAAGGAAGAGAACCTCCAGTCCGATGAAAAGATAGAGTCCGCCCGGCAGCAACTGGAAGAACTGAATAAAACCTATGACGAGGCAAAAGGAGTCTCCTCGGGATATATCCAGAAGGTGGAGGATCTCACCCAGAAATTCGAACGGGGACAGAGTCGGGCCCGTCAGATCAAGGATAAACTGCTCTCCTCCAAATCGGAACTTTCCATTATGATGAGGGAAGAGGACAATTTCCGGGGATTTTCCGAAGCCTTTCAGCGGGTCATGAAACAACCGGGATTGCCTCCCTTAACTCCCGTTCACAGCATAATCGAGGTGGACGCCCAATACGAGACCGCCATCGATATTACCATCGGTTCTCATTTTCAATCCCTCATCACCGATACCAAGAAGGACGCGGAAATCTGCATTGACTATCTTAAACGGGAAAGAGGAGGACGGCTTACCTTCTTCCCCCTGGATATGGATCGCTCCTCATCTTCGCCCAATCCCCACTTTCCCATGCACACTCCCGGCGTGGTGGGGTGGGCTAAGGATCTGATCCGCACCGAAGCCCTCTATCGGGACATTATCGACATTATATGCGGCAAGACCCTCATCGTGGAGGATCTCAACTCCGCCTACCGGATCTACGAACGGCAGAAAAGGGATCGGGCTTTTCTTCCCCGCATGGTTACTCTGGAAGGGGATGTGCTGGAATTTTCCGGCGCCGTTACGGGAGGCAAATACAAGACCGACCGTTCCCAACTGCTGTCCCGCAAACGGAAAAAAGATCAACTGGAGACGGAAGTATCGCAACTTTCTCAGGAATTGAGTTCCCTTCTGGATCGCATGAACGACACCAAAAAGGAACTGGATCTTTTTACTTCCCGGAAAAAACAACAGGATAAAGAGATCCAACAGTTAGAAAACCAATTACGAAATATAACATCCCAACTGAAGGTCATGGAGAAGGTTCATGCCAACTCCGGCGAAGACCTGCAGGGCATCGAGGAACAGATCCGGGAAAAAGAGGAGATGCTCAGGGTAGATCGGGAGCGGCTGCAGGAGATTCAACGACAGATGGACAGTCTGACCGCCGGCGAAAAAGAAGTCCTCGATGAGATCACTAAAGTCCAGAAAGAAAACGCCCACCTCATCAACGCCATCTCCTCGGCTAAAAAGAATATTGAGGAACTCAAGGAAAAAAAAGGAGAGATCGAAAGGAACATAAAACTCCTCCATTCCCGCCGGGAACAGGATATCGAATATATCGACATCCTGGGCAAGGATAAGGAAGAGATTCTTGAACGCATAAAGGAGAAAGAAGAATCGGAAAAGATGCTCACCTCCCAACTGCAGAATATCCGCAACAGTCTGTCCATATTTAAATTAAAAGTCCGAAGCCTGAAAATCGCCGAGGATAGTTCCCTGGAAGATCTGAAAAAGGCGGAACAGGAATTCCGGCAACTCACATCGGATATTGAAAAGAAAAAGAAAAGCAGGGAAGAAACCGAAACTTCCATTCAGGAACTGAAAATAAAAAAGATTGAAACGGGAGGCAGAAAAAACTATATCGAAGACCGGATGAAAGAAATTCTTCTGTATCTGGACAAAAAACCCAACAAAAGTTCCCTGGATTCCGCCCAGGTGGAAAAGGAAATCGAAGAGATCAAAAAGCGACTGGCGGGTTTCGAGGGACTCAACTTCTCCGCCCAGGAGGAATTCGAGGAACGCCAAAGGAGATACGACGAACTCTTTGAACAGATAAAGGATCTGCAGGAATCCTCCAAAGAGCTGCGGGATATTATCGCCGATATGGATGCCCTGAGTTTAAGGGAACTGGAAGCCACCCTCAAGGAATTAAATAAAATATTCGAACAGTTATTTCATAAAATATTCGGCGGAGGGAACGCCCAGGTGGTCTTCTCGGATCCCCAGGATCGTCTGGAATCGGGCATAGACATCATGGCACAGCCTCCCGGCAAACGCACCACCAGCCTCAACATGCTGTCCAGCGGAGAAAAGTCCCTGACGGCGGTTACTTTTCTCTTTGCCCTGATGAGCATAAAACCGTGCCCCTTTGTAATTCTGGACGAACTGGACGCCCCTCTGGACGACTCCAACACCGAGAAGGTAGGATCACTGATACAGGAATTCACCCAAAAGACCCAGTTTATCGTCATCACCCATAACCGCAAGATCATGGAAAAAGCGGATACCCTCTTCGGCGTTACCATGGAGGAACCGGGAGTGTCCAAGATCATTTCCGTCCAACTGGAAGACTTCACCCCCACCGAGAAGAAAGAAAATCAGGAGTTACGCTCAAATTTGAGAAAACCGGCATGAAATCGTCACCCCCACCGAGAAGAAAGAAAATCAGGAGTTACGCTCAAATTTGAGAAAACCGGCATGAANNACGTCATGTTATGTTATAGTCAACATTTCCTTATGATTTTCCGGTATTTTTTTAGTATTAGTTAAGTGTTGCAGTCGTTCCTTCTTGTCCCCAGGGGGTACCCCCTGGGGACAAGAAGATTTTTATTCATTC
>Ga0067045_1030307_pt1 | contig 15840 bp, 14 predicted proteins | sample TerdegcTABiofilm_FD_59184 | JGI IMG/M metagenome (GOLD analysis project Ga0067045, IMG submission 59184) | Combined Assembly of (Gp0054472, Gp0054536) Wastewater bioreactor microbial communities from Singapore -Terephthalate degrading...
GTGAGGGGTCATCGAGAACAGTATCCAACAATTCCTTTAAAATTATACCGATTATCGGGCCCCTCGGAATACCTAACTCCTTTTGTAGAATCTCTCCATTGATAGCCAGATCCTTTAAGGAAAAAACTGAATCCTGGGACAGTATTGAATCGATTCTGGTCTGAAAGGCCTCTAACACCTGCAGGTTTCCCTTTGGTTTTTCCTTACCAAGAAAGTCAGAAACAAAAAGAATGAAAAGATCCTCAAGATACTGGGTCCCCACCCGGTGGATGAATCTTCTTACGGCACTATCCGTCCAGTTCTCAGTATATGTAACCATGTGGAAAAGTATTAAGTGGGAAACCCTTTCGATTGTTACATTTGGGAATTTTAACCTCTGCAGGATTTTTTTTGAAAGACCTGAAGATAAAATCTCGTGTTTGGGGTAACTTATTATTCCCTTGGAAATCTTAAAGGAATCAACCTTTCCTAGGTCATGAAAAAGTGCCGCAAGCCTTACAGGGATGTTGGTCTTAGGCGCTCTGTCACAGGCATAAAGGAGATGTTGAAAAAGGGTTATCCCGTCCTTATCATCTTGGATCAGATTTTTGGTGGAATCGAGTTCTGGGAGTACAAGTTCCAGAAGTCCTGTTTCCTCCATAGCCTTAAAGGCAAGGGAGGGTTTATCTGCCATAAGGGATTTAACAAGCTCGTCTCTTATTCTCTCGGCAGATACAAAAGTGATCCCATTTCTGCATTGGGTCATTGCTTGTTTTGTTTTTTCTTCTAGGGCAAATTCCAGTTGAGCGGAAAATCTGCAGGCCCTTAAGAGTCTAAGGCTATCCTCTGAAAATCTTTCTACGGGGGATCCTATAGCTCTTAGTATACCCTTATGGAGATCCGTTATTCCTTCTCCGGGATCGATTACCTCCCCGGTGGAGATATTACAAGCCAGGGCATTGATCGTGAAGTCTCTTCTTTTAAGATCCTCCAGAAGGGAGGGAGTAAAATATACGGAATCAGGATGCCTTTTATTGCTGTATTTACTGTCTAACCGGAAGGTAGTAACCTCGAAATTATAACCTCGATAGAGAACTGTAACAGTTCCATGTTTTATACCAGTAGGAATAACCCTTTTGAATAGTTTAATTACCTGTTCAGGCAAGGCATCGGTTGCAAAATCATAATCCCCTGGATCTCTGCCGGAGATCATATTTCTTACGGCGCCTCCAACCAGATAGCATTGAAAGCCCTTTTCTATAAAAATGCTATTAAAGTCCTTTAATATTTTTGGGAGCTTTAGTTTCATCAAAATCAGTAAACCGAAAGGGATAAAATCTGTCAAGGTTGTAAAGAAAAGGGACTGTCTGTTATCAGACAGTCCCTACCTTTTTGATTTTTCTTAGATTACCTATTGAAAAAGCTGCATCACCGATTGAGTTTTCTGATTAGCCTGAGCTAACATTGCTGTAGAAGACTGAACAAGGATCTGGTTCTTGACATAATCCAACATGTTAGCAGCCATATCAGCATCCCTTATTCTGGATTCTGCTGCCTGCAGATTTTCCGCACCAACGGAAAGACCCTTAGTGGCATACTCCAGACGATTCTGATAGGCTCCTAAGTCAGCTCGCTGCTTGTTGATTATTCTCATAGCACGATCAATTACAGATATTGAGATATTAGCAGAATCTGGGGTCTCAAGAGAAATAAAGGTTGCAGAGTGGGCTAGACCATCCTTTGACTGAATACCAAGCCCCTGAGCGGTCATGGTACCGATATAGATCCTTTCCCTCTGGTCCATGTTTGCCCCGATGTGAAGCCACATGCTTGCGGTAACGGTGTTGTCTCCGGTCTCCTTTGCGAAACGACCGGTCATGATGTTCATACCATTGAATTGGGCATGAGACGCCACTCTGTTTAATTCGTCCACCAGCTGTGAAACCTCTACCTGAATCTGCATTCTGTCTTCAGAGGAGTAAAGACCATTGGAAGCCTGAATTGCTAATTCTCTTAAACGGTGCAGAATGTCCTGCGATTCCTGTAGATAGCCTTCTGTTGTCTGAATAAAGGAGATACCATCTTCGGTATTTTTTTCTGCTCTGAGAAGACCTCTTATCTGAGCTCTCATTTTTTCAGATACAGCCAATCCAGAAGCATCATCCCCGGCACGGTTTATCCGCAGACCGGAAGAGAGCTTTTCCATGTTCTTGTCCACATTAAGGTTATTAAACTTAATGTTCCGATGTGCAAACATTGCACTTAGGTTGTGATTGATTATCATACAATCCTCCATGATTGTTGTGAAGAATTGGGAACTTCCCTGTTCCCTAATCACATTTTCGGTATTTTAATAAAACTACTTAGAAATAGTTCAAAGTTGGATAAAAAAATGTTATAAACTATGTAAGGAAAGGGTGGTGAACGAAAAGAAGAAACAGGGTCTGATAATTACTGGCGGGGACACCCCAGAAAAGGGGTATATCGAACATCTTTTTAAAGACTCAATTATCATTGCTGCAGATTCCGGTTTCGACTCAGCTCTTCAATATGGTATTATCCCCGACCGGATAGTTGGGGATTTTGATTCTTTAAAAAATAAAAAAAAACTTAAGGAAATTGGAAGGGATAAACTGGTTATTTATCCTATAGACAAGGATGAAACAGATACAGAAATTGCCATAAATATTCTGATTCAAGAGGGCATAAAAAATATTATCATTCTAGGAGGCGGAGGTGGAAGGCTTGACCACCTTTATGCTCTCTTTAATCTTTTTGAAAGGTCAATCCATCCGCAGAAATGGATTACCGATTCCTTTGTTATCACTGCTATAGAAGATAAAGTTATTTTAGAAGGTTTTACTGATTGCCTAATTTCTCTCTTCCCTGTAGGCAATACAGCTTGCCGTATGGAATCTGAGGGTTTGAAATGGTCTTTAGAGGGCTTACAATGGAACAAAGGGGATATGGGGATAAGTAACCTGGTAATTTCCGATCCAGCCTATATAAAGATGATATCTGGAAGACTTATAATGATACATCCCCTAGAATGCCGGGGAATAACAAGGGAGTAGGATATGGAGGAGGGCAAGATATTTTATGAACTTGCAAAGGGGCTTACAGAAGAGGAGAGAAAGAGGCTCCTAGAAAAGATAAAGAAGAGTATTCAGATAACAGGAGAAGAGGATATAGACTCCTTTAGGGCTCAGGAACCGGAGGAGGGGGAAAAAGAAAGGGAGTTTAAAAAGGAATTTGAAGAACTTGGAATCCTTAAACGTATCCTGATTTGGATAATAACAAAATTATCAGGAAAAACGGAAAAAGAGGTATTCTTAACAAAAAAAATAAAGACTATAAAAAGAATTATACTGCGGGAGAATTCTCAGTTAATACCTAAAGAAAGCAGAAAGATATCCACAAAAATTGCCGAGGAATTATTTAAAATTTATACAAATACCGTACCTGTAAAAAAAGCCTTTTATAAGATTTGGACGGAAATTGAGTATTTTGAAAAGGGAATACTTAAGGTTTTTGAAAAAGAGATACCCAACCCTAAAATAACCCTTACTGATATAATTTCTTCCGAAGAATTACAGGAATTATATCTTCAAACAACCTCAAAAAGCGCAATAAAAGAAGAAACAAACAAGAGAATTGAGGTTTTTATTTCTAATATTCCGGAAAGTATAATAAAGAAACTAGAGGAAGGAATCCTGCCCCTATTTCTTATCAAAGAGATTGTTATTTTTCCCTACCAGTCCCTTTTCCAATTTTTCCAGCTGAATACATCGGAGAATATGAAAGATGTCAAACCTCAGTTTAAAGATGCCTCTTCCTTTACAGTAATTAAATATTTTAAGAAATTCGAAGTTGCAATGCTCACTTCTCTTTCTGTGAAGACACCAATAGTCTTACAGGATGATTTTATTACCTATGCAATTGAATTAATGGAGGAAGATTTATCCCTGGATAAGTTGGGACAAAAAAAGGAGAGACTTCTTAAGGATATTTCCGATCTTATGCAAAGAACAGTACTCTTTTATAAGAATGTACCTATAAAACAGATAATCCAATATTATTTACAGGATCCATATTATTCCACCAAACCAAGAAAAATCGATATAGATTTAAAAGAATTTTATTCCTCCCTATTAAAAATAAAATCTGCATACGAGATAGAGGAATATTTTCCAGAAATACAGAGAAAGTATATCGAAGAAAAAACAAAAAGAATATTCGCAGAGAAGCCTTTAAAAGGATTTTTAAACTACCGTGAGTATGCCAGTATTGATTATGTAAAATTAGGTGTTCCTTTCTTTATACATACAAAGTCCCTAAATCTCCTTTTCAATTTTATTAATATTTATTATAAGGAAACCCTTCAAGAGATAGTAAAAATAATAAGTAAGACAGTACTTTCTCAAAATCGCTCAATCCTGGATAAGCTACTGATCTATTGCTCTTCTTTGGAGGATTTAACAGAAAAAATTGAATATTTTGATTATTCCCTAGGCCCAGATGCAGAGGATGGTAAATTATTCCAAAGAGTCAGATTTGCCCTGGCTTCCGATCCCTCCCAGCAAAAGATATACAGAAGTCTGGTAATGCAGAAGGATAAAGAGGTAAAAGATCTGCTAGAAAAGGGAAAGGAAGCGATACTTGGATTGATAAAAATATTCAAAGAGATCCTGATTTTACCGGGTAAGAATATCCAAATCCAGTTGGCAAACCATTATCTAATAAAGGGAAAAGTTATTACCCTAAGAGAAGCAATAAAAGATAAGACAGATACTCTATCCGACTTCAAGAGACTCTACGATATGACCATAACCTTAGAAAAGGGTTAATTACTGCTCTGCCGAGAGTTTTGACTCTAGGGAGAGGTATTCCAGGAGAATCGGATACTCTGTTAAAAGCTGACCGTACTTTGATAAGAGCTCAAATCTTGATGCCTCCTGGGATTGCTTTTCTACTGCTGCCTCTAAAGATTTTATTAGAGCTGCGGATTTTGCCTCTAAAACCTCAAAGTATTTTTCCCTGGTCTTTTCATATAAACTAAGGTCTGGGACTTTTAAATCAAGTACAAGCACTTCTGAAAAATTCAAGTAAGGGAAAGCCTTGACTACAAGGGTTTCGATACTTTGATTAATTGTGAGGATGCTGCTGGGAGAGGTGTTCACTAGTTTAATGACATCTTGAGTTATGGTATTGGTGAGTGAAGCTTTTATATCTTCATACCAGGCATCAAGTTTATCTGGAGTAAGCGAGTTTTTCGAAACTAAAGAAGGGAGATTGTCTGGTTTAAGGGTGAAAGTTACAGAAAGCTCCAGGGAATAGGAGAAACTGGTAGGATCATCCAGTAAACCGCTGTAAAGATCCGCTGAGGGAAGGGATCCCTGAGTTTGGATTCTGGAAGCGACAGGTTCCAGCGGGAATTTATAAAGGGTCATATTTGTGGGGATTAATCTTTCCCATCTCCAATGGAATTTTCCCGGCACCATGACTGTTTCGTCCCAGCCTCCTGTTTTTGTAAAGGCTACGGCGTAAAGCTCCGGACCAAGACGAATCTGTATCCACCCAAAATAGAAGATTGTCCCTCCAATAAGAAGGAGTAAAAAAAGGACGATAAAGAAAAGGGTTGTCCTTGGTCTGTTTCCTGTTGCCATGTTTTAATCCTTTATAGAAGAATTGATTTTAATTGGGAAAGACTGGTTATTGTAACCGATGGGACACATGCCTTAAGTATATCATTATCCGAATGCAATCGCAATGATCGTTTATCACCGGCAAAAAGCCCAGTTTTCATTCCCATGCGCTGGGCTGGATAGATGTCATTCTTAATGTCATTTCCAATAAACAGAGTGTTTTCAGGTAATATTTTATATTCGTTTAATAGGATATTTTTAAGCTTATCAAAAAGAAAAAGATCGGGTTTTGCAACACCCTCTTCAAAGGAAAACACCGTAAGTTCCCTTAAAAAACCGAGATTAGTATGTGTTTTTTTTCCAAAAAAGGCTGGAAAAAGCAAGGGTGTATAGAACTGAGCATTAGAGATGATGCCGAGAAAAAACTTGGCAGAGAGCCATTGGAATAAATCCGGTAATCCAGGCATAGGCCATACGGGATTTGATATTGCCTCATATATACATATAAAACTCTTTATGCGTTTTTCTGAGAGTTTTCCCCTTATAAGGCCAAGATCCTTCCATTTTTTTAGAATATTTTTCCACAGCCCAAATACATCTACTTCCGGATAGAATAATCCCCTCCTTTTCGATTCCTCATGGTAATGCTCCACAGTCTTCCTAAAATCTTTTACTGAAAGCAGCTCGGAATCAGGCCGGGTAATGCTGAAGCCGGAGTTTTCAAGAGCCTTATGAATAAAATCTTCTCTCTCGCTTAGGGTGGTGATATCGCCGGAACCGGAAATAAAAAGGGTGCCGTAAATATCAAAAATAACAGCCATAATATTCCTTTGAGGGATAATAACTGGAGAAATCTCCGTAGGGATTGGATGCATAGGATGAGAATTCTCTCTTATCAACCGATATAATTTATTCAAAAGACTCTCCTAGGGTATCTGAAAGAGATTTTAATCTTAATGATGAAAAATCACAACCAAGCATTCCTAGAGATGACTTTTAATAAATATTTATATACTATTCAATAATGAACTTAAAATCCTATTGGATCTCATCACTTTTAAAACGAACCTCCCTTTTTCTATTCTTCCTTATCCTTCTGATCTCCTATTTGCTTATTCTGGGAAGTGCTCAAAGATTCATGGATTCTACTCTTTTCTTTCTTCTGTCTATATTGGAGAAACTATTACTGCTACTCTGTTTTTTGGCTTTTTTTTATTTCCTTGTCTCAATTATCACAAGCATCCTTAAAAAAAGACTTTTAATTTTATCCTTTCTAGGGGCATTACTCCTCTTCGGTGGATCCACGGTGGGTGTCTTGACCTTGAAGATAATAAAAACCTGGTTGCCATTGAATTAAAAATTGCTTCTTCCTATAAAAACAATTTTTATGTCCGAAAATAGAAAAGGAGAGATAAAATGAAGGTAATCAAGGCAGTTCGGGGTGCCGTCAAACTTGATGAGGATAGCAGGGAATCTGCGGAACGGTGGATTCTTCAGATGATGGAGGAGTTAGTGGGGGGGAATGCAATAGAGGAAAGAGAAATAATATCCATCCTGTTCAGCCAGACAAAGGATATAAAAAAGATCAATCCTGCATCAATACTCAGATTAAAAGGATTTGCAGGGACACCCCTTTTCTGTACACAGGAACCGGAAGTCGAAGGTTCCATGGAAAGGGTAGTGAGGGTTTTGGTAACTTTTTACTGTAAAAAAAAGAAAAGAATTGTTCCTGTGTATCTCAATGGCACCGAGGTTTTAAGGAAAGATTTATTCAGAAAAGAACAGTAAATAATGCAGAAGCATATTCCCTTGAAAACATCATTAGAAGTAGCAAATATAAAAAGAGTCGGAAGAATAGTATCAAAGATTCTTAGGGAATTAACTAGTCTAGCTGTTCCAGGAATTTCTACGCTCCGGTTAAACGAGGAGTGTGAATTATTGATAAAAAAATATAATTCTATAGCAGCATTAAAAGGCTACCGTGGTTTTCCTGCGGCATTATGTACCTCGGTGAACAATGTAATAGCCCACGGAATACCTTCTGATTATGTATTGCAGGAAGGTGACCTTCTGAGCATGGATTTAACTCTTGGGCTGAAGGGGTGGTATGCCGATTCTGCAATATCCTGCATAATAGGTGATGGAAATCCAGATAAAAAGCGGCTTATAAAAGCTGCTTATAGCGCAACTTTAGCCGGAATTGCTGCTGCTAAGGCAGGAGCAAGGATGGGAGACATAGGAGAAGCCATAGATTCTATGGCAGCTAAATACGGATGTAAGGTTTTTGAAAATTTTGTGGGTCATGGGATTGGCAGAGATCTGCACGAAGAACCAATGGTGCTGCATAAAGGGAAAAGAAACACCGGAATTCCCCTTGTCCCGGGGATGGTATTTACCATAGAACCAATTCTTTCTTTAGGCTCAACAAAAATAAAAACACTTTCCGATGGCTGGTCGGTGGTAACCCTGGATAACAGCCTTACTGCACAATTTGAACATACTATTGCTATCTTTGGTTCTCGTACAGATATCCTTACAAATTAAAGGACACTAATATATTGACTTAATTGCTTCAAAACAATATTCTCTTATCTTGTAAAAAACGCCACCTTAGCTCAGCTGGCCAGAGCACGTGACTTGTAATCTCGGGGTCGTCGGTTCGAATCCGACAGGTGGCTTGACATTAAAAAAAGGTTATGTTAGTTTAACGCGTTATTTAGGGGGAGATTCCCGAGTGGCCAAAGGGGGCAGACTGTAAATCTGTTGGCTAAGCCTTCGAAGGTTCGAATCCTTCTCTCCCCAAAAATCCTTATTCAATTAAGCTAACTTACTTTTCAGCACCTATAAAAACTTGCTTATGCGAGTTCTTACCTTTAATTTATATGGCCATGGCGAAAATGTTGCTCAGGCCCCTTCTATTAATTTTTTCCAAAAACCATTGTAGTAAAATCCTGGAACAAAAAGTCTCTTTGTAACTGCTGGGAGTGTTTATTGTTTTTTTACAGATTAATTACTATACTGGAGTAGGAATTATCGAATGGAAGAAGAATTTTATAGTCGGGGCCTTCATTTTGAGTGCCAGAGGTGCTCAGCTTGTTGCAGATTTGAACCTGGATATGTTTTCCTTTCTTTAGTGGATTTAAAGAGATTGGAGGAATTCTTTAAACTTACAAGAGAAGAAATTATAAAAAAATACTGCAGAATTATAGATACGGGATACAGTAAAAGAATAAGTTTAATTGAGAAGAATAATTTTGATTGTGTTTTTTGGTCTGGAGGGGGGTGCGATATTTATAAGATACGACCTTTTCAGTGTCAAAGTTATCCCTTTTGGGAAAACCACCTAAGATCCCGGGAGGATTGGGATGGTCTTAAATCTACCTGTCCTGGGGTTGGAAAGGGAAGGATATATTCAAAAGAGGAAATACAGGATTATATAATAAAGAGGCGTAGAGAACCGCTTATTATTCTTGGGGAAGAAGTGAGGACAAAAGATCTAATATGATGGTTAAATTCTGGGGAGTAAGAGGCTCCTGTCCAACCCCATTAACAAATCAGAAATTGCAGAGCAAAATTGCTTCTATAGTGCAGAGAATTGAATATAAAGATATACAATCCCAGGAGTCTAGGGAAAGGTTTTTGGCTAATCTTCCCAGTGAGCTTTTTGGAACAGTTGGGGGAAATACCACCTGCCTTGAGGTTCGTCTATCGGACAATACCTTGATCATCCTAGATGCAGGATCAGGTATCAGAGAGCTGGCAGCAGAATTAAAAAAGAGAAGGGAAAAATTATCCATGATCCATCTTTTTTTTACTCATTTTCACTGGGACCATCTCCAAGGGTTACCCTTTTTTACACCTGCCTACGATAGAACCATAACAATCAATATGTATAATCAGGATGAGAGATTTGAATCTTATTTAAGAAATCAGATGATCCAACCTCATTTCCCTATTGTAATGGAGGCTATGAGTGCAAAAATAAATTACCATATTCTTAAGGGAAACAGCATTGAAATCGGGGGAGCTAAGATAAGTTACAGGAAAATGAAGCACCCCGGATCAAGCACCGCCTACAAGGTAACGGAAAATGGAAAAACTATGATTTTTTCTACAGATACGGAACTTATGGAAGAAGATTTTCAAAGGACCCAGGAGAATATAGATTTTTTTCAGGGAGCAGATATTCTGATAATGGACAGTCAATACACCTTAGACGAAGCCATAGAAAAATATAACTGGGGACATTCTTCCTACAGTCTGGCAGTAGACTTTGCCAATGAGTGGGAGATTAAAAAACTTATACTTTTTCATCATGAACCAATGTATGACGATAAAAAGATGCACAGCATTTTAAATTCAGCAAGATGGTATCTTACACATTTAGAAAACGATACACTTAAAATTTATCTAGCCCTGGAAGGAATGGAATTAGAGTTGTAATGGAATTGAAGGAAATAGAAAGTCTGGGAATCTATATTTTATTAAAAAAGCAGGAAAATTCTCTGGATAAAAACCTAAGAACATTATTTCAGAAACTGGAAAAATCCTTTTGGGAGACCTATTCCATCGAAGAAATGGAAAACATAGAAACAGTTTATGAAAAAAAGATAATCGCCCAGGGCAGGGAAAGGGATTCAAGATTGTTATGAGAATTTTCAAGATTGTATTTATTGTTTTACTATTATTGATAATTGCAATTTCTGGGCTCATTTATACGGCTTATAGGCTTGATTTACCCCCCACAGGAAATAGGGAGGAGAAGATCTTTGTTATAAATCAGGGAGAATCCTTTAATGAAGTAACAGAGAGGCTTTACAAGGAGGGGATAATCAGATCAAGGGCTCTTTTAAAAATTATTGGAAGAATAAAAGGAACAGATAAGGCCATAAAAAAGGGTTATTATGCCATAATGCCGGAATACACTACTCTACAGGTACATGACTTATTGGTTTCTGGTAAGGAGATTCTGAACAAATTGACAATTCCCGAGGGTTGGACCTCTTCACAGATAGCGTTACTCCTGGAACAGCGAGGTTACGCAGCGAAGGATCAGGTCCTTAAAAAATTGCAGGATAAGGATTTTTTAAGGGGGTTCGGTATAACTGCAGATTCAGGAGAAGGATATCTTTTCCCAGATACCTATTTCTTTCCAGAAAATTATCCAATAGAAAAACTTTTAAGCCATATGATTACTACCTTCTTCCTCCGGTTGGAAGAGATAAAGCCCGATTATAAAGATCTCAGCCCGGAAGAGATTCATAAAAGGATTATTATGGCATCAATCGTAGAAAGAGAATACAGAATTGCCGCAGAAGCCTCAATAATAGCTTCTGTATTTTATAATCGTCTCTCCCTAAAAATGCCTCTGCAATCCTGTGCTACAGTTGCCTATGTAATAACGGAAATCCAGGGAAAATCTTACCCGGAGAGGCTGTTCTACAGGGACTTGGAAATCGATTCCCCTTATAATACTTACAAATACGCTGGATTACCTGCAGGGCCCATCTGCAATCCAAGTAAAACAGCCCTGGAAGCCTCTTTTTATCCCTCCGAAACCGAGTATATTTATTTTGTTTTACAGGACCTTGAATCTGGAAGGCATCATTTTTCTAGAACCTTAACCGAACATAGTAATGCTTTTTCTCTTTTTGTAAAAAAAAGGTAAGGGTTTATTATGAGGATACCAGACAAGACCCTTGAAGCAATCGGCAACAGATTAGCAATAGAGGATGTAATTGGGGAATATGTAACCCTTAAAAAACAAGGAAACCGGTATTTGGGGCTTTGCCCTTTTCATAATGAAAAAACCCCCTCCTTTTCTGTGGATAGTGATAAAAAGCTTTTCCACTGTTTTGGGTGCAAAAAGGGCGGGACGCTTTTTACATTTATCATGGAAATCGAAAAGATGACCTTTCCCGAGGCTGTACAGTTTTTAGCAAAAAAAGCCGGGATAGAGATAAAAGGGGAAACCTCCGCTGATAGAGAGCTGGAATCAAAAAAAAATGCTCTTAAAGAATTATATAATAGGGTTACTCAGAGCCTAAATTATCTGCTTTTAGAAAAGAAGAGAGAGGAAATTCTTAATTACCTGTTAAAGCGGGGTCTTAACCTAGATATAATCAATAAATTCAGTCTAGGCTATTACCCTGAGGATCCTAAGGGAATGTATAGATTTTTACAGAAAAAGGGTTATTCCAGTGATTTTTTAGCCACCTCTGGACTCTTTTCATCAAAACACCCTGAGTTTTTCATCTTTACAGGAAGAATTATCTTTCCCATAAAAGATCTTCACGGAAATACCATCGCCTTTGGGGGAAGATCTCTTAAAGAAAAGGGTCCGAAATATATAAATTCTCCTGATACCTTGATTTTCAAGAAAAGTGAAAATCTCTTTGGACTTGATATTGCTCTGCCTTCCCTTAGGAAAAAGGAAACAGTATTTATTGTGGAAGGTTATATGGATCTTCTTGCTCTGCATACCGCAGGAGTGGAGAATGTTGTAGCACCCCTAGGTACCGCATTTACCGAGGAACAGATAAAAAGATTAAAAAGATATGCAAAAAGAGGATACCTTCTTTTCGATTCTGATTCTGCGGGCCAGGAGGCTACAAAAAGGACTATAGAGATCTGTCAGAAATCGGGTTTCGAGGTCTCTATAGTTCAGCTGATCGAGGGAAAGGATCCAGCAGAGATTCTAGAAAAACAGGGTAAAGATGCGTTGAATAATTCTTTAAAATATTCTATAACAAGCTTTGAGTATTTGATAAATATGATATTAACAATCCACAATAAAAACTCACCGGAAGGGAAAACCAGAATTTTACAGGATATTTTCCCCTATATAAAAAGCAACCCCTCTGCCGTAACTAGAGAAGCCTATTTTAAAGAACTATCTGAGCTTTTAGATATAGAGTACTCTACAGTCCTGGAGGAATATTCCAAAGAAAAAACATACAATAAAGATAATAGAAAGGATAATATTTATCAAATTGACAAAATAAAACAAGATATTTCTCCGGAACTATATTTAATGTTCGCTGTTGCTTCAAATATGGAAAAATTTAAAACCGTAAGAACTATGGTGAAATATGAAGATTTTGAAGACAAGCAGGCGAAAGAGATTTACATAGCCCTTGAAGAATTATTCAGAAAAGATAATAATGATACTAATGCCCTATTATTCAGAATTGAAGATCTAAAATTGAAAGAACAGATAACGGAGAAAATAACATCTGGTGAATTCAATGTTAATCAGGAAAAACTGATAAATGACTCTATATTGCAGATTAAACAAAATAGTCTGGAAAGAAAGAGAAAAGAGGTAGAACGGTTATTGAGAAAATATGAAAATGATAATTCCAGAAGAGAATATCTCCGGGAACTCTTAGAAGAGAAAATATACCTTGACAAAGAGCTCACTAATTTGAGGTTTAGGAATTAATGTTAGACTTACAAAATGACCCCTCTATTATCAAACTATTGGAGTATGCAAAGGTAAAGAAAAGCATCAGTTACGATGAGGTAAATGATTTTTTACCTGATTCAATAGTAAATTCCGACAAAATTGAAGATGTAATAGCTATTTTAGAAGCAAACAATATCAATCTGGAAGAGGAGGAAATACCTTTAGAGGAACCAGAAAAAAAGGTTCCAGTTAAAAAAATGGTATACTCCGAAAAAGAATCCGCCATTGACGATCCCATAAGACTCTATTTAAGAGAGATAGGAAAAGAAAATCTATTAACCGCAGAACAAGAGGTTGAATTATCAAAATCGATGGAGGAAGGGGAGCGGATAATACGGAATGTTATTAAAAATGCTGGTATGATCCTTCCAGAGATGTTTTCTCTTATCCAGAAAACCTTTTCAAAGCTGGATCCCAGGGAAATGGATCTTACAAAAAAGGAGATCTCTGAACTTTTAGCAGAAAGGAGACGTTTGAACGCCTTTTATCGGGAATCCCTAAGGGAACTTATTCCTGATTTTAAACAGTACTTTGAACAAAAAAGAAAGATCCTTTCAACGGGAGGGGATATTTTCCAGGATTCCTCCTTGGTAAACCAAAGAGAAAGGATAATGGCTGATATTCAAAAAATCGATATCCACCAGGATGAGATATTAAGCTACTCCGAAAAGTTTCTTACTGCGGAAAAGAAGATAAAAAAATATCTTCATGAACAAAAAAGGATTGAGAAAAGGCTAAAGGTCAATAGTTCCAAAGAATTAAGAATCATGGGCCGCGGGCTTGCTGTATTGGAGCAGCGAAAAAAAATAGAAGAGGAATTAAACCTTTCTGCAGATGCCATTAAGGAGAAGATACGACAGATACAGGTAACAGATAAGAAATTAAAAAATATGGAGATTGAATTTGAAAATAGCATTGAAGAAATTCTGAAACAAGCGGAGGAGATAACCCGCGGTCGTTTGATGATGAAAAATGCAAAGGATAAACTGATTCAGGCGAACCTCAGGCTTGTTGTATCCATTGCAAAAAAATATACCAACCGGGGGTTGCATTTCTTCGATCTGGTTCAGGAAGGTAACATCGGTCTTATCAAGGCAGTGGAGAAATTTGAGTACCGCAAGGGGTATAAATTTTCAACCTATGCTACCTGGTGGATCAGGCAAGCAATTACAAGATCAATTTCCGATCAAGCCAGAACAATCCGTGTGCCTGTACATATGATTGAGCAGATAAATAAGGTTGTAAGAGAATCCAGGCAATTGATGCAGGTTCTTGGCAGAGAACCTACCGATGAAGAAATCGGAGAGAAGCTAGGCTGGACTGTTTTAAGAGTAAAATCTGTAAAGAATGTTGCCAGAGAGCCTATATCTCTTGAAACCCCTATTGGGGAGGAGGAGGATTCTCTATTAGGGGATTTTATAGAGGATAAGGATATTGAAAATCCGGCCAGTCAGACAGCCTTTAAATTACTGCAGGAACAGCTTCAAGACGTTTTATGTACCTTACCACCCCGGGAGCAGGAGGTATTGAAAATGCGCTTTGGGTTAGAGGATGGCTATTCCTTAACCTTGGAGGAGGTTGGTCTTTATTTTAATGTTACCAGAGAAAGAATTAGACAGATTGAGGCCAAAGCTTTAAGAAGGCTCCGGCATCCTAAAAGAAGCAGAAGACTGAAAGATTATATAGATCATTAAGGGGACAGAGCATGATACATGGTGTTTATGACAAATTGAGAAGCTTACAGGATATCCTGTCAAAGAAATTTGAAATTGAAAAGGAGATCCTGGAAATTCCAAAGGTTCTGACAACAAAAACAGAACTTTTAAATAGATTGAAGAAACTTTTCAACGAGAAGAAAAATTCTCTCGAGGAACTAAAGGAGCGTATTACAAAACTGAGGGGTAAACTAATAGAGGCTGAAACAAAAAGAGAAGCCTACGAGAAGCAAATGGATCAGATAAAAACCCAAAGAGAATACGAAGCCTTGGATAAAGAGATCAAGGATGCCACAGAGAAGGAACAGAATCTGCGGAAAGAGATCATCCGGACAGAAAAGGATTATGAAGAGCTGGAGTCCACCTTAGAAAGGGATAAAGCCCTTATTAGTCAGCAGGAGGAGGATCTTCTACAGGAAGAGGAAAAGATCAAATCTGAAAAAGCAGAAAAGGAAGCTTACCTGAATCAGTTAACAAAGGAAGAAAAGGAGATAATTCCCGATCTTGATGAAGATATCTTATTTAAATTTGAAAGAATAATACGGAGTAAATCAGGTTTGGGGATAGTTCCGGTAAGACGATCGGTGTGTTCCGGATGTCATATGATCCTGCCTGCCCAATTTGAGAATGAGGTCCGCTCTGGAGAAGAGATCCTTTTTTGTCCTTACTGTAGTCGTATATTGTTCTATAGTGAAGATGAGGATAGCGTATTCGCCTTTGGAGAGGAGGAAGTTGGGAGTCTTGCGGATCTTGATTTTTTTAGCGAAGATGATATAGATGAAGAGGAATAATAAACAGGCTTAATAACCGCTGTTACTAGGTAGCAGAGGAAAGTCCGGGCTCCATAGAACATGATGCCGGGTAACTCCCGGGCATGCAGTAATGCATGACTGATAGTGCCACAGAAAATATACCGCCGTATACGGTAAGGGTGAAATGGTGGGGTAAGAGCCCACCGATCCCCCTGTAAAGGGTGATGCAGGGCAAACCACATCAGGAGCAAAGTCAAGCAACAGGGGGGCTGTTCGTCCAG
>Ga0067045_1005223_pt1 | contig 15838 bp, 17 predicted proteins | sample TerdegcTABiofilm_FD_59184 | JGI IMG/M metagenome (GOLD analysis project Ga0067045, IMG submission 59184) | Combined Assembly of (Gp0054472, Gp0054536) Wastewater bioreactor microbial communities from Singapore -Terephthalate degrading...
CAGTGCGGATGTACTTGAGGCCCTAGGCGTAAGAATAGATCTTTCGCCGGAGGAAGTAAAAATTATACTTGACCGGATTGGCGTGGGTTTCCTGTATGCGCCTACTTTTCACAGGGCGATGGGGCATGCCGCAGGACCCAGGAAAGAAATAGGTATCCGCAGCATTTTCAATGTGTTGGGCCCCCTTACCAATCCTGCCGGGGCAGAAGTTCAGGTACTGGGTGTTTATGATGCCAGATTGACAGAAGTCCTTGCTATGGTACTTAATTACCTGGGGGCAAAAAGTGCCTATGTAGTGTGCGGAGCCGGTGGAATGGACGAGATTTCAACCCTTGGTCCCACCAAAGTTACAGAACTAAAAGATGGGAGCGTCAAAACATTCGAAATTGTCCCGGAGGGTTTTGGATTTCCCAGGAGAAGACTTTCGGACCTAAAGGGCGGTGATGCTGCGTATAACGCTGAAATCACAAAGAAGGTACTGGCCGGCGAAAAGGGCCCTGAAAGGGAGATAGTGCTATTGAATGCCGCAGCTGCTTTATCAGCTGCCGGAGCTGCCAGGAACCTGGGAGAAGGAGTCAAGATTGCCGCTGATAGCATCGATTCGGGTAAAGCGATGGGAAAGCTGGAAGAACTAATACGGCTGAGCAATACCAATTTGAAGATGGGAGAGGCATCATGATACTTCAGAGGATTGTTGAACATAAAAGAAAAGAGATTGCCGGACGGAAACTGGAATTATGCGGAGAGATGCTGGGAAAGGGCCTTGTCGGGAATAAAAAGAGCAGCTTTAAGGATGCTATAGCCCGGCCAGGTGTTAGCTTAATAGCTGAAGTGAAAAGGGCATCTCCTTCGAGGGGAGTATTGAAAAAGTGTTTTGACCCGGTAGGATTGGCAGTACAGTATGAGAAATCCGGTGCATCGGCGATATCGGTACTTACCGATAGCAGGTTCTTTAAAGGCAGCTTGCAGGATTTAAAAAGGGTAAAGGAAGAGGTGGGCCTCCCGGTGCTCCGCAAGGACTTTATAATTGATCCCTATCAGATATACGAAGCAGGGTTTGCGGGCGCCGATGCTGTACTCCTAATTGCTGCCATTTTGAAAGAGCAACAGTTAAAAGAATTTATTGACCTTGCCGGGGAACTGCTGATTGATCCGCTGGTGGAAGTTCACTCTGCCGGGGAACTGGAAACAGCTTTAAGATGCGGGGCAGAGATTATTGGGATAAATAATCGTGACCTGACAACCTTTGAGACCAATATTGAAACTACCCTAAGGCTGGCAGAGGCGGTTCCGGAGGACTGCCTGCTGGTAAGTGAGAGCGGAATCTCCACCGGGACAGATGTAAGGAGGCTGGTACAAGCAGGGGTGGATGCCATCCTTGTTGGGGAGGCGCTGGTTACCAGTTCTGACGTTGATACCAAGATACAGGAGCTGTTGAAAGGGTGAACCGGGTTGACATGGATAAAGATTTGCGGCATAACAAACCTTGAAGATGCAAAAACGGCCGTAGATTTAGGGGCCGATGCCCTGGGTTTTATATTCGCACCGAGCAAGCGCAGGGTAGAACCGGAAAAAGCAAGAGAGATTTGCAAAGGCTTGCCGGAGAGGATAGAAAAGATAGGTGTATTTGTTGACCGGGATTTAAACGAAGTAAAGGAAATAGCCGCATTATGCAAACTAACCGGCCTGCAGTTTCACGGGAAAGAGACTTCTGAATACTGCAGGGAATTTAATAAGGCTTATATGGTGATAAAAGCCTTCAGGGTTGACGGAAAAAAGGGTTGGGGCGAGATTCCGGCCTATATTCGTGCCAAGGTGGTACACAGGATATTGCTTGACACCTATGTACAGGGGATGTCCGGAGGGACGGGCAGAACCTTTCCGTGGACGCTGGTAAAGGGCAAGGACTGGGGGAACATACCGGTCATAATTGCAGGCGGTATCAACCCTTCAAATGCCGCTGAGGCCATCAGGGAAGCCTGTCCCTTTGGGATTGACGTTGGAAGCGGTGTTGAAAGGGAGCCAGGGCAAAAGGATAGGGAAAAACTTAAGAAGCTAATCTGCGGGGTAAAGAACTTTTACAAGCAGCAACCATGAAGATTTAACAGAAACAGGGGGTATGAATAATGGCAAAGGATTCGGGGTACTTCGGCGAATTTGGAGGTCAGTATGTTCCGGAGACGCTGATGCCGGCCTTGAACGAACTGGAAGCAGCCTATGAAGAATATAAAAATGACAGTGAATTTAAGGAAGAATTCCGGTATTATTTAAAACAGTACGTTGGAAGGCCTACACCTTTGTACTATGCCGAGAAACTGACCAAGCATCTCGGCGGGGCAAAGATCTACCTTAAAAGGGAGGATTTGAACCATACAGGGGCCCATAAAATAAACAATAGCCTGGGGCAGGTTCTGCTGGCAAAGAAGATGGGGAAAAAGAGAATTATTGCCGAGACGGGCGCCGGACAGCACGGGGTGGCGACCGCCACTGCATCGGCCCTGTTAGGTTTGCAGTGTGAGATATTTATGGGTGCCGAGGATGTCCGGCGCCAGGCTTTAAACGTATTCAGGATGGAGCTCCTTGGAGCTAAAGTTGTTAAGGTTGAATCGGGTACAAAAACATTAAAGGATGCAACGAACGAGGCCTTGAGAAATTGGGTTGCCACCGTTGAAAATACCCATTATGTAATAGGTTCTGTAGTGGGGCCGCACCCATATCCTACCATTGTGAGGGATTTTCAGAGCGTTATTGGAGAGGAAACAAAAGAGCAGATCATGCAGGCTGAAGGCCGTTTGCCGGATTTCTTGATTGCCTGCGTCGGCGGGGGCAGCAACTCGATGGGGCTTTTCTACCCCTTCAAGGATTTCGAAATGGTGCAGATGATAGGTGTGGAGGCTGCCGGCAGCGGTATAGAGACCGGTAAACATGCTGCATCTCTGACTGCTGGCAGCAAGGGCGTTTTACACGGTGCTCTAAGTTATGTATTGCAGGACCAGGACGGACAAATACTGCCGGCCCATTCGGTTTCGGCAGGCCTGGATTACCCGGGAGTAGGGCCCGAGCACAGTTACTTCAAGGAAAGCGGTAGGGCAAAATACAGCGCCATAACCGATAGCGAGGCTCTGGATGCCTTTGTCCTGTTGTCCAGGCTGGAGGGGATTATTCCCGCTCTGGAAAGTGCGCATGCTGTCGCATTTGTCTGTAAGCTGGCGCCACAGCTGGACAAAGACAAGGTGATTGTAATCTGCCTTTCGGGCAGGGGAGATAAGGATGTAACCGAAGTTTCAGAATTGTTAAGGAGTGATGCCAAATGAATAGAATAGATATGACTTTTAATAAACTGCGAGGCGAAAACTGCAAAGCACTAATTCCATATCTAACCTGTGGGGACCCCAGCCTGGAGTTTACAGAACAGCTGGTTTTAAATCTGGTCCAAAGCGGTGCCGATATAGTTGAATTAGGGGTTCCATATTCAGATCCAGTTGCAGACGGTCCTACAATCCAGAAGGCATCGGTCAGGGCTCTCTCGAACGGGGTAACCCTGGAGAAAATTTTTTCACTGGCAGGACGTCTCAGGGAAAAGGTACATGTGCCATTAATCATGATGACTTACTATAATCCTGTATATGTAAAAGGGATAGAAGAATTTGTAAAAAGGGCTGCATCGGCGGGAATCGACGGTCTGATAGTTCCGGATTTACCCTTTGAAGAGGCCGGACTCTTGAAAGAGATCATGGACAGCTATAACATGAGGCTGGTACTGCTGGCTGCGCCCACTACAACTCCCGAGAGAATGGAAAGGATTGCCGGACTGTCCCAGGGTTTTATATACTGTGTGAGCGTTACAGGGGTAACCGGAGCCAGGCAGGAGGTTTCAGAACGATTGGACAGCTTTCTGGATAGGATTCGGGCAAAGACCGATCTTCCCCTGGCTGTGGGTTTCGGAATATCCGGGCCTGATACTGCCCGCCAGGCGGCTGAACTGGCAGATGGGGTAATTATTGGGAGCGCATTGATAGATATAATTGAAAAAAATACGGAACAGGGCATAACCGAAGCGAAGATAAATTCCAGCAAAGTTCTTGAGGAGGTTTCATCTTTTATAAGTAATGTTAAAAGGGCAATCACGATAGAGAATGTCTCTTGAGGACCTGCCACAGAAGAAAAGGAAGAAAATGGGCCAAAAAAGTGGGCCAAAAAGGGGTCAGGCTTGAAATATTCCCTTATTAATAGTATGATTACCCAGGTGAATAATATGGCGGGAAAACCACGTATCCATTATCCGGGAGCCTTATACCATGTAATGGTTAGAGGCAATAACGGAGAAGAAGTGTTGCTTGATGAAATACATAAGACTACAAGGGATAAGTCCCTACTCAAAGAAGAGTAAGGACTTATCCTTTTTCTACACAATAAATATTGACATCAAACTTATATTTTGGTATATAAAAAATTAGAATTAGCACTCGGAGAATGAGAGTGCTAACAACTTGAAAACAAAGAAACTGGATAAACATGATCTGGATGCTTTAGTTTAGTGTCAAAAAAGTAAGCGAATTGTTATACTGCAAGGGGGAGATACGTTTGACAATCAAACAGTTTCAGGCTGAATCCAAAAGATTGCTGGATTTGATGGTTAACTCAATTTATACCCATAAGGAGATTTTTTTAAGGGAACTCATTTCTAATGCCAGCGATGCAATTGATAAGATTTATTATAAAGCTTTAACAGATGATTCTTTGAGCTTCAACAAAGATGAGTACTATATTAAGATAGTACCTGACAAAAAAAATAGAATATTGAAAATATCCGATACCGGTATTGGAATGACAAAACAAGAACTTGAAGACAATCTGGGAGTTATTGCAAAAAGCGGGTCGTTAGCCTTTAAAATGGAAAATGAAATAAAAGACGGCCATGATATTATAGGACAGTTTGGAGTCGGTTTTTATTCGGCATTTATGGTGTCTGAAGTGGTTACTGTTATAAGCAGGGCATTAGGTAGCAATGAGGCCTACAAGTGGGAATCCAAAGGTGCAGAGGGTTACACTATAGAGCCATGTGAAAAAGATACGGTCGGCACGGATGTTATTCTCAAAATTAAAGAGAATTCGGAGGATGAAAATTTTGACAAGTACCTGGAGGAGTACAGCTTAAAATCCATTATTAAAAAGTATTCCGATTTTATCAGATATCCAATAAAAATGGATATAACCAGGACAAGGCTCAAAGAAGGCAGTGAAAAAGAATACGAGGAATATACAGAAGAACAGATTGTCAATAGCATGGTTCCCATATGGAAAAAGAATAAAAACGAACTCAGCCAGGAAGATTACGATAACTTTTATTCTGAAAAGCACTACGGCTTTGACAAACCAATAAAACATATTCACATCAGTGCCGAAGGCACAGTGAGTTATAAAGCAATTTTATTTATTCCGGAAAAAATGCCCTTTGATTTCTATACAAAAGAATATGAAAAGGGTTTGGAGTTGTATTCAAACGGCGTTCTGATCATGAATAAGTGTGCAGAGCTGCTGCCTGATTATTTTAGTTTCGTAAAGGGAATGGTGGATTCGGAGGATCTGTCCCTTAACATATCCAGAGAAATGCTGCAGCACGATAGACAGTTGAAATTTATCGCCAAAAACATAAAAACTAAAATTAAAAATGAACTCGAAAACCTATTAAAAGATGAAAGGGATAAGTATGAAAAATTCTACAAATCCTTCGGAAGACAATTGAAGTATGGCATCTATAGCGACCTCGGTGCTCATAAAGAAGTGCTGCAAGACCTATTGATGTTCTATTCATCAAAGGAGAAAAAAATGGTCACTTTGGATGAATATGTATCCAGAATGCCAGAAGAACAAAAATATATATACTATGCGGCCGGAGAAACCATTGAGAGGATAGAGAAAATGCCGCAGACCGAACTCGTAGCAGATAAGGGATATGAAATTTTATATTTTACCGATGAGGTGGACGAGTTCGCCATTAAAATGATTATGAAATATAAAGACAAGGAATTCAGGTCCGTATCCGGCAGTGATTTAGGGATAGAAACAGAAAACCAAACTTCTTCCGACACGGACGGGGAAGGAAATAAAGAACTGTTTGAGTATATGAAAAATATTTTGTCCGATAAAGTCAAGGCTGTCAGGGCATCAAAAAGGCTGAAGAATCATCCCGTATGCCTGTCGAGCGAAGGGGAACTTACCATTGAGATGGAGAAAGTATTAAGCGCCATGCCTAACAGCCAGAATATAAAAGCGGATAAGGTTTTAGAGATAAACATAAACCATGATGTGTTTAAATCATTGAAGGAAGCATACGGAAAAGACAAAGACAAGCTTAAGCTATATACGGATTTATTATATAACCAAGCGCTGCTTATCGAAGGATTGCCAATAGATGATCCGGTGGAGTTTTCAAACAATATCTGTAAAATGATGATATAACAAAGGGCGTCAGCACTTGCCCGCTGTCAATGCCAAGCCTACGACGCCCTTTCCTGGCAGCGGTAGGCTGACGCCTGAACGGGTTACCCATTATTAATCGTTTTTGGGCTTGGGGCTTTCACAACAAAGAATTCCAGAACCTCATCATGTGTATTGCAGACATTCATTTTGGTTTTATAGGGTATGGTAAGAATGCTTCCGGCAGGATATGAATGCTCCTCCTGTTCATTCAATCTGAGAGTGATATTGCCGCGGACAACAATCATATAAACATTAGAATTTGAGTAGTGCTCCGGCAACGCTTCTCCCTTCGGCAGTACCATATGGTTGATAGCCGCATGGTCATCTTCGATAATCCTTTCAATGATTTTGCTACTGGAAATCGTGTAAGAGTATTTCGTCTCTATCATATGGATTCCTCCTTGAACTATATTTAATAGCCTTTTTAGGACATTTTTGCAGACAGTCAAGGCACAAAAGGCATGAGCCTTTGTCTATCGAAAAAGTATCCTTCCCTTTGACGGCCTGAGCCGGACAAACCTTCTGGCAAATGCCACACTGAATACAATTATCAGCATCAATTTTTAAGGATAGTTTGGCTTTTGAGCCTGTCAGACTCAAAATGGTTCCATAGGGGCAAAGGTAACGGTGCCATAAGCTTTCCGGAAACAAGAAGGTCAGGATGACACCGCAGGCGAGCAATGCCGGGAGAACAGGCAGCTTTTTGCCGGTAGCCATAACAAAGATGAAGGTTAACGCAAAGATCAATAAAACAATGTATCTTGTCAAAGGCTTGGTTAAAAATGAAGGGGCTTTAAGGCCTTTTAGCGAAAGCCTGTTTTTTAATCCCGTCACTGTTTTCATAACAGTATTAATAGGGCAAAGCCAGCCGCAGTAAAAACGTCCGAAAAGCAAGGCGAGTATAACGCTCAGGACAAATATGCCCATCCATAGCTGCACCTTGCCGGTTATCACAAGAATAACGAATAATAATAAGAATACTATTTGGGATGTTATCTGCAGAGCTTTAGGCATACAGCGATCACTCCTCTATGGAGAATTACTCCTTGTAATTAATTGTTTTTACAGGTTCATTATATTATAATGGAAGGCATAAGTCGGTAGCCGAGGATACAAAAATAAGGTTGGTGGGAAAATGTTTGAAAGATATTCTGAAGTAATTTCAAAGACGGCCTTGTTTCATGGGATAGAAAGAGAAGATATAGCCGCCATGCTAAATTGCTTGAAGCCCAGGGTATGCAGCTTCAACAGAAATGATTTCATCGTTACAGAAGGCGATGCCTTTGAAAGCATTGGCATAATACTGAAGGGTGAAGCAACGGTCAGCAAGGAAAATGCCGCGGGGAACAGGATTGTAATGACACTTCTAAAGCAGGGGGATATTTTTGGTGAGATAGTAGCCTTCTCAAGCCACACAACATGGCCGGCAACCGTTCAGGCGCAAGAGCCCTGTGAAGTTTTATTCCTGCCAAGGGGGGAAATTGTAGGTGAATGCGATAGGATAAGCCCCTGGCACAGAACTCTTATTCAGAATTTTTTACATATAATATCCGAAAGGGCCTTAATGCTGAACAAGAAGGTTGAATACCTTACTATCAAGAGTATGCGAGGGAAAATCAGCACATATTTGCTGGAGCAATATAAAAGGACAGGGGATAAAAATATTATTCTGCCGTTAAATCGAAATGAACTTTCGGATTTCCTGAATGTTTCCCGCCCGTCCATGTCAAGGGAAATGTGTAGAATGAGAGATGAGGGAGTTATTGATTTTCATTTGACAGCATTCAGAATCTTGGATATAGAGGCCTTAAAGGCTATGAGTGTTTTATAGCCGGATGTGTCCCATGACAGATATTTTCTTGATAGAGTTGAAGCAAGGGTTGCAGAACTTGAAAAGGGCAGAAAAGGGGAACGGGGCTATTGACAACATTTTATATGTCAACAACTCCACTCCCCTTGATACCGTATCCTTGACACTGGTTTAGTCTCTCATGGGTATACAAATCCGCTGTCCTATCTGCAAAGCATTGGGATCTACACCTGGGTTTGCACGCTGAATAGCCTCCACCGTTGTGTTAAACCTCTGTGCCAGGGCAAAGAAGGTATCCCCCTGCCTGATGGTATAAGGTCTAGTGCCGGCGGGGCACTCAGGCGGCGGCATAGCCCCAGGTATGCATATTATTTGCCCTACCCGTAGCGAGTTGGGATCTACACCTGGGTTTGCACGCTGNATAGCNTCCACCGTTGTGTTNAACCTCTGTGCCAGGGCAAAGAAGGTATCCCCCTGCCTGATGGTATAAGGTCTAGTGCCGGCGGGGCACTCAGGCGGCGGCATAGCCCCAGGTATGCAAATCCTTTGTCCTACCAGTAATGCGTCGGGGTCAACATTTGGGTTTGCCCGTATCAAAGCCTCCAGAGACACATTAAACCTTCGGGCTATTGCGAAGAAAGTATCGCCTTGTCTGATTGTATATGCAAAGGTGCCTTCAGGGCATGCAACCGGCGGTACTGCCAAGGGTATGCAAATAACCTGACCCACAAACAGCCTCTCCGGGTCGATCCCAGGATTTGCTTCCAGAAGGTCATCAAGGGACACATTATAGCGTCGGGCTATGGAGAACAGGGTGTCGCCCGAGCGTATAGTATAGAAGTTGCCTTCCGGACATGGCGGGAATATCTGCTGCCGCGGGATGCATATCGTTTGGCCTACCATAAGGAAAGAGGGGTTTACCGTTGGGTTCGCCGATATTAATGCGGGTACTGTGGTGCCAAACCGCTGGGCCAGGCTAAAAAAGGTATCGCCGGGTTGAATCACATAGGGTATGGTGCCTGGAGGGCACTGCCTCCAGTAGAAATTATACATTTTTATATCACCTCCTCAATATAAGGTATTCAAAACAACAAAATGTGTTCCACCAGACAGGGGGACAGGGACCTGTCTGTGGGGACAGGCAGACAGGGGGACAGGGACTTGTCTGTAAATTGGATGACTAAGAATTATTTAAAAATTTTTATAGAATTTTTAAAATTGCTTTAAGACGGCTTTATAATTGCCCATTATACTGACCTCATTAAATAATAGCAAGGAGGTTATTTTAATGGGCAAGACCAAGCTTATTTACGATGTTGTAAAGACAATGAAGGAGAAGGAGGTTTTTAAAGGCACCATTAATGTGGAAGGGAAGAAGGGCCAAACCAGGGTATTTGATTTTTCCAATGAGTTTGAAAAGAATACCCTGAACGGGCAGGTAAAGTCAAAGATTTATACAGAACTGGATTATGAAGGAAGGAAAAACAGCTTCGGGAGACATATGCATCATAGGCATGCCTTCCTGCATGATGAAAGTTGTAGGAGGCAGGGAAGTATAAAAGACAAACTGGCAATCCTGGCATTCATGCTGGATACTCTTAACAACATGAAAATCGATGAGCAGGAAGACAAGGGATTTCTCGTATCGATAAATATTAATGAGATTCCCGATGATCTGAAAGAAGCTATCCGTAAAAGGATGGAACACAGAAATATGCACAGATGTGATGAAACCGGCCAAGACAGCGATAAACATATTTGCTTCATGAAAGAGTTCTTTACCGCAGAGAAAACCAATGTTGCGTTAAACATATGGGTCAGTGAGAAAAATGAGGTACAAAGGGTTGTGCTGGCAGTGGAAGGAAAACAAGAAGGCGGTCCCGGTGAAGGACATGAGGTTAGCCTTAAAGCAGAGCTGTGCCTCGAACAGTAAGCAAAGCTGATGTTATGCGCTGCTGCCGAAATAAAAGGTCATGAATTTCGGCAGCATGTCACTATGGTATAATATAGAATATAAATTTAGGAGAAGCAGGTGCGCTATGAAGGAGAAGCATTCGCATGAGTTTATAGAAAAAAGCAATAAGATCCGATGCATGCGTCACATGCATCATAGGGAGTTCGACCAGTATCACAGGCGTATAAGGCATTTTCGTCCCTTCGCCTTGATATTTAACCTGGTTATAGTGTACCTGCTTTTTAAATGGTTAGGTATCCATGTAATCAGCATTTTTTTTGCTGCAGTCATTAGTATTAAGGAAATTACCCAGCTTTACTTTCTCCGGCGTCTGGAAAAGAGAATTATACAGCCTATAGACAAACTGAAAACCGGGGTGGAGGAGATCGCAAAAGGGAATTATGATGTGAAAATTGAATGCAGTGTTACGAATGAAATCGGTTTATTGATCGCGTCCTTTAACGAAATGGTGCAAAAATTACGGGAAAGCGAAAAAATGAAAATTGAATACGAAGACAATAGAAAGGCGCTCATTGCAAATATCACTCACGACCTGAAAACGCCCATTGCATCTATTCAGGGATATATGGAAGCAATTGTGGACAGGGCTGTCAAATCACCTGAAGATATGGAAAAGTACCTGAGGATTATATACAGCAATACAACTTATATGAATAAGTTAATTGACGACCTTTTCCTGTTCTCAAAGCTTGATATGGACAAAGTGGAGTTTAAGATGGAGGATGTACACATATATTTATACATGGCCGATTTGATGGAGGAACTGAAGCTGGAGCTGGAAGAAAAGGGGTGCAGATTTGAATACACCAACAAAATGGAATTTGATTGTATCGTTAAAATAGACGGGAAAAGGATATACCAGGCCATAAGAAATATCATAGGGAACGCTGTTAAATACGGACCTGAAGATGATTTGTCAATACGGGCTGAGGTGTATCAACAGGGTGAATATGTATGTATTGGCATAAAGGATAACGGACCAGGAATACCAGAGGATAAGCTTCCATATATATTCGACAGGTTTTACCGTATTGACACCGAACGTACAAAGGATTTAATGAGTACAGGGCTGGGGCTCTCCATAGCAAGGGAGCTTGTTGAAGCGCACGGAGGGAGGATCACGGTTTCCAGTGTGGAAAACGAGGGTTCATGTTTCACTGTTTCGCTGCCGGTATCAAAGCGGTTAAGGGATGGGGTGTACCAATGAAGCATATTTTAATCATTGAGGATGACGCCAATATTGCCGAATTGGAGCGGGATTATCTTCAACTGAACGGGTACAGCGTGGACATCGATCGCGATGGGGCTCAAGGGCTGAAAAAGGCGCTTACTGGCATTTACGATGTTATTATAGTTGACCTGATGCTTCCCAACAAGGATGGGTACGAAATAATCAAGGAAGTACGTAAAAAGCATGAGATCCCAATAATCGTTGTTTCGGCTAAGAGTGAAGACATTGATAAGATCAGAGGCTTGGGGTTCGGCGCTGACGATTACCTGACAAAACCCTTCAGCCCGGCAGAACTGGCAGCAAGGGTCAAATCCCATATCCATAGGTACCAGCGTCTCATGGGTAAAAATATTTCCACCGAGGTTTTAGTTTGCAGGGGCCTGGAGATAAACACGGCGTCTCATAAGGTCTTTATTAACGGAAAGGAAGTTCAGCTGACAACAAAGGAATATGAGCTTTTAGTTTTTCTTGCTTCCAATCCTAACATTGTTTTTACTAAAGAGCATCTTTATGATTCAATATGGGGCGAGGACTACTATGGCGGTACGGCTACCGTCCCCGTTCACATTCAAAGGATAAGAAAAAAGATAGAAAAAGACCCGGCGAACCCGGAATACATTGAAACTATATGGGGAACCGGTTATAGGTTTAATTCCGATTAATAGATAACAGTAAAATATGTTATGATAAGGATAATCAAATAGCATATAATATTTGGCTGCCTCCCGTAGTAAAGAGCAATTTTTTTCAAGACTTAAGTCCGGTACTGATTTATAATTAAAGAAAAAAGTAACGATTTACTTGCTGGACAAGGAGGCAAATAAAAATGACTGATTACATTTTTGGAACCACCTATCAAATCTTTGGAACCGTACTTCCGACACATCCAACGCGCTGTGTTATTATAGTGGATAAGGATCTTCCTATCGGGCGTTTGGTAAATGCCGCCGCTGTAACCGCACTCACGATAGGGCAGCGTCACCCTGTTCTCGTCGGCGAGCCATTGATCGATGGTTCCGGTTTTGCGCACCCTGGTTTGATCCCAATAGGTATCGCCGTGCTGGCCGCATCGCAAGATGAACTGCCGGATATTCGCCGGAAAGGTCTGGAGGCCGGATGTGATGTGATCGATTTTCCTGTTGAGGGACAACAGACGACGAATTATCAAGCCTTCCGGGAAGCAGTTGCTGCGATTCAGCCCGAAGAAATGAGATATGCCGGTATTGCCCTGGTTGGTGAGAAAAAAGAGATCAGTAAGATCGTCGGAAATCTGAGACTGCTGAAATGACAAATGCCATTGCGATTACCCGTTACGATACAAGGAGTGTTAATTATGGGGTTAAAGGAATGGAGCAAATTATGGTATAATCCTCAATTGGACCTGGAGTTGTATCAAGCCGCCTGCATCAAGCGCTGTTTTCCGCTTCATATGCATAATTATTACGTATTCTGCTTCGTAGAGAAGGGGTTACAATCTTTCTCACATCGAAAAGAAAAGTACTTAACACCACCGGGCGGTTTGATTTTACTGAATCCGGGAGATGCTCACACTGGAGAACCGGCGGATGAATACGGATTCGAGTATCGCGCGATATACCCTAAAATATTCCATATGCAAGAAGCTGCGTTTGAATTGACCGGTAAATGGCAAAACTTCCCTTTCTTTCCGAAGGTGAGAGTTGATGATCCGGAACTGGCCGGATATGTTCGTGCTTTGCATTTGTCACTGATCGATGAAATGCCCCCAATAACACGTGTGTCCTTGTTTTTGATGGTTTTAACCAAAGCCATCATGCAATATGCCGAGATGAATTCTACGGCCTCGGTTCCCGGAAAAGAGCGATATGCGGTGAAACAAGCCTGTCAATACATACAAGATCATGCGACCGAGGGTATTACTTTAACCGAGGTTGCCGAGCATGTTAGCTTGAGCCGTTATTACTTTTTACGTGTTTTTCGCGAAGAGGTCGGAATGCCTCCCCATGCCTATCTAGAAAGTGTGCGTATCGGTAAAGCAAAGCAGCTTCTGGAAAAAGGATTGTCCCTGAATCAGGTTGCCCATGAATCCGGTTTTAGTGATCAGAGCCATTTTACTAACCGCTTCAAACGCTTTATAGGGGTAACACCTGGGCAATATATGCAGGAGATCAGGAACTGAAAAATCATTAAACTAAACCACTCCTTCGGGGGTGGTTTTTGCTGTACTGTTCTCCTGATGCGCTTGGCATAAAACAAACTTGACAAAATCAAATAAATTAGTTGACTATAACAAATAGATTACATATTATTTAGATATGAAAAGAATGAAAGGATGATTTTTATGCAAAGTACCCTGGATGATAGAATTGACGCAGTACGGCAATTCAACCGTTTTTTTACGCGGCAGACCGGCGTGCTGCGCGAAGGTCTCCTGCATAGCCCCTATTCTCTCACTGAGGCACGTATCCTATTTGAGCTTGCTCACGGTGAGCATCTCACCGCTACTCAATTAGGCCGTGAATTGGGATTGGATGCCGGTTATCTAAGCCGCACTTTGGCCCGGTTTGAGCAGCAGGGCCTTATCGAAAGAGTCCGTGCGGAGCATGATGGCCGCCAGTTCCTTCTTAATCTTACACAGGAAGGCAGAGACGCATTTTCGGTTCTCGACCGGCGTGCGCGGGAGGAAGTGTCTGAGATGCTGAACGATCTTAGCGAAGAAGATCAACAGCAGCTCTTGAAATCCATGCGGACTATTCAAACCATATTGGATAGAAAAAGTCTTAAGTTTTCCGAGCCCTTCTTTCTAAGGATGCACGAACCGGGCGATATGGGATGGGTTATCCACCGGCATGGCGTTCTGTACGCGAAGGAATATGGCTGGGATGAACGTTTTGAGGCGCTCGTTGCCCAGATTACGGCGGAGTTCATCAACAACTATAACCCGGAACGGGAACGCTGCTGGATCGCTGAAATGAACGGTGAGATTGTAGGCTCGGTGTTCGTTGTTCAGAAGGATGAAGAAGTTGCCAAGCTTCGGCTCCTTCTGGTGGAACCAAAAGCGCGCAGACTGGGCCTTGGAACCCGTCTTGTCCATGAGTGCATCCGTTTTGCAAAACGCGTAGGCTACCGCAAGCTTGTACTCTGGACTAACAGTGTACTCTTAGAAGCACGGCACATTTACAGGAAAGCCGGATTTACACTGGTTGAAGAGGAAGCGCATCACAGCTTCGGAAAAGACCTTATAGGTGAAACATGGGAACTGATTCTTTGATTGAAAGGGAGTGAAAAACAGTGTCTTTACCAAAAAAGGCTGTATACTTTTTTTGTACAAACCCTGACATCGATCCTGTTGCCGGACAGGTTTTTAATGCGCTACAGGGGATACATAGATTGCATGAGACGAGCATCATTATTGATGATAATCCGGTATTGAAATACTCGGATTATGAAGAAAACGAATTTTACTTCGTCAAAACGCATAAAGTCATATGCCATGATTATAATTATTACCTGCCGATCATGAACCGTTATTTTTCGGGTTTTGATATGGCAGGCCTTATAACATGGCATGATGGGCAAAATGCTCCGGACGGGATTTTAAGCGTCCATACGACAGGGGATGTGGACAGCGGCCACTTTGGGCCTGCCAATCCCGAATACATGCGTAATTTATTATTGTGCCTCGAAAAAAACCGGATTGAAGCCGGGCTTGATGATTATAGAGTTACCACAGAAGCGACACACTGGTCGGGTATAATCCATAACGGAGGGGATCCGGATATGATACCTGCGTTTCCGGTACCCCTGGTTGACATCGAGATTGGAAGCACCCAGGCCCGATGGTCGGATTTTTCGGCAGCAAAAGTTATTGCACAGTCTCTTGGCGGCGTTTTTACTAATGATGGAAATAAACTGAATAACCTGCTTTGCGTGGGCGGTGTTCACTTCGAGCCGGCCTTTGCAAACGCTGTGTTTCAGACATGGGACGGTAATGCCTTTGGGATATCGCATATTATTGCGAACCAGTGGCTGATTACCGGGCAATATGAAGGTGAAGACGGCCAGGCCAAACTCGAAGGCTGCATAAATTCCATTAAAGGAGGTATCAAAGGGATTGCGTTTCATGACAACTTAAAGGGTGCCTACAAAGAACAGATCAGAATGCTTGGACGGAAATACGGCATCCCTGTTTTCAAGCATCAGCTGCTGCGCCGGCCCCAGGATATCTGGGACAAGGGGACATGGGACAAGGGGACAGGTCCCTTGTCCCAGCCCCACAGTCCCACAAGGGGATAGCCTTTTAATGGTAGATGTTAAATCATTAGCCTGTTGAGAGCTATTACTATCCCCATTCCCACAA
>Ga0067045_1030306_pt1 | contig 15833 bp, 14 predicted proteins | sample TerdegcTABiofilm_FD_59184 | JGI IMG/M metagenome (GOLD analysis project Ga0067045, IMG submission 59184) | Combined Assembly of (Gp0054472, Gp0054536) Wastewater bioreactor microbial communities from Singapore -Terephthalate degrading...
TCCTTGCAAACATAAGGAAACAAGAGGCTTAGAGAGACAGATTGCTTTTAGATAGTAGTAAAATCAATAATCCCTGCTCTCATACACTCTAAAAATACCAAAATTTTGGGGTATATTCAGTCATTTTGAGCAGGTTCTATTCACAGCAATCTTCTCCACCAAGTTGACAACACCTGTCGATAAACTGCATTCCCTCTTTCTCTTCCCCTTTTTCAATCATAATGGTTCCGGCTATCGCACAGGCAGCGGCAGAGTTCAGAAGACAACCTTTGAGGGAAGTCCTGAGTGCCTCTTCTGATTTGTCTTCATCAAGTTCTATTCCGGCAAGTATGGCACAACTGACTCCTTCATTGAGTTCACAACCCTTTTGGGCAAATATATGGGCATTTTTCCGGTCTCCCGATATGCTGTATGCGATTGATGAAAATGCACAGAAGGCAGATTCGCTGCGGTTACAATATTCATTGCTGACTGGTGGGATGAGATTGTCCATCGCTCTGGAGTGCAATATCCCCAGAAGTTCAATACATTTATCCTCTTGTAATTTATCACATACACGTTTGATGAGACCAGCACTCTGCGATTCTGATGCCTTTTGAATACAGCTGCTAAGGTCAGAAAGAATACAGGAGAGGGGCATATAATACTTGTCGAAAATAAAGACGGACGAGACCAGAACAAATGTTAAAAAGATAAGGACAATGAGAGTTTTTTTCACTTTATCCTGACCTCTTCGAATAATTCCCTGACGATTTCGAGTTTCTTTGCCGCTCTGTCAAGAGCCCTTTTCTTAAAGACCATATCGGATTTGACTGACTGGAGTTTTTCCTGCATCTTCTTTACTCTATTTTCGTTTTTGGCCCTTTTTTCCTTTTCTATCTCAATCATCAGCATATCCTGTCTGTGGGCTGTCTCATAGAATTTTTCTTCGGTATCGGATATCTGCCTGAGTATCTCTTCCAGTTTTGCTGTTTTGTCGTTGAATCTTATGTGTTTGTTTGCTGATAGTTTTTTGAAAATATTATATGCCCGTCCCATCTCCTGATTCATTGTGGCATCGAGAAATTTCTGATATAAATCTTCTCTCTCTTTCTCTGACCTGATTGCTGCGATATCTTCCTTGAGCTTTGTATCTTCACTGTTGATATTTAATACCTTTGAAAGCGCTCTGATGTTGTCAGAATAGATCTCGATGGCGGTCAGATTTTTGTTTTTTCTGGCATTTTCAAGTTTCAGTTGATATTCGTTGTATCTCTTTTCAGTAAATGACGGGTCTGTCTCCCTGATATAGTTGAGTTCTGTGCTGTAATCCTGGTTCGTCTGGATTTTGTTAATAAGGATGCCCAGTACCGTATCGAGAAATATTCTGCTCTTATTCCGGGTAAGTTTCTTATAGATATGTCCTTTGATATTTTCAGATGATTTTGCATATTCTTCGGACAGAAATCTTTCCATCTCTTCGGATCTGCAGTCAGCCATTGCATCGATAACGGTAAATATATTGGGGTCGCCTTTGCTGCTGAACCTTTCGAAATATTCCTTTGCCCTTTTATGGTCGCAGTCTTTTTTTATATCACTATAGTAGTCAGTTTTTGTACAGCTCAGGATAAAAAATAAAAATAATGATATTCTCTTCATATCAGAGGCCTGAATTCATTATCCCCGAAGGTCTCTGTATATACATTGTTGACTCCGGCACAAAAGTCCCGGTATCTGCATTGTTCTGCCTTTTTGCAGGGGACGGTTGATTTATGTCTGGAAAAATCCCGTTTTGAAGACAATGACTTTTTGGTGATTTTGGAGTGTTCTGCCTTTATCTTTTTTATAATATCCTCTTCAAAATATCCGGCAATCACGCAGGGTGGTATAATATAGGCAAGAGAAAGAACTGTTTTGTTTTTGAGTTCTGTATCTTTGATCTTTTTAACGGATTTCATCAGGTCCGTGAAACTTACGGCGTAAGGCAGATAATACCTTTTATCCTCGATTGAGGGGAGAGCCAGATTTATATTGAAATTCGTAATATTGTGGGAACGCAGAAATTGGGCTATCTTTTCTATATCCTCATAATTCTGTTTTGAAATAATAATGTTGAAAGTAAATGATATATGCTTTTCGCCCGATATGTTTTTCAGGGCACTCTTCAGGTCATTAAATGCCTCAGGGTCTCCTACATTTTTTGCCGCTGATTCAGGTGAGTAAAAGGTAACCGGAATTATGATTTCCCTGACATTAAGGCCTTTTAGCCTTTCCAGCAGGTCCTTATCCTTCAGTCCTCTTGCGTGTGTCAGAAGCCTGATATTCCTAAATCCGTATTCGTTGATTTCTGAGAGAATCTCCAGAATATGCGGGTGTTCGAGCGGCTCTACGGCAACGATTTCAAACAGGTTTTTCCTTTTCAGTTTTTTTATATGCGGCCCGATATCCTTTATCACTCTCTCTTTCGAATCGAAAGGGAGGGGGGCATTATACGCCCTCTGGACAATCCGGGTAGTACAGAAAGTGCAGTTGTTAGTGCAGAAATTTCTCAGTACCAGATTCAGTGTGCCGCTTTCCGGGTCTGATTTGATTTCGGTTTTGCCGGCATTTATATCATTGAGTCTTATATCGAAATCATTATTCCTGACAATTATATCCTCTGCCTCCCCGAATTTCTCCAGCAGGTCTTTTAATATGGCGGTTCTTCTCTCTATCGGGAGACCTCTATCAAGCTCTATATACAGATTCTTCAGTTTCTTTTCGTTTTTGTAGTCGTAGACGGATTTGATTCTGTTGAGAAATTTATCCTGATTGATATAGGTCAGTATGCTGACATTCTGAAAACCTGTGTTGAGTAAATTGTCAAGTCCCAGAAGGGTCTTCATACTCGTACCAATGTATGAGAAGAATTTGTCATTGACGGGGAAATTCAGGCTGAAGATTTTTATAAGAATCTCTTTGACCCTGTATCTCGAGAAGATGTAGGGCAGGTTATCGGGGTTATTGAATGTAAGACCCAGCGTCTCGAAAATTATATCGATGCCTTTCGGGGCGAGTCGGTTGGCAATCTCATAGAATTCGGATCTTGTCAGGGGTTCCTCTCCTCTGAATATGACAGTGTCTCCTTCCTTTAATTCCGCATCCGGCATAACGGGTCTGATACGCGAATGAAAATTATAGTTAACATTTATTATCTCCGGTGGTTCGAATCTGATTACGAAATGCATTGTATTATCCTGCCCAGAACCAGTTAAGAAATCTCAGATTGAAAATTGCAAGGAAGAAGGCAAACATAAAAATAATGAATCTTTCGATTCTCCGGTCTTCACAGAGGTCGGATAAATAGTAGAATGCCGGAAAGAGGACAGTCGCAAATCTTATCATCGACATTACCTTTCCGGTTGAAAGCGGCATCAGGACTCCGAACAGGACGAGCATTGAGAGTACAGGGTGGTATTTTTTTAATATCATTATTAATGCAATGACCAGAAAGAAGAGCGAGGTTACAGCCTCCATAAATTTCTGTATATTGACATCATCGCGGGGGAAAGACCAGTTTACCCTGTAAAGTTCTATAAAAGGTGTAAAGAGAGGAAAGACGAAATGCCTTCCCCATCCAGCCTGAAATTTTGAAAATGCAAACGGGTCACCGACCTGGAATTTGAGCATAAGCATAAAGACAATCAGCCCGGAAGGGATGAGCAGAAGGAATAACATTGAAAAGGAGAATTTCTCTCTCTTTCTGATAAGCTGGTAAAAGAGATACAACCCGAATGCAATGAAAAGGATTATTCCGGTCGAGCGGGTGAGCATTGCTGCCATTCCGAAGATTCCGGACAGAAAGTAATTCTTTCTTAAAAAGAAATAAGTACTGCCGGTAATGGTCAGCAGAAAGAGGCCCTCTGTGTAGTAGGCGGACAAAAAGAAGGATGCCGGGAATAAGAGAAGCAGAATAACTGCCCTTTTTGCACGTTCTTCGTCCGTCATTGAGAGGGCAATCAGATACATAAAGAATATTGCAAAGAGTGTAGAGAAATTCGAGATGAGAAACCCTGCCAGAAAATGTGAGCCGACTATATAGCCCAGATATCTCGAGAGATACGGAAAGAGCGGAAAGAATGCCACATCGCTCTGATGACCTTCGATGTAATATCCCCTTTCTGCGATTCTCTTATACCAGCCGGAATCCCATCTGAACCAGCCATCTAAGAAATATCGTTCTTTCTGAGGATATGCCTGATAGTCCTTGTTTGAGTTATTTGTTCTCTCAAAAGTATAACTCATCCCGATAAAGTCAAAGAGAAAGAGCGCACCCCTCCAGACAAGAAAGATAAGCAGTATCTTTAAAAAAGCCTTTTTGAGCGAAATGTTATCTGTATTATCCATAACTTCTGTTTTTATTGCATAACAATTGTTTATAATCAAGAAGGTTTTGATTGATTTGAGGCATTTAAATAATTGAATTTGGTGTCATCGGATATTATATGTAACGTATTCCGGAGGTCGTTATGAATACAGATGATTGTATCTTCTGTCAGATAGCAAAGAAGGAAAGAGATGCCGTTGTCATCTATGAAGATGAATTTACAATGGCCTTTGCTGACCTCTTTCCGCTGATGCAGGGGCACGCACTTGTGATTCCAAAGAGACATTTTACGAATATATATGAACTGGACGAGGAATATGCAGCGCATCTGTTCAAAACCACAGCGAAAGTTGCAAAAGTGATAAAGAGGGTTCTGAAACCGGATGGAATAAATATACATCAGACGAACGAGAAGGCAGCCGGACAGGAGGTCTTTCATCTGCATATTCATATAATCCCGAGATACCTCGGCCAGAGATTATTTGTGATGAATATCGAAAGGAAAAGGGCTGAAAGATCTGACCTGATTCAGACATTTTATCCGGTAATAGAATCCTTGAAATAGCTTTTGAGATTAAATAGATTTACCGATGTCTTTCTGATCATGAATTTTTTAAGGTATATTTTGAATATGCTCTGTCTCAATTCCGGTTACGTTTTAATTCTTTGATATTTTTGAATAAAGTTTGACAGTCGTGAATAATGTGTCAGGAAGAAATCTAAATAATCAGGATATTTCAAAAAGATACACTTACAGTAGTAAGCTCATCTGATAGAGTTTGAATATTTTTTTATCTTATATTCTGAGAACTTACAGGAATTGAATAAATAGAAGAATAAAAAAACAGCGTCAGTTGTTATTCTGACGCTGTTTTTACAAGAAAAATCCTTACTTTCCTGCCGGTGCCTCCGGTGTAGCAGGAGCTGCCGGTGTAGCAGGAGCTGCCGGTGCGGCCGGTGTTGCCGGTGCCGCAGGGGCTGCCGGTGTCTCTACTTTTGGCGTCTCAGGGGCTGCCGGTGCAGCTGCCTTCTGAGATGCACATGCAATAAAGAGTACCAATACGATTACGAGTGCGATGAGTTTCTTCATCTAACTACCTCCTTGTTAGGTATATTAATATAACATTATAAAAATAAATCAAGAATTTTGCAGTTTCATAACGAAAATTACTCCCATTCGATAGTTCCGGGAGGTTTGCTGGTAATATCTATGGCAACTCCGGAGATTTCCTTAAATTTCAATATGGCTTCACTTATGTCCTTTATAACTTCGCCGGGTAAAAATGCCGCCTTTGCAGTCATTGCCCTCTCTGACAGGACAGGTCTTATGACCACCATCTCTTCTCCCCGTTCGTTCAGACTGACCGGTACTATTACAACGGGACATTGCCAGATTTTGTTATATACGCCTCTGTGATGCAGGATACTGTTTACGATATCATCAATCTCCCTTAACAGGTCGAGCCGTTTTTTTGTTATATATGCCTTAAGCGGTTTTGCAGTCCTGATTTTGTACGGTGAAATATTTACAACACATCTGTTTATGCCCTTAATCTTTGCGAGCAAATCTGATGCAATCTCAAATATCTTTTCACTGTATCCGGAATTAAAGAGTACAGGCCTCTCGTATGACCTCAGGTCTGCCTTGACACCGACCGATTTCACCGGAAGTACAATTGCGTCTGTATTAAAAGGTGACAGAAATTCTGTGACGTTCTTCTCTATGCCGGCCATATCCGATAAATCGTCTCTTCCGTCATTGCAGAGAACTCTTACTCCCAAACCGGGGCCGGGGAACGGATGCCTGTTTATGAGGTCTTCGTCAATCCCGAGTCTGAGTCCTATCTCTCTTACCTCTACCTTGTAAAGTTCCGAAAGTGGCTCGACTATTCTGCCTTCTTCTATCATCTTCTGGATAACAGGTACGCGGTTGTGATGAGTCTTGATCGTATCGGCTCTCTTTGTCCCTCCGGTCTCGATTGTATCAGGGTAAATAGTCCCCTGTCCGAGCAGGTAACTGCTGATATCGAGTCTCTCTGCCTCCTTTGTAAAGACATCGATGAAGGTATCGCCTATGATTCTGCGTTTTTTCTCGGGTTCGTAGACCTCCTTTAAGGCATCAATGAATATATTCGAGGCGTCCTTAAAGAAGAGATTCTGCTCAAATCCCAGTCTTTTAAGTCTCTCCAGAACCTTTCTGGATTCGCCCTTTCTCATAAGCCCGTTATCAATGTGCAGAAGTCTCAGCCTTTCTGCCCCCAGAATCTCCTTCAGAAGGACAGCGGCCACCGTCGAATCCACGCCGCCCGATACGAGTAAAAAGACCGATTTATCCTTTACCTGATACCTGATTTTCTCCATCTGCTGTTTAATGAATTCGTCCATCGTCCAGTTGGGAGTGCAGCGGCAGATATTGAACACGAAATTTGCAATCATTTTGTCACCGTTGACTGTGTCGTCTACCTCCGGATGAAACTGGAAGCCGTATCTTTTGTATTTATCCGAACCGATTGCCGCAAATCTGTGAATCTCCTTACCTTCTGCGAGGTATGATATCCCGTATTCCTCGAAACTTTCGCCGACCGCATCCACTGAGTCGAAATGACTCATAAAGACAGATTCTACCTCAGAAAGACCTTCAAAGAGCGGGTGTCCCTTCTTCAATATCCTGAATTTTGTCTCTCCCCACTCTCTCCCGCCGTTGATTACTCTTCCGCCGTAATGCTTTGCTATCTCCTGATGTCCGAAACAGAATCCCAGAATCGGGATATCCAGTTCGTATATCCTTTTGTTGTATTCGGAGTCCTCTCCAAATGACGAGAGTGACGGACTTCCCGATATGATAATGCCTTTGTATCCGGTAAATTTTTCGATAGGGTCGTCCGGCTGTCTTATTTCGGAATAGACGTTTAGTCTTCTTACCTTGGTGGCGATGAGATGTGCATACTGACCGCCAAAATCTATTACTCCGATTTTATCAAACTTCATAAATTCCGCCCTTTTTTACAAAACCGCCAAGAAGCGGGGAGATGAACATCCCGACTGAAGAGGCAGCAGACAAAAAGAGCCCCGATTTTCTGTGGATATCGAGTTTGAGGCCGATGTCTTTCAGTACGGTGGTGCTCTCTTCAATGTCATACGGGAAGATGATTCTGTAAGTACATAGCAGTATACCTAAAAACCCGAGTGATATAAGTATAAGTATTTTGTATTGTTCGAACCTCAGGATATACTGATTGCCTGAAAAGTCGAGAACGATATATGTAAAATATGCAATTGCAATGAAAATCAGATAAAATCCGCCTACATCGAGACCCGGGACAGACCCTTCCTGCGGGACAGAGACCCACGGAAAGAAGGCAAAAATAAACGAGAGCAGGGCACATATAAGCCCGGATTTCTGACCTGTCCCCATATTCCTGAATGCATTGAGCATCTCGTCGAAGGTCTCTCTCAGCTGAACCTCTGCCGTATCTTTGGGTGGAATCTGTTTTGGTGAAGATTTCGGTACAAATGGAGGGGGTTCCTGTTTTTTTGGTGGTTCTCTCTTGACAGATACCGGCTGGGACTTTACAGGTTCGTTCTTTACCGGCATCTGGGGTCTTACATTCTGCCTGACAGGTGGTGGCGGAGCGGGAACTTTTTTGGGCTTCTCCTCCTCGAGAAGTGCCTGTGTGTCAAGAACAGCGTCACAGTTGTCACAGAATATCGCAATGTCATCTACTGATGCGCCGCACTGGGGACACTTTTTCAAATCTTTCCTCCTTTTTGCATTACCGAAACGTAGTAGGATACAGACCTGTTATATGTTGCCTCTGCGCTCCTCGGAAAGAAACAGCCGGGCAGTTCGTTGTTCTTTCTGTGGTAGATAATACATTCGCAGCATTTACCTTTCCGCGGACAGGGTTCGTATGTACAGGTGCAGTTTTTAAGGTTTTTTTCTACGAGACACTCCATTCTTTTACTCCTTTGGTGCAACGATAATCCTGTATTTGCCCTTTTTACCTTTCAGGTAGAAGGTGGCAGCCATTCCGTAACTTGTCTTTCCGTCCAGCATCTTCCAGCCGAGGGACTGTGCAGGCCCGGGATTCAGAAAGAGTGTGTCCGAATATACGCCCTGTTTGATAAGTTTTCCGTCGATTGTATTTGCCTTGCCACCGGCCTCGAGGATATGTCCCATAATTCCGAATTTGATATTCTTTGCCTCTTTTAGGGCATCTGTCAGGTGCTCATCACCCACGTTGCCGGCCTCCCACGCATAATCGATTGCATCCTTACCTTCCAGTTTCATAGGACCATGTGTAATGAGTATTACAGGCTCCTGCAGAGTTTCGCTCTCCTTTACAAGCTCCTGTGCATCCTCCGGTTTGTATGTGCAGGACGATGAACCTCTCGTATATTTTTTATCATAATACCCCGGCAGGCTTATCATATCGAATCCGTCACCGTGCAGTATTCTTATCATATCCATATTGATGATATTGTTGTGCACCTTGCTGAGTTTTCTTATAACCCTGTTGAATTCGGATCTGGAATCATTGTTTCCGACCACGACATAGAGGGGGAGATTGGTCTCAGCAAAGAGTTTCATTATATTTGAAAGGTCGTCCTCCTCGTATGCAAGGTCACCGCCCATAATTATACCTTCAACCTGTTCCTTCTTCCATTCGGATATGAAGAATCTCAGATTTGCCTGTGTGTCCTGATGCCAGTCCTTTATGCCGGAGAGCACACCAAACCTGATCTCGCGTCCCGGTTTTGCCTTCGATTCTATCCTTGCCGTTGAACCTTCGAATATGAATTTCTTATCCTGAATCTGGATTTCGTGAGGCTTTTTGATCTTTTTTCCGAACGGTGCCATACAATACAGCGAATATTTCTCTGTAAAATCCTCCCATGCCGGGAATTCTTCGGGTGAGAGTTCCCATGGTGGTATCAGGTCGTCCGTTTTATTTACCGCCGGGGGCGGGTCTCCCTTCTTCTCTTCCTGTTTCGGGGTATCCTTCTTCTCCTGTTTTGTCTTGGCAAGACCAATTGTTGCGAGTAATAATGCGGTTGTCAGGATTATCAGGAATATTAGTGATTTTCTCAAATTGCACCTCCCGGATATTTTCGGAATACTATTAAGAATTGGTCTTAAAGTCAAATTTTTAAAACCGGTTTTGGTTGTCTGTATTTTTTATTATCCCTGATAAATCTCGGCGGTTTATCGTTTAAAAGAATCTATTTTCTTCTGAGGCTTAAATCCCTTGCCTTTTTGTATAGTATGTTCATCTTTCTGAGCAGTTTTTTCTGTACTTTTTCTGCATCTTCCGATTTCTGGATATAAACAGGCTCTGAAACCACCTGTGTTAATTTGACAGGTATAGGAAGGATTCCCAGTCCCATCAGAAGAGGCACCCCGATATCTTCTGTCTTTCTTCCCGTTTTGTGCAGAATCCATTCGTATATATCGTCGATTCCGTAGCAGAAGGAGAGAATGACCGGTGCACCGCTCATCTGGGCAATTCTGATAAATCCGGTTCTCCCCTCCCAGTTTATCCTGTATTTATCTTCGGGCTTCTTTATACCTTCCCTTGCACCGCCGGGCATTACCATCAGCAATCCGCCTTTATAAAGGATTCTCATAGCGTTTTCCCTGTTGCCGTCCACAATTCCCGCAGAGAGAAAAAATTCCCGTAAAAACGGGACATTGAATATTATATGGTCGGTCAGTCCTCTGGGGAGTCTCGAGAGTCTCGTGAGTATCTCCATCCCGAGCAGAAAACCGTCCAGAGGCAGAATTCCGTGGTTCATAACGATTATGCCGGGGCCTTCTTTAGGGATGTTCTCGAATCCGAAGACCTCGTACCTGAAATAGAGTTTCATTATCCCTGCCAGAAAGATATTCCGGGCAATGAATCTTATATCGAATCTGTCCAGTCTGTTCTCATAGCCTCTTATAAAAGGATACATTGGCCTCTAATCTGTTATTTCGAATGATATTTCAACGGAGTTATTCACATAAAGTGTATATTTCCCTCTGGCAAGACCCGTAATGACATAGGTCTCGCTGTAATCTCTGTAAGTTTCATTGCAGTTTGCGGGGCAGTACTCGGCAATGACATCCACGTAGAGATTATTGCCGAGTTTGTCATATCTGAATTCCTTAAAACTTCTGCATTCGCCGGATATACTCCCTTTGACAATCAGTGTAATTGGTGTCCCGAAAGGTATCTTCTGGTTTCTGGCCGAATTGAATCCGTCAGTCGTTATATCTGCCATACTGAGCGGGGCTACCTCGTCGGTACACCCTGAACCTGTATCCGGACCGGAGCCGGTATCATTTGTGTTTGCCCTGACTACGGAAAAATACTTAATGAGATTATCGTCCCTGTTTATTCTGATTCTGTATCTCCCCTCTGTAAGGCCGGTAATCGTGATGGAGCCAAAATATATTACTTTTTTACTGTTGCATTTTGCATTTAGTTTGCGTTTTCCGTAAACTGTCAGTTCGATATTGTTGGGTGAATCTGATTTTTCGGCATTGATCCGCGCGAGTTCGGAGCAATCGTCATCGAAATAACCATCTATTCCTATCCGCACGGGCTGGGAAATATTTATCTCGCTGTCCACGATTATCCTGTCCACATTTGCCACAAAAGCCTCGTATGCGGATGCCCCGCCGCCGCTGTCACTTGTGATGCAGGCAAATACAGATATAAGCAGGCTGAATACCGTAGTGTAATACCTCATAAATCCTTATACTAATATGGTTTTTTTGCGTTTTAAAGAAAATTCTTGTCATAAGGATGTAGGAAAACAGACAGATTACAGCCGGGTAATATATCAGATATTACAGCCATCGGAAAATCTCCCCGTCAAATATTATGTATTGCAAAAAAACCTGTTTTATGTAATATTTATTCCCGGGATGACCGGAACAATGAATAACCCATTACATACTATGTAATATTTTTATGCCGATTACATATATAATACATATATTTTACCAATCTTTACAAGGAAATATAAATGAATTACAGAAGTAGATTTATCTCTTTATCTCTTTCCGCCGTGCTGTTATGTCTTTTTGTAATCCTTACACACTGCAGTGATGAGGTTGCAGATATATCAGGAGAGGATGCCGTATCTCTTTCGGATACTGCAGAGATAAAAGATGCATATCAGGATACCGGTACAGGTAATGATATTTCAGAGGTGCCGGGCACAAAGGCCTACTTCAGGATTCCCGAAGATAAGAAACCCCAGAATTTCTACTTCTTCCCCTTTCCGTCCGATCTGCTGATAAATTCGGATGGCACTCTCAATATAGATGGTTTTCCGAATCCGAAAAACATTGATTTGCTGAATATATATCTCGAAACCGCAAAATACAACTTTACAGGATTCTCCACTCAGGGTGCAATGTATATCAAGTTTGACGGCAAACTTGACGAAGCCTCCCTCCCGCAGGACACATTGAAAACGACAGAGAAGGACTCACCGCTCTTTCTTATCAATGTTACCGAGAATCAGTACAGGGGTGAGAGAATTCCGCTACTTTTGAGATTCGTCGAAAAGGGAGATAAATATATAAGTTCCAATACTCTCGTTATTACGCCGGAAAACGGTTTTGTCCTGAGGCCCAAAAACAGATATGCACTGGTTCTTACGAGAGGAATAAAGGGTGCGGACGGAAAACCTCTCGGGAGTCTGAAGGAGTTTGAATCTACAAAGTCCGAATCGGAACTCTTAGATGTCAGGCTCGAGAAGGCAAGAAAACTCTATGAGCCTGTTTATGAATATCTAAAAACAGTTGGTGTCAGTAAGGATAACATAGCGGTAATGACGGTATTTACCACGTCGGACCCGGTAAAGGATCTGATAAAGATTCGTGATTATGTCGTAACAAACGGCGAATTCGGATTTAGGGAGATAAAGAAGGATATAAAACTTTCTGCATATTGCGGGATAACAGGTATATTTCAGACATACCAGTTCCAGAAGGGGGCTCCGCCGTATGACAATCCTGACTCGGGAATGTTCGAGTTTGACGAAAAGGGTAATCCTGTAATTCAGTGGAGAGAGGATGTCAGATTCTATCTTACCCTTCCGAATACAGAGATGCCTTCAGAAGGTTTCCCTCTCGTGCTCTATGCCCACGGGACCGGCGGGGACTACAAATCATTTGTCTATGAAGATATAGGAGAGAATCTGGCCGGAAAGGGTATAGCAACCGTCTCATTCGACCAGCCTCTTCATGGTGCAAGAAACACAGGTAACTGGAACGTGGAGATGAAGACCTTCAATATAAACAATATGCTGGCGACGAGAGACAATTTCAGGCAGTCCGCCATTGATACAGTAGTTCTGATGCAGATATTTATGAAAAACAGAATTGCTCCCGAAATCAGCTGTAACGGCAAGGAGATAAAATTCAATAAAGATAAAATATACTTTTTCGGACACTCTCAGGGAGGGCTCACAGGTCCGCTCTTTGCAGGTGTTGAACCGGATGTAAAGGCGGCTCTCTTTTCCGAGGGCGGAGGAAGATTCATTATCTCGGTCTATCAGAAGACGGAACCTATAGATATCCCGGAGGTCGCAAGGACACTCCTTTCGCTCGAAGAGGGAGACTATGATATTGACCTCTTCCATCCTGTACTTAATATCCTTCAGATAATAGCGGACCCGACGGACCCTGCCAATTACGGCAGACTGCTTATTAAAAATCCTGTATGTAAGGAGAGTATCTGCAGACCGAAACATATTTTTATGACAGAAGGGACTATAGACCCGTATACACCTCCGGATGCAATAGAGGTTCTTGCAATGTCTATTGGTGTCAACCCTTACGGCGAGATATACAGGAGCAGGGAGTTCTTTGAAAAATACGGGGTTAAGGCGGTTGATAAAAGCAGTTTACCTGATAATGTAAAGACAGAAGATAAAACCGGGTCTTCCACAGGTGTCCTTGTCCAGTTCAAGGATCAGGGACACTTCCCGGTCTTCTACGATACAAGGGCTATAGAGATGTATAAGACATTCTTCTATAACCTTGCCTACAAGGGAAGGGCGGTCCTCGAAGAATAGGAGGGCTTTTTATGGATGATATTATTTATCGTTTTGGTGTCTCTCTCGAGAAATCCCTGATAGATAAGTTCGATATGCTTATCAGGAGGAGGAAGTATACGAACCGTTCTAAGGCTATTGCCGACCTTATCCGCAAGGAGCTGATTCACACGACGTGGGAGACAGGAGGCAATATTGCAGGGGCAATAATTCTTCTCTACAATCACCACAAACGAGAACTCCTCGCAAAAATGACTGACATCCAGCACGATTATCAGAAGTTCATCGTCTCGACACAGCACATTCATCTCGACCACGACAACTGTCTGGAAATCATTGCGGTTAAGGGGAAGGCAGATGAGATCAATACCCTCGCTGATAAGCTGATTTCGCTCAAGGGGGTAAAGCACGGAGATATATCATTTACATCGTCAAAGGCAATTCCGTAGGTAATTGCCGTTATCTGTTGCTGCTCCCGGATATTTACGGTCAGGCCCGGATACAGGGTGCCTGTCAGGATGAAACTGATTGTCGGAACAGAAGAGAGATTGAGCTGATTATTTTCCGTCAGAAATAAATACTCGTAAAATTTAGAGGTTACAATTCAGCTCCTGATTGAGGCTTATCCTATCAGCTTTTTTATTTCGGTCCGGATTCTGCTATTATCCTATTTTACTTTTTCTATTGCCTTTTGCAGGGCCTCTTCCAGCATCTTCTGCGGAGGCTTTTTTATAAATCCCTTCTCCATCAGGTTCTTTACAACCGACCTTGCCTCTTTTATATCCTTAAGTGTGGTCCTGAATGCCTCGTCCCTCGAAATTTTAATTCTTGCTACACCGTTTTTTATTGCCTCCATAGCAACATCTGCCGCCTCGTATGCAAATACTTCTGTCTCGTCCATCGTCGGCATTATCCTCTCGGGATTGATTCCCTTTTTCTCTGCAAACTTTGCCACGGAATATGCAGCAGTGATTGCCATTTCGTCGGTAATCTTTCTGGACCTGACGAGCAGCGCACCTTTGAGTATCCCGGGGAATCCGAGTGAATTATTTACCTGATTGGGGAAGTCTCCCCTGCCTGTCGCCACAATATATGCACCTGCCTCTTTTGCCGCATACGGATAAATCTCGGGTACCGGATTGGCACATACAAATACAATGGCCTTATCCGCCATCTTTCTGATCCAGTCCTGTTTTACGGTGTCCGGGCCGGGCTTGCTGAGACTTATCAGAACGTCTGCATTCTCCATGGCATCCTCAATCCCGTCTATACACTGCGGATTGGTCTGCTCACAGAGTTCCCATTTTCTGTAGAAGGCCGGGTCGTTCTTTATATCTGCCCTGTTTTTGTGGAGTGCTCCCTTTGTATCGAAGAGGACCATATTTTCCGGATTGCCGCCGGCCTTTATGATAAGACGGGCAATGGTGGTATTAGATGCACCTGCGCCGTAAAATACAATCTTTACCTTGTCTATCTTCTTCCTGACAATTTTTAGCGCATTGATAAGTCCTGCAAGTGTAACGGAACCGGTCCCCTGTGCGTCATCGTGCCAAACAGGTATCTGGCACTCCTCTCTGAGTGTGTCCAGAACCTTATAACACTGTGGCTGGGAGATATCTTCCAGATTGACAGCGCCGAAACTCGGTTCTGCCATCTTGACAAAATCTATTATCTTTTGCGGATTGTGTACTCCGTTCTCATCCCTGCTGTCAATACAGAGTGCAACGGCATCTACACCGCCCAGATATTTCATCAGAAATGCCTTTCCCTCCATTACGCCAAGGCCGCCTGACGGTGTAACATTCCCGTCACCAAGAACTCTTGTGGAGTCCGAAACCACAGCGACGAGATTCCCCCTGTTCGAGAGTTCGAAGGAGAAATCGTTATTGTCCCTTATCGAAGTGGATACAACCGATACTCCGGGTGTGTACCAGATATTGAACCAGTTGAAGCCGTAGATACCGGCCTTGGGAACGGTCATTATCTTCCCTCTGTAGAATTTGTGCAGGGTAAAGGCCAGTTCTTTCAGAAAGATTGTCTGAGCCTTTGAAATCTGCTCCTTGGTAAACTCTTTCGGGAACAGTGACTGAAGATTCTTGAGCGAGAAGTCAATCTTCTTCATAAATTTTCCTCCTTAAAACTCCCCCCGAAGATAAAAAATATTTCTGATAAAAAAGATGTAAGCCGTACTGCACATCGGCTAAAATTCTTAAGGCTATTAAAAGAGAGTGTCAAGAAAATATGGAGAATATTAAAATCGGAATCTTTAAAGGGTCTGCCTTATACGGACTGTAAGAGAGGTGCCATCTATGAAAGTGGGTTGTCAAGAGAAAAATCGTTTCTATCCATAATCATATTGGAATAATTTGTTCATATCTCTTTTACCTCTCTGTTCCTTTAAAAATTCTTTTTATCTATCCCATATCCCAAAGCC
>Ga0067045_1030309_pt1 | contig 15814 bp, 13 predicted proteins | sample TerdegcTABiofilm_FD_59184 | JGI IMG/M metagenome (GOLD analysis project Ga0067045, IMG submission 59184) | Combined Assembly of (Gp0054472, Gp0054536) Wastewater bioreactor microbial communities from Singapore -Terephthalate degrading...
GACTGAAGACCCTTTTTAAGGACGTCAGCCATATCATCTGTGCCGGTGATATAGGCGGGCCTGAGATAATAAGACAGCTCTCGGAGATTGCCCCGACATTTGCAGTATGCGGTAATACAGATACGGACCTGAGAGATATACTTCCTGAGTATCTGTTTTATAAAACAGACGGTCTCAGGATATTTGTTTCTCATATCATCGAAAAGAATCACCCCAACTGGACCGAACTTTCGAAGCTGATATATTCCCTGAAACCCGACCTCGTTGTCTACGGGCATACACACAACTATGTTGCTTCCAGTTCAAACAATATAATTTTTGTCAATCCCGGAAGTGCGGGAGCAAACCGGTATCCGGTATCCAGAACCTGCGGACTGATCGAAAAGAACAATGATTCCCTTCTGGTACAGATATTCGATCTGGGTGCTGATATCCAGTTAAAATACTGGCAGAATTTTATAATTAGAAACAACCAATAAAGGAGGTTTTATGCAAAAGATATCTTTCGAAGGAGTTCCGTCAAGAACTCTCGGATTTATGGAGAGAAGAGGCAGATATTATGATGTAAACGACATCATACAAAGCGGTAACCCTATGAGCGAAGAAGAAAAGAACCTCTTTGAACGGCTGGACATCATATACAGAACGCTCTGTGCCGTAATGTACAACTACGTTCCTATGAGCGGACATCCGGGTGGTTCAATCTCTTCAGGAAGATTCGTTGCTTCACTGGTCTACAACATTCTGGATTCCGATATCAGAAACCCCGCAAGGGATGACCAGGATATAATTGTCTATGCAGCAGGACACAAGGCACTTGGCCTGTATGCAATGTGGGCTCTCAGAAACGAGATTATGCGTGCCTTTGCCCCCTCAGAGCTGCCGGAGGAAAAATATCAGCTCAGATTCGAAGACCTGCTCGGTTTCAGAAGGAATCCCACAAATTCACTTCCGCTCTTCAGGAAATTTAAAGCAAAGGCACTCGACGGCCACCCCACCCCAGCAACTCCGTTTGTAAAACTCGCGACCGGTGCATCAGGGGTCGGTGTTCCCGCAGCATTCGGCTATGCATTCGGTGCACTTGACTTCTACAGGGAAAATCCCCCGAAGGTACACATAGTCGAGGGAGAGGGCGGAATGACACCCGGCAGAGTTGCAGAGGCACTGGCAGCCGCATCGGCATCGAGACTATACAATGCATTTTTGCACATCGATTTCAATCAGGCATCGATAGACTCCAACCGCGTCTGCAGAGACGGAAATCAGAAAGGTGACTACGTCCAGTGGAATCCGTCCGAACTCTGCTACCTGAACGATTTCAATGTAATCTATGTGGACGACGGTAAGGATTTCAACAAGATACTTGCAGCCCAGCTCTTTGCCGCACAACTCCCCAACAAAATGCCGACCGCAATTGTTTACAGAACAATAAAGGGCTGGAAATACGGAATCGAAGGGAGGGCTTCACACGGTGCCGGACACAAATTCTGCTCGGAAGGATATTATCTTGCCTGTAAGGACTTTCAGGACACATATAAGACAATGGTACCCAAATGCGAGATTGAGCCAACCCCTGAAAAAATCGAGGAATTGTATTATGAAACTCTTATGTCCATCAGAAAAGCCATAGAATCAGACGGCTCACTCAGACTCTTTGCCGACAGAATCATCGAATCAGCAAAGAGACTCAATGCTGCAGGCAGAAAGCCACACGGCAAAAGACCGAACCTTGATATTGTATATTCATCAGACAGCATAAGGGCAGATACAACACCCGCCGAACTCAGACTCAACCCTGACACTACTACTACTATCCGTGCAGCACTCGGAGATTCACTCAATTATCTCAACACCAGGACCGGCGGTGCATTTGTAGCAGGTGCCGCAGACCTCCTCGGAAGTACATCCATCAATGCAGTAAACAAGGGATTCCCGGAGGGATTCTACGACTCAGTCGAAAATCCTGACTGCAGGCTTCTTTCAATCGGCGGAATTTGTGAAGATGCAATGGGAGCAATGATGAGCGGAATAGCAGCTTTCGGCAAACACATTCCTTCCAGCAGCTCATACGGAGCCTTCATTTCAGCGATGGAACATACAGCTGCGAGATTGTACGGGATCGGGCAGCAGAACCGCACAGAACATTTCGGGGGAGAATACAATCCGTGGATACTCGTAAACGCACACGCAGGTCTCAAGACAGGCGAAGATGGTCCGACACACGCAGACCCCCAGTGTCTGCAGCTCCTGCAGGAGAATTTTCCGAAAGGTGTTCTGATCACACTTACCCCGTGGGAGCCGGGAGAAGTATGGCCGCTGTTGATAGCAGCACTGAAAAAGAGACCCTGCGTAATATCACCGTTCGTAACAAGACCGAACGAAAAGGTATACAACAGGACAGCACTGAAAATCGCTCCGGCACATGAATCCGTAAACGGGATATATGCCATAAGGAAGGCCGACGGCAAAAAGGCCGACGGTACGGTTATTATACAGGAAAGTGCCGTAATGATTGAATTCATAAACAAGGCACTTCCAAGACTCGAAAAGGATGGCATAAATCTGAATATTTACTATGTATCCAGCGCCGAACTCTTCGATATGCTGGACGTCAGAAGACAGGAAGAGATACTTCCGTATCCGCTCAGGGAAGAGGCAATGGGCATAACCGGTTTTACACTTCCTACAATGCTCAGATGGGTTACAGGGAAATACGGAAGAGAACTGACAATGCATCCTTATATGAAAGGCAGATATCTGGGTTCCGGTTCCGGCGAGGCCGTTATGCAGGAGGCCGGACTTGACGGAGACTCACAGTACAAGCAGATCAGACGTTATCTCGAAGGCAAGAGCAGATAAACCTGTTTTGAGGTTCTGAAATATTCTGCGGTAACAGGTCTTTGCACAGGCTGATTCTTTTCTCTTTACATAAATCCCGCATACTGGTAGCATATCTGCAAAACCACAGGAGGTAACAATGAAAGAATCTACCTACAAAATTATTGAACTCGTAGGCACATCAAAAAAGTCGTGGGAGGATGCCGCAAAGAACGCCGTCGAGACAGCAGGAAAGTCCTTAAAGGAACTAAGGATTGCCGAGATTTCGGAGTTGGACATGAAAATCGAAAACAATAAAGTCGTGGCATACAGGGCAAGGGTAAAGGTATCATTCAAATATCTGGAATGAAATGGATGATTTCAAAAAGAAACTCTTAGAGATTAAGAAGAACCTGATAAAAGAGAATCAGGTGAGAGAAGAGAAGAAAAGGAAAGAAGAACCGGTCGAAGAAAAAGTCACTGAAAACTACCTGTCCGACGAAGAACTGTTCGAAAGAGAGATGGAGGGGGTCAGAAAGATTCCCAGAGACGGCCGAATACCCAAAAAAAGTATTCCGAAGACACCCAAGGTATCGGATGAAGATGATGAAATAATCCATACCCTCAGTATGCTCATAGACGGAGATATTGAGTTCAGAATCAATGATACGGCAGAGTATATCGAGGGATACAATGTAAAGGACTATGACCCGAATGTCCTGAAAAAACTCAAAAAAGGTGAAATTGCCTATCAGGATTATATAGACCTCCACGGCAAGACAAAGGACGAGGCCAAAAGCCTTGTAAAGAATTTTATAGAGCAATCACGCAAATTCGGAATGAGGTGCGTCCTTATAGTTCACGGCAAGGGAATACATTCGAAAGATTATATGCCGGTTCTGAAGGAGTCGCTTAAGGGCTGGCTATCCGGCAAATCAACGGGGAGACATATACTTGCATTCTGCTCGGCAACTCCGCGGGACGGCGGAACAGGTGCAATTTATGTATTGCTGAGAAAATAATTTTACTTTGGCCCTCTGTTGTAGTATAAATATTACTTATGGATGAAAATTCCTTTCAAGACCAAATTAAACTCTATCAGAACCGTATCGCCGAGCTCGAACAGGAAATAAGAAATCTGAAAGAGAATAAGGTATCCGTAACAGGACCGAGGACAATATTCGGACTGACAAATATAGTCATTCAGACCGATACAAACTTCAATATCACATACATGAACTCTGCTGCGGAAAACCATATTATGAAAAGCCGTCTGGAAATGACCGGCAAACACATCTCGTCCGTCAATGCCCCCGGGCTCAATCCCGAAAGACTTGTGGAATATCTCACAAACGCGGTAAAATTCCAGAGACCTTACGAGATCGAGACGAGATATATTCACCCCAAAAGCGGAAAGGAACATTTCATCAAAATTACCGCCACCGCCCTGAAAGACGGCGCACAGATAATGGTTGAGGACATAAGCAAGCTGAAGATGATAGAACAGTCTTTCAAGAAATATGTATCACCAAAGGTCATTGACCAGATAACCTCGCAGGGTGTAGATGTCTTCAAACCACGCAAATATGAACTCTCTGTCCTTTTTGCCGACCTCAGGGGATTTACATCAATGTCATCTCACCTCGAACCCGAACAGGTCAAGGAGATAATTGATGAATTTCTCTCAGCAATGATAAAAACAGTAATCGACAGCGATGCTATGGTAGACAAGATAGTAGGAGATGAGGTAATGGCCCTCTTCGGTGCACCGGTTCCCTATGAAGACCATGCCCTCAGAGCGGTCAACTGTGCAATCAATATGCAGAGAGCACACAGCAAACTGATTGAAAAATGGGGAAGAGAAAATAAGCCACAGCCAAAGGTAGGAATAGGTATCAATTCGGGGATTATGGTCGTCGGGAATATCGGTTCAGAACAACTTACAAACTATACGGTCCTCGGACACAATGTAAATCTGGCCTCACGTCTCTGTGCCGCTGCTCCGGGAGGATATATAATCTTGTCCGAATATTCCTTTGAACTCGTAAAGAAGTCCCTTCAGAACAATCCCGGTGCAATTCAGGGGAGAGTAAAATTCAAACAGGGTGACATTGTAGAGGCAAAGGGAATACCTCAGCCCGTCCAGACAATAATCATTGAAATAGTCGACTAAGCATCCGATTAAAAGAACTGTTTTGCAAAATATTCCGGTGAAAGTTCCTCGCCCGTCGAGAACTTTACAAATGCCTTCCAGTCGAGACTTGCGCCGGGAGAAAAGACCTTATCCTTGACATAGACACCCAGTTCGGGCGTGTCGATAAAATCAATCTTATTAACCTCTTCTACACTGACATTTCTGATTGATGGTTTCTTATTGATATATCCGGTAATAGCAAAGAGCAGCTGCGAGCCATAGAGCTCACCGATAATGTAATTATGATAATAGACCGGAACAGTTGCTATGTGTATCTTGGCAGCATAGTCAGGCTCATCCCTGTTGGGAATCCTTTTTATGTGCTGATACTTTTCGACGAGGTCCCACCACAGTTTATTGAGGTTCTGGTCCGGATTTGCATACGCCTGTGCCTCAAAATTTACCATAACCGCACTCCACCTGAGGAACACAAGTTGTCTGAATCTGAGCTGCTTGTCGAATACATATCTGAATTTTGCCCTCTCTTCCTCAGACATTCCCAGATATTTCTTCAGAAAACCGTCTTTACTGACCGCCCTTTCGAATAACTGAGCTATACCTTCTGTGGTAAAACTCGATGCCGGTGTCCTGAGCAGCCACGGTAAATCCTTTGAGGTATATTTATCATAAAGGGCGTGTCCCAGTTCGTGAATCAGCGTAGTCATCCAGTCATAATCATTCTTTAGGTTACAAAGAATTCTGATATCGTTCGTTCTGTCAACACTCATTTCGAATGCATGGGGATTCTTTTTCGGCTTTTCAAAAAGAGAGCTTCTTTCGAGTATATCAGTCGGGTCCATACCGAGACCTTTATAGAAATCAACAGAAACCTTCACAAGGTCAAGTTTTTTGAAATAGTTATCGAGATTCAGTTCACCGAATTCGGGAGCCTCCTGAAAGAACGGGTCGAAATAATCCCACGGCATCAGCTCATCCGGCTTGACTCCCAGATTGGCGGAGACCATATCATCGATTTCCTTCTTTACAATCTTAAAGGGCTCCTCTGTCAGTTTTACAAGATTATCGAAGAGACCGAGTACATAATTCTTATCAAGATCCTGAATCGCAAGTCTGTACTCATAAAAATCCTTGAATCCGACCTTGGTAGCGGCATAATTCCTGATATTCATCAGTTCCACTATTTCCTTACCGATCTCCTTACCTATTGATTTTTGTGCCAGATAGGCCTTCTCCCTCAGTTTTCTGTCTTTGGAGGTTCTCAGTATCTCCTTAATATCATTCATTGTCACTTCCTTATCATCAATTTTAGCCCTGAATGTATTGAATTTCTTCTCAATAGCATTTGACCTCTTCACCAGTTCTTCGATGATATCTTTGTCAAGCTGATTCTCAAGGAACATAAGATAAAGCACTTCAATCTCTCTCCTGAGCAGAGAGTCCTTGATATTTCTTTTTCTATATTCCGATAGTTTTCTGAATTTTTCCCTGTCCGATAATTTGAGACGGTAAAGGGTTTCAAGCTCTGCCGCCTTCTTGTAGTCCTCATCATTTCCGCCGTCCCACGCGGCATACTGGGTAGCTGCAAGCTCCTTTTCGAGAGGAGCAAGCTCATTTACGATCTCATCTATAAACATTCTTACCTCTTTTTGATTAGTGCCTGAATACTTCGGATTCGGAACTTCCTTTATACAGCCAGAGACCAAAAACAGGACCAACAAAATCGAAAAAAGGGCTCTTAACATAAATAACCTCCTTAGTGGTGAAATATCTATCAAAATTAACAGGATTATTCAAGCAGTAAAAACCGTTATTTACCCGCAAAGTAACCGAAATACCTTTATCAATGAATTTTGAGTCAGAAAATAAAAAAGGCGCCCTTTCAGGCGCCTTAAAAATATCGTTTAATAAATTTAAATTATTCTGCCTTTTTCTCCTCTGCCTTTTCCTTCTTTTCCTTGGCCTTCTCCTTTGCCTTCTCTTTCTTCTCCTTTGCCTTCTCTTTCTTCTCTTCCTTCTTCTCCTTGGCCTTTTCCTTCTTCTCTTCCTTCATCTCTCTGGCCTGCTCTTTTTCCTGTTCCTTAGCCTCTTTTGCTTTTTCTTTGGCCTCTTCCTTCATTTCCTTTGCCTGCTCTCTTGCCTGCTCCTTAACCTCTTTGGCCTTCTCCTTTGCCTCTTCCTTCATTTCCTTTGCCTGCTCTCTTGCCTGCTCCTTAACCTCTTTGGCCTTCTCCTTTGCCTCTTCCTTTGCCTCCTTACCTTTCTTCTTGCCCTCTTCCTTCATCTCCTTTGCCTGCTCTCTTGCCTGCTCCTTAACCTGATTGGCCTCTTCCTTTACTTCCTGTGTCTGGGTCCCTACACCCTGATTCTCCTGATTCTGGGCCAGAAGTACTCCTGCAAAAAGCATCACGAAAGCGAATACTGTCAGCACCACTAACTTCTTCATAACATCCTCCTTGAAAAAGTTTACCAGCGGCAAGACCTAAGTCCGCCGCTTAATCTGCACTTTTAAACACACAAGGTTAAAAAATGTTCCAGACTAGTTCATTCTCCTATCAGGTCTGCCTGGCACCAAACCAGAACAATTTAAAATATTACCAATAATATCAATTGGTTAGAACGCTACCCGACACCAGATCTGCCAAATCTTAATCGCATAAAAATAGTTCAGGGATTCTGCCTTTGGTCCTGACTTTTTTGCCTGACAACGAAGATGGCAAACAAAAGACAGTTTACTGATTATTTTTGGAAATTTCGCCCAAAGAAGGGATGGTCGGGGAGACTGGATTTGAACCAGCGACCCCCTGGTCCCGAACCAGGTGCTCTAGCCAGACTGAGCCACTCCCCGAAACAGGGAAGGAATAATACCATCTTTTATTTAAATTTCAAGAACTTATTTTATATTTCTATTCAATACAGGACGGGATATACTCTTTACCCCCCGTAATAACATTTTTTGCCTTGAGCAAATCTCTCAGATAAAGACATAACCCGTCTGACTGTTTCAGATATCCGAATTTATAAATCGTAGGATTTTCGTTGGATAATAAAATCAGATCCTTCTCTGGATAATAAAGTCTGCTGTGCCTTTTTGATACAATCTCACCTGCCTTATTCATTGCCTCCTCTGCAGATTTCAGATACTCAGCATCATTGTAAAAAACAGCGGCGTAGACATTATACACAAATATACTCCTGTAGTAATCAGCGGCAAAGCCATCTATTACCTCATCAACAAATTCAATTTTACTCTCATTTCTGATGGTTAATGTCTTTTTATAAAACTCCTCCATCTTATGAGAAAAAAGTCTCAGATTCTCCAGAATATTCTTTCTGAAAAACTCCCGCCTTTCCTCACTTAGAGAGGATATTTCGTCCACCATAATTCTGTCCGGTTGTCCTATAATTCCGCTCTTGTGCCCGAGTTCAACCCATGCATCTACACCCGCATAATACGGAGCAAGCCTCCTGTTTATCAGAAACTCGGCCTGTATTTCTGACAGTTCATATACAAACTGACCTGTAAGATATCCATTCTCACCCATTGGCCTGAACATCTCTGCAATCTCTTCCTTTAAGCTGCGGTTCAGATTATAAGATATCCTTGTTGAGAGGTAATCCGTCTGATGATAACCCCACTCCCATCCTGATGTGAAAACTATGTGACCGGAATTATTCCTGCACAAGTCGCTTTTGCACTCCTTGTTCATAAGTTCTATATCAAGATATCTGCTCCTGAGATAGAGCGGCAGATACAAAGGCACACTATTGTCGAAGGCTATCCAGTAGGCGCTCTCAGGAAAGTATACAACCTTTTTTTCGCGTTTGAGATAATCAAGCAGAAATTCGCGATGCTCCCTGAACGTCTTATGATTATATGCTCCTACTGCCGGCTCCGTAAGATTAAAATACATAACTGTGTGAACAAACGGAACTACCTCTTCTATATACTTCACGAGGAAGTAATACAAAATCGTCTCATTATTGTAAGTTACCCAGAGATTATCGAAATTACCCACATGGATTGTACCGGTTATCTCGACCGAAGGTTTAATACCCTTAATCTCATCTGCTATGAACTGTATCTCCGAAATAAATCTCGATGGTTCGTTTCCCACGAACTCCCCGAATGACAGATTGAGAACATCAAAGTCCAGCTCCTTTAAAAAAGCAAGGTCTTCCTCCTTTTCAATCACATAACCGTTCTGAAGACTGGAGGCGGCAAAGACAAGGCAGTTCAACCCCGTCTTCACCCCCCTTTTGTGTGCATAATCGATAATCGCCTTCGTCTTCTTCCTCCACTCTGCGTATCTTTCGCTATTCAATATATCCTTCAAGGCTACGTACTGGATATAATTTCCCCTTATCTTAACCAGCCAGTCAATTATCCTGAAGGCATTTTCAGTATCCGAACCAAGCCATACATCATAAAGAGCCTCTGTAGGGTGAAGAGTATGCAGATGAAGACCTCTTGTACCCATTGACGGTCTGAAAATTACATCTTTATCTTTATCAAGAAGCATATTCAGTTCAGCCGGGTCGATACCATCCGGAATATATTCCCTGTAAGGGCTGAAGAATCTGTAACCCAGCATCTCAAGAACAGCATAAATACCGTACTGGATTCCGAGCGGATAATCTCCGTAAAGGTCGATGTCAAAAGTATTATTTCTGAACCTGAATTTGTAGTAATAACACTCGGCACATTTATCTGTCCTGCCGAGGTTAATATTGATTATAATATTTTCATCCCGTTCCTTCTTCAGTTCCCGTATATACTTTTTAATATCATCCGACAGACCTGATATCTCAACTGAATCCGATATAAACCTGATATCGAAACCGACCATCCTTCTTTCAGCAGCGGTATAATCCTCTGTCCGCATTGAGCAGTTCATTAACATTGCCGAAATGATAAACAGATAAACAGGTTTTATTCTCATCTTACTCCTTTACCTCCAATTCAATATTATTCATCCCCCGGAATGCATAGTTTATAACAAGGTCTGATTTTTTATTCAGATAACTGTCGGGATAAATAAGAAAGATATCGACATCGTATTTTCCTCTTTTGAGACGCACTCTGTCCTCAATAAAGCCATAATACTTGCCGAATCTTTCATCGACAAAATACTGCTTTTCAAGCACAGATTTACCGCCTGCGGATAATATAAGATTTACCTGTTTCAATCCCTTTGACAACTTACTGTCAATTTTTATACGGATTTCTCTTTCAAAAGGGAATATCAGATAGAACAGGACGACAATGCTCAGAACGACTAAAAGACCGGCTAATCTATTTCTCATCTTTGAGTTCTGAAAGTTTATTTTCCATCTTTTTTATAACCATATCAAAGCCCTGTTCCTTAATTATCTTATTAAATTCGGATTTGTAGTTCTTAAGAGTTGAGACCTCATCGATTATCAGGTCATATATTACCCATTTGTTTTCGCGCCTAAATAACGCAAATCCTACCTGAACCTTACCGTCAGAAGAACTGATTTCCGTATTTACAATAAGTTCACCCTCTTCATCGCTCTCTCCCTTTACAACAAGCTTGTAATCAATAGTCGATGTAATCTTCTTCATATACGAAGTCTCAATCAGTTCCCTCATCAGACCATTGAATTTTTCTATCTCCTCCTTCGACCTGTCCTTATAATGTCTCCCGAGCGACCTTCTGGCAAGTTCGTTATAATCAAGTATCTCATCAACGACCTTTCTTATCTCAGACTTCTTTTTTTCGAGAGGGATATTCTTCTTTATTATCATCTTTACCCTGTCAGAATATCTGACTATTGCTTCAGAAGCCTTCTCATCTGCACTATACAGAGATGATACTGAAATAACAGAAATTACAATAAGCAAAAGTACTTTTTTCATAAATAAAAACCTCCGCATTCATATCATAACATCCGGCATTACTTTTGAAAAAGACTGATAAAATCCCGGATAATGATATGTAAAAGATGTCATATCTACGTAAAATAAATATCAAGCTGGGTCGCAAGATAAATCAGAATTTCGTCTGTCCTTCTCAGCCGCTGACTTATAATACGCGAGATATTCATAAGAACCTTTATGGCAAACTTCGGGTCTTCATCCGCCATCTTTTCAAATGCAGACCTCTTGAATATATACAATTCACAATCTTCAACGGCATACGCAGAAGCAGACCTCGGAAGATTATCGATAAAGCTCATTTCACCGAAAATATCCCCTGACCTGAAATAAGTCATTACCTTCTCGGCTTCCTTGTTCTCCCCGCTCTCCTCATCATCTGCAATCTTCGATATTTTTACTGTTCCTTCCTGCACAAGATATATGGCATTACCCTCCATTTCCTCCAGAAAGATAGTCTCTAAAGGTTTGTACCTCTTCGGCTCCATATATGATTTGAGTTTCGATATCTCTTCATCCGTAAGCCCTGAAAATAATGTGGTTATCTGTTCAGTCATTATAATTTACCTGCCTTCAGTATTCCTATATCCCTTGAAGATACCCACCCCCTGACCTTTACTCCGGACCTCTCTATCTGATAAAAATCCTGATATCTGTCCGTTATATTAACCATGCTCCCTTCATCAACCTTGAAAATTGTCTTATATGCATCGGAAGGTCCTTCCTTTACTTCAACCGATTTTGAAATCACAATTCCCCTTGTCTGAAAGTGAAAGAAATATATCCTTGCCGAAATAAATACCGCAAGTACTGCGACTATCACCGATAAGACAACCAACAAAGACTTCACGCCTGTCTTTATCGGCAAAAACTTTCCCAAAATCAAGATAAAAAACAGGATATTTACCAAAATGACGAAGATCAGCGGTATTAAGGGGTGGTGAAATCTGATAATAAAATCATATATGAGCGAATCCGGACCCGAATTGGCAACTCCCTGCTCTTCGAGCCCCCTGTAAGCCATTTTCAGATTTTTTAAGGTATCATCTAAGGCCCCTTCGATTATCATAGTCCTGTAATACCAGTATACAGCCTTACCATATTCACCCGCATAGAGATATGATGTTGCAAGATTATAGAATAATACAGGGTCTTCCACACCCTTCTCTGCGATTTCGCTGTATTTTGACGCTGCACCTTTGTAATCAGAAGAGAGAAATAGTTTATTCCCGTCAGATATATCTGTATAAGCGCTCAAAAATAGAATGGAAACCAATATTATGAAAAACAATACCTTATTCACCGCATTCCCTCATTACCATACGGAATCTCTTAAAAAGACTCTCAATCTCACTTTCACTTACAGCCGAATTTGCATACTTTATCATCTCACAGGTATCAAGCAGTCCAACTATCTCATCTGCAAGATTATCTCCCGCATTTTTTTCGGCAAGTGCCTGTTTCAGATTATCGCGGGTCATTCCCCTTATATTGATTCCGAAACGGATAAAAATCAGTTCGGAAATAGCCGCATACAGATTACCTGAAAAATCTGCGACATTTTTTTTCTTCATATCAAGAGACATTTTATTCAAATATTTCCTGAGTCTCCTTCTGCTCCTTGCAGTCTCAGAATCAAAGCCCAGAAACAATACAAGGCTTTTGATGTTATCCCTCAGAATTATCAGAAAATAAATTCCGGGACAAATCAGAGAGAGTATAAAAAACACATTAATCCCTATCCCGCTGAAACCCTTTCCCGCTACATTTACAAATCTTATACTTGCCGGTCTGTCCGCACCGTCGGTCTCACTGCTTCTTTTGACTATACTGCCCTGACTCTCCGGTTCCGTTGCATCTATGAAAAGTCCCGAAACAAGTACCTTTTCGAAACTCGCCGTATCAGGCCTGAAGTAGGAAATCTCAAAAGATGGTATCTGGATTCTTCCGGTCCTTTTCGCAAAGACAAGATACTCAAAGGTTTTCCTGCCCTTATATACCCTGTTTTCAGTCTGAATATCTGAATTGGTTACCGGGTCATAAAACCGGAGTTCGGGATTGTCTTTGAGTTTCGGAATGGAAAAGGCATTGATATTACCTGTCCCCTCAACAGATATTTTAAGAGTAAAAGGTTTATCCATCGGCTGTCTCTCCGGGAAGAGAGAGTAACTTATCCTGTAATCACCGACATTAAAAGGCGGAAAATCGGCCGGCATATCCTTTTCGGGCAGCGGTTTGACATCGATTTTGATATTCTGTGTCTGTCTGGATATCCTCTTTTGCGAAAAACCGGACACCACGTTCAGAACTATGGAAGTTGGTTCTATCTCATAAATACCTGCCTTGTTCAGAAAGATAGCCTTCCTCTTGAGAAGATATACATTGTAAACCCGCTGACCAATGCGTTTCTGCTCCGAGGTAAATTTCTGAGGGCTGTAGATATCTTCTGTCCAGGCATTCTCAAATTTCGGGAGTGTAAACTGCTCAATATCATATATCTGAACTGCGCTGTACAGATAGACAGAGAAGATAATCTCTTCTCCTACAAAAACAGATTTCTTGTCAGTTACAGCCTGAAGAATTATATCATCGTCACTTATTTTGGGTTCAAGATTGAGCTCATCGATATCAAAAGGTGACCTGAATGGATTTTTCATCTGACGTTGTTTCTGAGCCGAAGATGATTTTGAGGCCGGAAGCACGGTAACCTTAAGCGGCCTGGTCTGATACACCTTACCTTTAATTACCACAGTAGCGGGTTTTATTTCTATGACCCCTGTTTTGTTCGGCGATAGCTGAATGTCATAATTCTTTACCTTGGAAAACGTCTGCCCTCCTCCTATTACAATATTCATACTGCTTGACTGACTCTGTGAGAGCTTTCTGAATCCCAGAAAGTCAGGAAACTTGATCTGAGAAGGTTCGGCATTGAAGCCGCAGGTTATACTGAGTGTATAAACCAGCGTATCATTCAGTCCAATTTCATCAGCATTTATCGTAGCTTCAACCGTTACATCGTCTGCGTAGACAGAGATACCTGCCAAAAAGCAGACCAGAAACAAAAAATTACCAGTCTTTCTCAACATCGGTATTGCTGAATTCCTTAATCAGAAATTTATTAAAAGGCTGTTCTGTCTCCTTCTCTTTAAGGGAGTTGAGGAGTTGTTCAGCCTTTGCCATATCTCTCTTCTCCTCCTGATTCTGAGACTTTTCCTCATCTTTCTTCTCCGGCTCCTTTGCCTGCTCTTTCTTCTCCTCCTTCTCTTTCTCTTCTTTCTTTTCTTCCTTCTGGTCCTGTTGCTGTTTGTTGTTCTGTTCCTTCATCATCCTCAGAACCATTTCGAGATTATGCTTCGGGTCAATAAACTGACGGTCGAACTGAATGGATTTTATATATGAATCTATCGCCTCATCATACTTCTGCTGCTCAAGGAAGAGGTTTCCCATATTGTAATATATTTTGGATTTCAGCCTGTCATCTGCTCCGACAATCGCCTTTCGGAGTTCGTCAAAAGCCTCGTTATACTTTTTCTCCTTTATAAGTGCACCTGCCTTATTGTAATGAAGCAGAGGCTCGCGCGGAAGACTCTTTAGTGCCTTTTCGTAACTTTCTGCAGCCTCTTTGAAATTACCGTTCTGATAATATTCGTTACCTTTTTTTGACTCCGGATTTTCACGTAAAAACGGAGAGAAGCCGCTTACTGATAAAATAATGAATATCCACACCAGCGGCAGTGAACTTGTTGTTTTGGCCCTTAAAAAAGGGAGAATCAGAAACGCATACAAGAGTACAATAAATGACAGCAATGCAAGCAGATAATATCTGTCAAGATATTCATAAACTTCCTTCGTATTGATTTCAGCCTTTTTTAATCCTCGGAGTTCATCAATGATTAGAGGTATGCCGATTTCCTTATTACTTCCCTGAATATACATACCTCCGGTTGATGAAGTTACCTTTTTCAGCAATCCTTCATTAAGTCTGCTTACAACAATCTGCCCTGTCTTGTCTTTCTTATATCCCTTGCCTGTATTGTTATTCTCAGGGACGGGTTCACCGGTCATAGTACCTATACCGATAGCATAAACCCTTATTCCCTGCATCCTGAATTCATCAATAATCTGTTCATAATTTCCTTCATGGTCTTCCCCGTCGGTCAGCATAAGAACAACCTTAGCGCCGCCACCCTGCTGGTTGCTGGTAAAAATATCCTTTGCAAGCTGAAAGGCTGCCTTGAAATTTGTACCCTGCACAGGGACAGAATCAACTCCTATATTCCTTAGAAACAACCTTGCCGCATCATAATCCGTGGTAAGCGGCACCTGCATAAAGGCCTGCCCGGCAAAGAGGATTACCCCTACCCTGTCACCCTTGAGCATTGAAATAAGATTTGAAAGTTCCAGTTTGGCTCTTTCAAGTCTGCTTGGAACAATATCCTGAGCAAGCATTGACTTTGATACATCAAGGGCAATTAAAATATCTATTCCCTTCTTTTTAACATCTATAGATTTTCTACCAAATTGCGGAGACATTATACCGGCTGATATAAGAATAAGAGCCACCGAACATAATACAATATATTCCAAAACCCTTTTAAGGCTATAATTACGGGTTATACGGTAAATGATATTTTCAGAAAAGACACTCAGAATCTTATCTCTGTAAGAAAAGAATGACCTGATAATATAAATTAAAAATATTACTGAAAATATCAGAAGAAGCAAATATTCCAATCTGTAAAATCTAAACATGGCAAGATAATATAACAGATTATGTACAGTTTTTAATCCAGGTCAATATAAATTTAGGGTATTCTCTGGAAATACCCCAAAATTTTTCATAAATCCTCCGCAAAACTAAATCTTAGCTGGTTTTTATTCACTTTTTTCTCTTTACTAAGCATCTGCTTTATCCTTTTCATAATGATTTTAAGCACTTCAGA
>Ga0067045_1030312_pt1 | contig 15796 bp, 19 predicted proteins | sample TerdegcTABiofilm_FD_59184 | JGI IMG/M metagenome (GOLD analysis project Ga0067045, IMG submission 59184) | Combined Assembly of (Gp0054472, Gp0054536) Wastewater bioreactor microbial communities from Singapore -Terephthalate degrading...
GAGGAAATATCTGTTATGAACCGATACAGGACCCGGCCGTTCTGAAGAAATTCATGTCATCACCAAACATCAGTAATGCGTGACTCGTAAACCGTGATCAGTTTTTTCTAACCCGTTACTCGTTACTGATCACGCATTACGGCTTTTTTACTTCCTTTTCCGCCCGTCCCGTCCTTCCCGCTCTTCCTGCCTTTCTCGCCTTTCCCATTGCCCATCGCCTATGGCCCATTACCTCCCTTTATATTATTTTCCTGGAAATTATTCGTGAATTCTGCTAATATTCTTTTCTCAATGGTCCCATAGTCTAGTGGCCTAGGACGCTGGCCTCTCACGCCGGAAACGGGGGTTCGAAACCCCCTGGGACTATTTCTCAAGAATTACAATAAGTTATAAATTACGGCCCGGTTCCAATCCCGGCTACAACCCAGCGGCGGCGGCTGTCCAGCTCCATCGTGACCCAGCGCACGTTCGGGTTATCGTGCCAGCCAAAGCATGGAATGGGGGCATCGGGCACATTTTCGACATACGCTTCAAGCGTGACCTTGAAGACGTGGCGTCTGCTGTTCCAGGATTCTACATTCGCCGGTTCGACCTTCATGACATGAATAGAGCGAATAGCGGAAAGCTGCCTGTGCCAGCCCTTGCGCTGCTCCGGCGTCCTCAGCATGGCGGGCGCCATCGACTTCATCGCCTCATTCACATCACGGCTGTTCACAATGGCAAAGAATTCCTCAAGGCTTGCCTGGCTGGCCCGCGATCGTTCATTCAGGTTATTTCGCGAAGCAATCCACGTATTACGGGCCTGAACCTCCCGTTCCATCTTGATGCCATAAACAGAGCAAACGCCTTGATCCTGAGCGGCACCCGCAGGAGAAACCCCGACAAGTGCCCACACCACATAATAAATAGCGATTATACCCACCCACTTCATTTTTTACTTCTGCCCACCATGATTTCCGCTCCTTTTTTTGGCTCATGGATTGTCATCCCTTCTGTTTTAGGGGAGACAAACCGTTCCTGCATGGCTAAATTTTAGGAAAGTTAGTCTGGTATGTCAATTGTTATTCAATAATAGTTTCCCGTTGACGCGTGGCATTGAAACACTCACTGTGCAGCAAAGATAATAGTCAAAGCATGAACAAGAAACATATCTCACGCCCGCTGCGCTCGAGCGCACAGGGAACACAGAGAACTTCGTTCTCGCCTGCACACTTGACGGCTTGCTCAAATCATATGGAAGAAGGAAGCCCGTCCCGCCTATGGCAGGACTATGAAAATGGATGCAGATATGAGTTACCCGTCCGCTGCAGCAGGTGTTTTGCTACTGCGGAGGATGCATACGTTTTTGGTTCTTCCCTTGAAGACCACAAGCAGAAAGAAATCTTGTGATACCGCTACGGCTCCCTGACCAGCCGAAAGCCAACAAAATTACTCCTGAAATTGGGCGAGTAACAAAACCGCCTGGCAGCCCTGCAGTCTCGCGATTCGCTTTGCCAGGAGCCGCCACGGGCCACACACCCTTGCCCTAAGGTTACTCCCTGAGGGTCGAATTGCGACCCCATAGGATACTCACCGTATTGATCGTTGCACCATTCGCAAACATTCCCGTGCATGTCATATAAACCCCATGCGTTCGGCTGCTTTTCCGCAACCGGATGGGTTGTTTTGCCTGAATTACCGCAGTACCACCCGATTTTATCCAAACAAGGATCGAAGCGCCAGAGAGCTTCCTCGGTAATCTCGCCATTAAAAAAAGCCGTCGCTGCACCCGCCCTGCAGGCATATTCCCACTCGGCCTCAGTCGGCAGACGATATGGATAGTTTCGTTTATTATTGAGGCGCCATATAAATTCCAGACAATCATTCAGGCTCACCCCTTCAACCGGACACTCTTCCCCTCCCTGAAGAAAGTTCGACGGATTGCTTCCCATAACTGCTTCCCACTGTTTCTGGGTTACCGGGGTTGTCTGGATAAAATATCCTTTTGTTACGGTGACTTCGTGTTGCATTTCGTCGCTTCGTCGACCCGGCTCATGTTCCGGACTTCCCATAACAAATGTTCCGGGCGAGATATATACAAATTGAGCATCTGAAATGCGGACTCCAATTTTTCGCGACAGTTTGGGACGCAAAACTTCAACCATCCCGGCTGATGGCTCACCCACGATTGGCTCGACAATCCTCTCAGTTGTGGCTCTCTCGGGCTCGGCCGGGACTCTTTGAGGCTCCACCAGTTTTCCCTCAGGTATGATCAAATCCCCCTCCGGCCGAGTCGGTACCCTTTCAGAAGGATAGACTTCTTTCATTTCTTCCCTGGCGAGAATATCGCATTCTATCTCTTCCAGTTTCGAAAAAAATGGTTTTTGTTTGTGTCGAATAAATCTCAATCTGGATCCTTTCTCAGAGAATCATTCTCGGGAATGATCAGTATCTGGCCTCTGTATATCAGGTTCATGTCATCAACCTTCGGATTGGCTTTAAGGATTTTTTTTAGTCCTTCGTTCGCATTTTCCGGGAAAAACCGGTATGCAATCTGGCGCAATGTGTCTCCATTTTTCACAATTATTCTTGTGGCGTTTTGAACGAATGAAGCCTGATTCTCCGGCTGAGGGTTTTTATTATCCGAAGAGATTGATGAGTCAAAATTTCCAGGTTTTTCCTTCGGAGACCCAGGCGCTTCGGTCTTCATGGCCTGCTTTGTGGCCGGCAGCGCTCCTCCGGTACCGCTCTGCTGATCATTCGCTGACATGGGAGCAGGCGTCGATGGAGGTGCCCCATGGGGTAATACGGATGAATACAACCCGTGCATGAAAAACTGAACCCTTTTCCCCAACCACCCCCAGTGTGCGGCCATCACGAACAAAGCCAATACCAGCGCACAAGCACCGAATGCGGCAAACGGTTTTATCATTTTCTTGAACAACGAAGAACCGTTTATACCAGACCTGGGCGTACAGAGGATATCGCTTTGCAGGACTGTGCTGGAAATTTTCAGGATCTCCTTGTTTACCTTTCTCTGTTTCTCAGTCATACAGGCTAGGAGCGCACTGTCACAAATCTGGTTGATGCTGCGCGGAACGCCATTTGTCATCGTGAAAATCAGTTTTTTGCAATTCGATTCAAAACATTCATCAAAGCGTGAACCCACCACCCTGAGCCGATGGTCGATATAACGTATTGTTTCGTCGGCATCCATGGGCGCAAGAAAACGGTTTATACTGATCCGCTGGCGCAGCTGACGAAGTTCGGGGCGATTCAGCTTGTAGCTCAGCTCATATTGCCCAAGGAGCAGAATCTGGAACAGCTTGTGCTCCTGGGTCTCAATATTGGAGAGGAGCCTGATTTCCTCAATGCTCTTTTTTGAGAGAAGGTGGGCCTCATCGATTATCAGGACAAAACTCTCTCCCTTGCGGCTGGCTTTTACCAAAGCATCTTTCACGTGATCAGCCAGATCAAGCACGCTTTCCCCTTCGGTGTCAAGGTGTAATTTTCCGGCAACATAACGCAAAATCTCAATGTAGCCGACATCGGGATTCATGATCATGATGGGATGCACAGAGCTCGGAAGATTGTTCAACAGGTGATTGATGAGCATGGTCTTGCCGGTCCCCACATCACCGCAGACCATGGCAAAACCCTTTTTCAGCCGTATGAAGTACAGGAGTGCTGCAAATACTTCCTTGTGACTGGCGCTGAAAAACAGGAACCTCTGATCCAGGTTGTTTTCAAAAGGGGATTCTGAAAATCCAAAATAGCTCGTATACATATATTCCTTTGACCGCCAATGATCGTCTCGCAGTCTTTAAAAGCAAGATCCAAGAACTGGAATATTGGTACTTAATGAGACATTGCTTTCTATTGAGTCAAATTTATTGTAATTTCGTTTGTATGTCAATATCTATCAGGCCCACAACAGTTAGTATGCATGGGGAGCATGCCTGAAAAAATAACCGCCTCTGGAGCAAGCGTCAGGGGTTCACGTTAAAGGCAACAAAAAAGGCAGAGTTGTTTTCGGCCCTGCCTCTTGGTTTGCCATGAGCTATGAGCTATCAGCTCTGAGCTAAGCGCTGCCTTTCCCGTTACTTCCTAAAAAACTTCCTCCGCAGCCCTACCAGCCCTACTAACCCAGCCCCGAGGAGCCAGACAGTTGGGGGTATGGGTGCTTGAGCCACAGTAACCAATTGGTCCTGGTTGTATATTGTTTTCCCGGTACTGTCTGTACTGGTAAGGTTTAAGACCATAACAGGGTATTTTCCATTGTTATCCAACTTGGCATTGTCCAAAGATCCAAATTCATGAATAAGTAAATCACGTATGACGGTATTTACACTTCCCCCTTCCTCCTCAAGATACCAGATTGCATTCTGAAGGACACCAGCTGAAGCAGCACGTCCAGCAAGTGAATAATCATACCCTGTAAGTGTTCCCTGGCTGAACTGATAATAGAGGTATGCCGATCCCACAGATAAAGGGTCGGGATGTGGCCCCCCTACCCCGCCATTAACCGCTGCTGTGTTCTCAATAAAATTGTAGCTTTTTCCAATACTGATATATTCATTCTTTTCCAGGCAGAATGACTGGATGCCTCCTCCAACCAAGGCAAAACTGCTGTAATACTTCATGTAAGCCCCAACATCACCTGTCAGCGTGAATTCTCCTCCAGGATACGTATAGTAACCAGTCGTCCAGTTAACTGTAACAGTGCTGGCCATAACGGGGAAGACAGCGATAATCATGATTAAAATGCTCAATAGAATCAAAAGTTTTTTCATTTCATATCTCCTTTCCTGTAAGTAAAAACTATCTTTTCCGGAACAAATCGCAGGGATGGGTCTTTTGATCATAAAACCTCCGTATGGAAAAAAGTCCCGCCCCTATTGTGTGCACCGGGTGCTACAATATTCTACTTACCCTAGAGATATTGTTTCCTTGCTTAAGGGCAATAACCATGCCACTGACGAGCTCACTCGTATGCACTTGATTTGTATAGCTTTTCACACATTTGGTCGCATTCTGTAGCAACGGTAGAGCTACAAAACTCATGAAATTACCTACGAAATATGTGGATCTGTTTGCTCTTGACATGCACATTTATGTTAGGTATTCATTTGGTTAATCCTGCGAGAAAGGAGGTTGATGCAAATGTGGCCATATAATACCGGTAAATCGTTCCTTGATCGTCTTCCTCATGACAGCGATCTCCTTGTTTCAATCAAAGAATCATTCAAAAAAAGTAACGTAACAATTGGCTTTTTTGTGGCAATCGGCGCGGTAAAATATTCAAAGGTGGCATTTTACGGTCAGGACGACCACGCATACCATGAATTCTTCATAAATGAGCCGGCAGAGATTCTCAACTGCACGGGAAACGTTTCTGAACTTGACGGAGAGATTTTTGTCCATGCCCATATCACCCTCGGGCTGAAAGATGGGAGCACCAGAGGCGGCCACCTTGTTGAGGGAACAAAGATCTTTGCCTGCGAGCTCTTTGGAGTACCCCTTGAAGGCGAACAGCTCACGCGTACCTTCGATGATATAACCGGCCTCAAGTTGTGGAATAATAAATAGGGCGTGCGGGAAAAACGGGAAAGGCGGTTTTTCTGGTGTTCGCGTTAATCGGGTTTTTCTGGTTAAATACCGAAAGAAACAAGATAAACGAAAGAAACTGAAGAAACGGTTTTTATCGAGAGGCAACGCGGAACGTGGATCGGAACATTCGGAATTAGGAAGCAAAGGGGCAAGGATGCGTCATGTAATCCCTGCCCCTATAATCCTATAATCCTTGAATCTTAATTACTTCACCCGTGCTTTCTGCTGGGTGATCTTGTATTCCAGCCCTGCAACCTTGATAATCGCTGTCCGTGCAACATTGGTGGTGTTTGGTGCAACAGTATAGCTGGTCGTGCCTGCTGCTTCTCCCTGTGATCCCGATGTTATGGTCACCCAGTTTTCCGTTGTGGATGCTTTCCATGAACACCCGTTCTGTGTGGACACCGTGAAACTGCCTGTGCCGCCTGTCGGTTTAAAGGTCTTGCTTGTTGAAGATAAGGTATATGTGCATGTAGTTGGAGGCGCTGGTGGATCAGGAGTCGGATCCACAGGGTCCGGCACAGGAGGAGGGTTATCCCCGTATCCATCATACGCAATAGCAGAGTACGCAAAATTAGTGGTTCCCCCTACCTCACTATATGCGATCATGAAGTAACCTGATTCACCCCAGCCGGTACCCCAACTGTTCTTTACGATGAAAGCCTGCTGTGCATCGTCATATCCTACGATCAGTACTGCATGAGCGCCTAAATACGAGCCGCTTACATAGCTGTACACTCCGCTCCGGTAGCTGTAGAAATCGTTATAAACATAAAAGGAAGCAACAACTGGGCCGTAGGCGTAGAGGGCATTCTTTATGTCCTGCACCTTTTGCGAGCCTGTTGAAGTGCTTGCCGTATGCCAGCCTTTGACCTTATATACGGTTGCCGTCCCGTTCTGCCAGTCAGCGCATGCGTTGCTGCAAACATTATTGGTAGCCGTATACGCAAAGCAGCTCTCCACGGGAAGCCCGTAGTCACGGATATAATTTGAGGCACTCGCTGAGTAACCGCCCGAACAGCTCCCTGCCCCGCTGCAGGAGACGAGAATCTGCTCTGCCAAATCAACCTGTGTTCCGTTTGTTCCCATCATCGCCTGCGACTCAAGGCCCGCGGTAACAGCAAAAGCCCAGCAGCTCCCACACGATCCCTGGTTCTTTACGGGTGAGACATATGATATCCCATTAAAATTTCGCCAATCCACCGTTGCAGGGGCCCCTTCAACGGTCGCTAATGGGACCGTGTTTGACGTATCACCCGCAATCGCAGCCAGATCTCCGTCATCCTTGTGGCCCAAACGCATCTTCTTTTCCTTCATGGTCAGCCGGGAAACCGATGTCTCGTCAGCATGCCACTTGGCACCCCTGGCTTTAATTTCATGCCTGATTTGTTCTAATTCTTCCGTGTCCGCCCGAACAAACTCCCATGTGACGAGCAGTGCAAAGACCGCTATCATCATCACTATACTGCCCTTGAAGAATCTCTTTTTTGTCCAGATCATGTTTGGCTCCCTCCCATTTCTGTATTAAATGATGCGGACCTTCAGGAGAAACGAGTCCGCTGCCTTCTCTTTCCCTTCCCAGGGTCTGAAGTGGATAAACTTGAGTTCCGATCTGCCCTTTTCTTTAACACGGATGAGCCATATCTTCTTTACAGGCGCTCCGACAAGGTCCGGTTTCTCCGGGGGTTCCGGCGTCTTCACGTTCACCACATCAAAATGCTTTGCGTCGGGACCCTGAATTTCCCATGTGTAGCCTGCGGCACCTGCCTGTTCAAGCTCCACCCGAATCATTGCGCCAGACCTCACCTTGATTTCCCTGCCGTCAAACGTCTTGTCTATGACTATTGTTTCCTCCCCATACACATGGGGTACTCCCGCCACAAACATCACGAACATGACGAACATGACCATCAGAAACACTGCTTTTGGGCTAACCATTTCGTTCCTGCCTTCTGCCATCCCGGCATGTACATCCTGCCATATGCATAGATGGGATTTTAGAACAAACAACGAGTCAATGCAGTGACTCATGTCACAGGCCAAAACAATACGGTGATTGACTTACTTGATTTTATTTATTAAGTTTATCGTTATGATGCGTTTTATTGTATTGGACACGCCAGATGAGGCATGCTCGAGACGAAAAAAAATTGGGGCATACTTATTGCATAAGACCGTTTTTGTGGTAAAATTATTACAAAACAATATTTTTGTTTCCTATTTAGATACTTTGCATTCGAGAAAGGCGCCGAAATGTTAGATACCGGTCTTCCCTTGGTTGCCGTATGACGAAACCATTTGTGAAACCAAAGTCTGAATCAAACGTCTCTTCCATCAGCGGAAAAATGCTCGAGGAGCGCCTCCGCTTTGAAGAACTGACTGTAGATATCTTGAAAAATCTCGTCAACAGTGTTCCGCCCAGTCTGGATAAGGCCGTCGCTGAAGCATTGAAGATGATCTGCACCTTCTTTGGGGTCGATTATTGCGCCCTTCTTAACGTTTCAGCTCACAAAGAACAAATCAAGGTTTTATTAAGCGGCAGCACACAGAACCAGGGCAAACTCATTGCCGGCACTGACATTGTGCCAATCTATCCTATGGTGTATCATCGGGTTATGGAGCAAAAAGAACCCCATATTTTTCTGTCATTGAAGAAACCTCCGCCCTTAGAAAATCCGGGTATAGGAACCTGGCACCTATGGGATTCCCACAATTTTCGTATCCTTCCCCTGAAAATTGATGGCAGAGTAACCCATGCCCTTGGATTGTGGATGAAGTCCAATACCTGGAAATGGCCCCCCATGTATACTGACCGTTTGCAGCTCCTGGGAGAGTTATTCGTGAAAACCATGAGTTACAAACATGACTACGAATATCTTGTGCAAAACAAAAAAATGCTGGACGAAACAGAGCGTATTGCCAGCCTGGGTAGCTGGAGGTGGGATCTCACCAATGGAAACCTTTCATGGTCTCAAGAAGTCTACCGTATTTTCGGTGTAAAGGAACAGGAATTCGACGGCACCTACCAGGGCTTTCTTGCCATGATCCATCCTGATGACCGGCAGGCCGTTGAGCAGACAGTCAAGGAATGTCTCAGGGATCCCCATAAGAAGTATGACATTGAACATCGGCTGGTTCGTCCTGACGGATCCGAGCGAATCGTCTCCGAACGGGGGGAAGTACGCTTCAGCAAGGACGGAACGCCAACGAACATGTTCGGCACCGTCTTCGATATCACTGAACGCAAGCAGTCAGAAATAATGTTACAGAAGGCCTTTGAGGAGATCAGCTGGCACAGGAAGCAGCTTGAGGCCGAGAATATCTATCTCCGTAATGAAATAGGGATAAGCGGAGATTTCTCGAATATTGTGGGTACAAGCCAACCAATACAGCATATTATGTTCAGAATAAAGCAGGTGGCTCAGATGAACACAACGGTTCTGTTAACCGGTGAGACAGGCACCGGCAAAGGAGTCTTTGCACGGGCGCTGCACGACTCCAGCAACAGAAAAACAGGGCCATTTGTCCAGGTCAACTGTGCAGGGTTACCGGCAAACCTCATTGAGAGTGAGTTATTCGGTCGTGAAAAAGGTGCCTTCACGGGGGCCACTGAAAAGCAGATCGGCCGGTTTGAACTTGCCAACAGCGGAACCATTTTTCTTGATGAGATTGGGGAACTTCCCATTGAACTGCAACCAAAGCTTTTACGGGTTATTGAAAGCGGAGAGTTCGAGCGCCTTGGAAGTCCCCGAACCGTTCGGGTGGACGTCCGAATCGTTGCCTGTACAAACAGAAACCTGAAGGAACAGGTAAAGAAAGGGCTGTTCAGAAAGGATCTTTTTTATCGCCTGAACGTATTTCCCATTCACATACCCCCGCTCAGGGAAAGAAGGGAAGACGTGCCCCTGCTCGTACACTATTACGTGGAAAAGTTTAACAAGCGTTGCAACAAAAACATAACCGTCATACCCAAGGAAACTATGGCTGCCCTCCAGGCGTATCGATGGCCTGGCAATGTCCGGGAGCTTATAAACGTGGTTGAACGGGCAGTCATTGTCAGTAATAATTCTGTATTGCACATTGGTGATCATTTAGAAATTTCCAGTTTTGATATACACCGAGCAGAATCGGACATAGAAGAGGAAAAACAACCAGACAATCTCTCTGATGTAGAGCGGGAACACATCCTCAGCATACTCATGAAAACCGGATGGAAAATAGAGGGCTCAGGAGGTGCCGCGCAGTTACTTGCCCTGAAGCCCAGCACGCTGCGGGCCCGCATGAAAAAGCTCAACATCACACGACCAGGAAGATAATTAGGATTCAAAAGGCGAGAATGCGTGGAAGCGTACACGCTTAAACGAAACTCTTTACATGTTACAATCTGAAGTATATACTTATTGTATATACATACCGTGGAGGAAAATATGAAAAGAGCGAGAGTATTTAAATCCGGAAACTCTCAAGCAGTTCGTCTTCCCCGGGAGTTCCACATTGACACCAGCGAAGTCACTATTGAAAAAAAGAACGATAAGCTGATTCTGAGTCCGATAAGAAAGTCGTTCGGAGATTACGTTACCCTTGGCAGACGATTTAGCGAAGATTTCCCCGAAACCATAGAAGACGCCGCTGCAGAGGAGAGGCAAACGTGGTGACCCGTTATATGTTTGATACCAACACATGTATTCATCTCATAAAACATCGCCCAAAGACCTTGTGTGAAAAAATATCTGTTTTTCCATCTGAAAGCATAGCCGTGTCCAGCATTGTTATTGCTGAACTGTGGTATGGTGTGTCACTCTCTCAGAAGAAAAGACAAAACAAAGCAGCGCTGAGGGATTTTCTCGACTACGTGGATGTTTTGGATTGGCCTCATGGAGCTGGTCCCGTCTATGGCAGCATTCGAAAACATCTGAAAGAAAAAGGGACTCCCATCGGCGCCATGGATCTGTTAGTTGCCGCACATGCATTATTCCTTGGGGCTGTTCTCGTAACAGACAACACGAGGGAGTTTGAACGAGTACCGAATCTAAAGCTTGAGAATTGGATTGACAGGTAGCTTGCCTGACTTGAGATGTATGTATTACTACAGGATTATAGGATTAGGGATTAATAGGATTTATCAGAACAGAAAATTTCCTGAGTAGCCTAACAGGATTAAGAGTGGACCTTGTGATGAAAGATGCCCTCAAGCCGAGAATTGGCAGGAGGATTCTCGAAGAGGTAGAACCGATTTGATAAGGGAGTTTCTGGACTATATAGAAGATGTGTTGACATCGATGGATAAAGCGATTTCATTCAAGGTATGAACTATGACGATTTTCTTGCTGATGACATAACATCATATGCCACTTTGAGGGCACTGGAGATCATCGGTGAAGCGATCAAGAAAGTGCCTCAAACGGTACGAAATCGTTACCCGGATATACCATGGGCCGAAATGGCTGGAATGCGAGATAAGCTAATTCATGATTATTTTGGCGTGAACTTACAAACGGTCTGGGATACTGTGAAGAAAGACATTCCCGAGCTGAAGCCTAAGTTCAAACAAGTGTATCAAGATTACTCAAACGCGGAAGCTGACTAGCGTAGAAGACCGTTTCTCTCGTTTCTTTAGTTTCTTTTGTTCTTTAACCAGAAAAACCCGATTAACCCGACAAACCAGGCAAACGTTATTCCCCGCATTACCGCGTATGCGCTTATGCGCGTCCACGAGTTCACATTCCGTCTTCCCCGCATTACCGCTTATGCGCGTCTACGCGTCATCGCCCTTCCCGCCTTTCCCGCATTACCGCGTATACATGTATGCGATTCTACGTCTACGCGTTTCCCCTTTTACCTTTCCCCTTTCCCCTTTCCCCTTTCCCCTTTTACCTTTTTTTTCACTCTTTCCTTCCCACACCATTTAGTGATTTCCACCGTATCATGTGGCAAAGCATGTTTTCTTCCTTGACACGCGGTAAAAATCATGATAAAAATCACACAATTGGCAAGCATATATTATCCATATTATGTGGCACACGTTTTGCTGATTTATGTATTCTCATTAAATTTGTTATTATACAGTTTCTGCTTAGGAGGGTATGATGAAGAAATTTTGGAAAAATATTTTGTTATTTGTTTTTATGGTTTCACTGCTGTTAATGGTTGGACAGGCGAGGGCCCATACAGTAATAAGCTTTGACCTTGATGAAGGCAATGTTGGTGGTTTATCTGGTTATACCGGACCGTACGCCGGAGTAAATGTGTATCTCACTAGCGAAACTACGGCAACTATTACATTTACGGCTTATAGTAATTATCGTTTCACTGATGGTAAAATAGTCGACTTGAATGTATCAGCTACGTCTTTTGATGCATCACTACCGACAGGATTTTCATATAAATAGACCAATACCCCAGTGGACGGGTTTGGCTATTTTAACTTGAAGTATAATGGTCCCGTCAATTATGGAAATAGCCTTGATATAGTAACAATTTACCTTACGAATAATAGTGGTACGTGGAGTGGAGCTGAATACGTTCTTGCTACGAATGCTAACGGTAATAGAGCAGCCGCCCATTTAGGGTTTTTCACAGGTAGTTTCACCGATCCCGGCAATAAGTTCATCACAACGGGTTACGCCAGCGAAACCCCCTCACAAGTACCCAATGTACCCATCCCACCAACTGTATATCTCTTAGGTGCGGGGCTTGTTGGGCTGTTTGGCCTGAGGAGAAAATTCAAAAAGTAAAAAGGGGATTCATAGCAATAGTTCAAAAACCACCCCACGCGTAGACATATAAAGCGCCTGGGGTGGTTTTTTATTGTCGTTTCCGCATTTCCCCTATCACCCATGACCCATTACCTCTTGCCTGAAGTCATTCTAATCCTTAATCCTTCTTTTTTTGCCGCTGATGAGCGCCCACTTATTCAGTTTTGAGTTAAAAATTTTGAATTTTGAGTTAAAAAATCTTATCTAATTACGAACTAAGAACTCATCCACCCTCCGCAGTAGCAGAGCACCTGCCCCGCCTCCCAAAGCAATCCTGCGGCGGGCAGGTACGGAGGACGGGAAACTCATAAATGCTTTTCCTCTCGCCCACTCTCCCGTTATCACGGGATCGTTCGAGACCGCAGAGCTCTCAGAGAAATACATTGACCTTCGTTGCTATACATTGGAGAGAATACATTCAATGTATAGCATGCGATCCCGCCTGATTTCAGAAGTCTCAAAATCCGGCGGGAAGAAAAAGATCCCCTCTGTGTTCCCTGTGTTCTCAAGCGAAGCGGGCGAGAGATAAGCTTTTATCTGTGCATGTCTGTGTCTGTCTGTGGCTAAATGGATCTGTTTCTTGCATTTCAACTCAAAACTATTATATATCTGCGTAAACTGCGGCAAAATTAGCTGTCCAGCTTTCCCGCATTATCGCTTCCACGCGTATGCGCGTCTCCGCATCCACGCATCGCTTTTCCCGTTGCCTTTTCAGGTATAGATGTTGCATACTTTCACATCAGGGTGCAGCACGTATACCTAATCAGGTGCAGTAATCTCGTATTTTCAGATTTCTGAAAACACTCATGGCGGTAGCGTATCTCTATGCTTGCCTGCTTGCAGGCCTACATGCTTCCCAGCCGTTTAGCTTGCTCGCTTGATAGCCTGATATTAAATATCTCAATAACATTCTCAAATGTTCTACCCTCGATTGAAACATGGTCCGACACGGGCAGTACTAACCCGGACAGCCGATAAAATTATGATATAATAGCTCGAAGATTTCTCATTACAGCATTGAATGGACATAAACTATATGAGCAACAGAAAACAAATTGATTCAATAGTTGAGAAAGAAAACATCTTTCTCACCCCTAGTGGTGACTCCCGAGGAATTATCCCATCAAATTTCAATTGGTGACGATTTCCTGAAAGAAATAACGACCAAGGGTAAGGTACTTTATGAAAAAAGAAAAAGATAGAGAATCATCCTTCGCGAAAGACTGGTATTCAAAAACTGCCCTTGATATCCGCAGGTCAGAAATTCTCCTCGAAAATAATGACCCCGAAGGAGCTGCCTTCCACCTTCAACAGGCCCTGTAAAAATATCTCAAAGGTTTTCTGATAAGAAAAGGATGGCGCCTTGAGAGAATTCATGATCTCGAGGATTTACTTGATCATGCAATTGATTATAATTCAACGTTGGAAGTCTTTCGCTCTTTGTGTCAAGAAGTCACCGAATATTATATTGAAGAGAGATATCCTTTTCTAATTTCTTCTGAACTGACCAGCAATGAGTCAGATCAAAACTGTCTGAAGCAAAAAAGTTTGTAGAAAAGCTTGTCAGAGGTTAAAGGAGACAGGAAATGAAAATAGAGTACGACAAAGAAGTAGATGCCCTGTATATTCGCTTGCAGGAGAAGCATGTAAAAAGGACCGTTGAGATCGAAGATGGAATTAATATTGATTTGGATAAGAATGGAAAACTGGTGGGTATAGAAATTCTCGATGCAACCGACCGGTATTCGTTGAGCGACATATTCAATATCGCAACGGAGAATCTTATTCTGGAAAGCAACAAGATTCGAAAAGTAAGCTGAGCATTCTCACATTCGGCGTTTCGCGTTCCCCGTGCCGCTTTCCGCGATTCGATTTCCACGATGGTATTGCCCACGACCCCTGACCTTTATATTAACCCAGACGGTCCGACCCCGGATGATTCGATTCGACTTCTGCAATTGTCTTTTCCCAGCCTGATAGCCTGATAGCATGACAGCTTGCTTGCTTGACAGGCTTCACTAAATGACCTACAATATAGTCATATTAGATGACCAATAAAGGAGTCATAATGAAAGGACAGAGCGTAAGCGTCGCAGAAGGCAAGAAAAGTTTCAGTCGACTCATTGAAGGTGCAATCAGCAAAAAAGAAGATGTGATCGTAACGCGTCGCGGGAAGCCGGTTGCAGTTATCGTACCCTACGATGAGTATCTCAAGTCACGAAAACATGACGCGTTACAGGTCATCATGGAAACGAGAAAGGTTTTTCGAAGCACAGGAATCAGTGGCGAAGAGATCGCAAAAGAGGCAAGAAAAGAACTGGGGAAAAGGCTGTGAAAACCTTTGTCATAGATGCCAGCGTCGTGCTGAAATGGTATCTCGGTGATGAAGTCAACGACGATAGATCCCTTTTACTGCTGAACCGTTTTGTGGACAACGATGTAGACCTTGTCGCGCCCGCTCTCCTTGAATATGAGGTCATCAGTGGACTGATTATTGCCCAAAGACGAGGCAGAATCCCGGACTCAACTCTGATAAATGCCATCTCTGCCTTCCAGGGCTTAGGTATAAAACTGGAGAATATTGCTGGTCTCGGAATGAGGATGCTTTTCTATGCGAAGAAATACACCCGTTCCGCATACGATGCGGCCTATCTTGTCGTGGCCGAGCACATGAAAATAGACTTCATAACGGGAGACAAGGCGCTTTATAATGCTACTCACAAGGATCTCCCTTGGGTGAAATTACTCGTCCCATAGTGTAATGGTGGTAGCTTCTCAGTTCGACAGCAATACATTGTTGAGGCGCCGTGCCGGTGCCGATGGCGGTAGCTTGCCTGTTTAAATCAGAGGGAAGATGGAAGACCGTCCCGCTTATGGTGGGACTCGGAAGATGGAAGAAGGAACTATGATGTCAGACGCATCCACGCATTCACGCTTATTCGCTTCTACGCTCTTTAAGGATGGTCCGACCCGGATTCGTTAAAAATGTATATATTCAGATAAAAGGGATGGTATAATTTTAGGCGGCAACGTTGCTTTATATGATGCCATAAGATGGAGTACCAAAGAGGTTCTCGGTGAAAATTGTCTGGACCAGGCATGCGGAAGAAAGACAGAAGGAATGGGAAAAGAAACTGAATATCACCAAAGAAGATGTTGAAGCCGCAGTGAGCAAGCCTGCACAAATAGTCAGAGGAGATTTGAATATAAAAATTGCGCAAGTAAAGATGAGAGGTGCCTCCTCAGGGTACCATTCTTAGAATCTGCAAGCGACATAAAAATAATCACTCTATACTTGACAAGCAGAATAGAAAGATATTGGAAGCTTACTATAAAGAAGTAAGCCCGGAGTGATTGGCGCCAAGATGAATATGGAAACAAATGAGCATGGCAATTACAGTCTGTTGAGGTTAATTTTAGTTGGTCACAAAAACACCTTAACAGGAGGAGTA
>Ga0067045_1004664_pt1 | contig 15795 bp, 8 predicted proteins | sample TerdegcTABiofilm_FD_59184 | JGI IMG/M metagenome (GOLD analysis project Ga0067045, IMG submission 59184) | Combined Assembly of (Gp0054472, Gp0054536) Wastewater bioreactor microbial communities from Singapore -Terephthalate degrading...
AATGTTTCACTTAAGATTTATAATACATTAGGGCAGGAAGTTGCTACTTTATTTGATGGTTTCCAGAATGCCGGGAAATACATCGCAGATTTCGATGGTTCAAAATTAGCGAGCGGTGTTTACTTGTATAAGTTGCAAAGTAATGGTGTTTCAATTTCTAAGAAACTTGTTCTAATGAAATAAATGGTGCCTCCATTTATTCTAAAGTCCCGGCTTACTATTTCACTAGTAGGTCGGGATGATAGATAAAGGAAAAAGAAGAGCTATTAAAATGGGTAAAATAAAAATGCTGTTTAATAATAATTGGAGGTTTATTTCCGGAAACACATTAATAGTAATGGTTTCCAACTCCATTTTTTTATTAACCTCCACTAATTTAAAATCATTAATTAACTAAAAGGAGGCTTATGAAAAGGTTAACTTACATCTTTGTAACACTTATTCTATTAAGTGTTACAATTATTGGACAAACCCTTAATCCAATTACTCAATGGGGTTTTGTTGGAAATGGGGGGGCAACAAGAACCGGAGGCGGTTGGACTTTTGAACCAAGTACTACCCCGGGAAATGCTGGAACAGTTGGTACTAAACCACTTGAAACTTGGGCTGCAATTAAAGGTGGATTTGATCCAATAACCTTGGCTGCAAATCAAACTATTGTTGTAACAGGTAAAATCCAGTTTGTTGGTTCAGGTCCAATTGTATGGAGTGGATTGCGATATGGATTATCGAATATTCTCACTCCGGGAGAGCTTCAGAATGCTGGAACTGCAACGGCAGCATGGTCCGGTACTGAAAGTGCAAATGGTTATATGTTTACTCCTCATAGCGGAGTTACAGACTTAGTATCATGGGTAGATGGTGGTAATGGAACTCATGGTGTAATTAGAGGCGGTTCATGGTTAAGTACCTTTGGAAATGCTCACAGATCTTTAGGAGTTATTTTACAAAAACCAGCCAGAGCAGAAATGGTTGCCGGAACTTATAATTTTGCTATTTCAGTTAAAAGACTTGCAAATAATACCAATGAATTAACCTGGTATATTGTTAAAGACGACAATAAGTTTTGGACTGGTGGAACTTCAATTGATAATGAAGGAATAACAGCAACATTTAATAGTGTTTGTTTTGCTGTTCAGGGATCGCCAACTGCTACAAATGCAGAAATGCGTGCTATGCGCGTTATGGATGTTAGAGTTGGTTTAGGTAACCCAGTCGTTGTACCTGAAGCTCCATGGGTCGATTATTACGTGGAAGATTGGGGATTTATTGGAAATAAAGCTGCTACAAGAACCGGTGGCTGGAATTTTGTGCCTGGCGAAGTATTTGGTAATGCTGGAGTTAAAGGCAATAAACCATTAGATGGATGGTCGGCTATTAGAGGGCAGTTTAAGGAACCTATTACTCCAACCACTAATAAAGCTCTGATAGCAACTGGTAAAATTACATTTGTTGGTTCAGGACCAATAGTATGGAGCGGCTTACGCTATGGAATCTTTATGCATGATAGTGCTGGCGTATTAAAAGATACTACCAAGCCAACTGCTTATTGGACTGGAAAAGAATCGGATGCAAAAGGATATATGATTACTCCTCAAAGCGGAGTTAATGATCAGGTTGCTTGGGCTGCTGGAGGTAACGGAGCTATTGGTGTTGTTAGGGGTGGCGCTTGGCTTAGTACATTTGGTAATGCTCACCGTTCTTTAGGTATGGTAAGTCAAGCTCCGGCACGTGCAGAAATGACTGCTGGTACATATAATTTTGCTATATCTGTTAGACCATTAGGAGATGGTACCAATGAAATAAAATGGTATATAATTAAAGACGATAATTCTTACTGGTCAGGCGGAACTGCAATTGACAACGAAATGATTACAACTCAGTATAATGGACTTTGTTTCGCTATTCAAGGTACTCCAACAGCTACTAATGCGGCAATGCGCGAAATGAAATTAGTAGACGTAAAACTTTCTATGGGCAGCCCAATTACAATTCCGGATCCACCATTCAAATCATATTACCTTGACAAATGGGGATTTATTGGTAACAGAACTAATGGATGGACCTTAACACCTGGTGAAGTAATTGGAAACTTCTCAGTTGCCGGTTCTACACCTCCTTATGGATTTGTTGCTGTGCGTGGAGGTTTTGATTATCCAGTTACTCCTACTGCTGATAAAGCAATTATCATTACCGGTCAGTTAGAATTTGTTGGTGGCGCATTTGATCTTGCTAATAGCTTACGTTACGGATTATTCTATAATGAAACACCGGGAACACTCAATAATAAAATCTGGTCAACCAGCGAGAACAATACTTCTGGCTACTTGTTCTTACCTCCAAGCGGTAAAAATGGTGCAGCAGAGTGGTGGTTAAACAAAAACGGAAGTTTTGGTGGTGTTATAAATAGTACGTGGTTGATTCAAACAGGACAAAATAATTATCCTTTAAGTACTCAACTTCAGCTTCCACAGAATGTAGTAGCCGGTGCCGGGAAATATGATTTTGCTATTTCAATTCAACCGAAAACCGGTGGAATGGAAATTAAACATTATCTAATCAAAACAGATAAATCCTATTATTGGGCTGGAACTATAATCGATGGAAAATCACCTCTGCCAGCAACTAAATTCAATTCTGTTAACTTTGCATTTTTCCCGAATAAAGCAACAGCTCTTAATTTCTATGATCTGAAAGTTGATCTCGGTAATCCTATTACTGTTCCTCCAATTACTTCGGTTGAAGAAGTTGAAGGATTACCAATGGAATATGCACTTAATCAAAACTATCCAAATCCGTTTAACCCGACTACAACAATTGAATTCGCATTACCAAAGAGCAGCGAAGTTAGTCTTGTAGTATATGATATTTTGGGTAGGGTTGTTAAAGAATTAGTATCCGGTGTTTATGAAGCTGGTAACCATAAAGTTAATTTTAATGCTACTAACCTCGCATCGGGTGTTTATATCTACAAATTGAAAGCCGGAGATTTTGTAAGTGTTAAAAAGTTAACGCTTCTTAAGTAAACGGCTGTTTATGCACGCTATCATAAAAATTATATGATAGTAATTTCACCTTGATTAGAATATGATTGAGGTGATTATAAGAAGTTCGAACAAATAAAAACAGCCCCGACTTATTGGGGCTGTTTTTTTAAAACTACTTAATAATATAAAACTGAAAAATCATGAAAAAATTAAAAACCAACCTGATGAGAATTGTAATATTAATTTCTGTTTCTTTTATAATTACAATTACTACTCAAGCCCAAACCGGTGCTCCTCAAACCAATGTACCCGCACTTAAAGATGTATTTAAAAACGATTTCAAAATTGGTTGTCTGCTGTCGTATCCCCACGTCGGATTTCCTGATGATCCTCCGGTTCCCGGTCAGTCTGCTGTAGTTGCACCTTATGGCGGTCAACTCATAAAATTTCATATGAACAGTATGTCCCCCGGTAATAATATGAAACCGCAATATACAATTGACATAAATGCAAGTGCGGCAGCTTATAATGCAGCTTCTGCTGCAGATAAAGATTATGCAGATACTCATCCCGTAGTTAAGTTTAATGGTAATCTTATCGCCCAACTTAATTGGGCAAAGAGACAGGGGTTTACATTTAGAGGTCATACACTTGTATGGCATAGTCAAACACCAGGAACAGCTTTTTTTAGAACCGGATATTCATCTACAGGTGCAAGATTATCAAAAGAAAAAATGACCGAGAGAATGGAGAATTATATTAAAGAAGTAATTCGTCTTTTACACGAAGGATGGCCCGGATTACTTTCTGCTATGGATGTTGTTAACGAAGCTGTGAATGATAATGGAACAGATAGAACCACAGATAGTGAATGGTATCAAACATTTGGCGATAATTCTTACATAATGAAGGCGTTTGAATTTACAAGAAAATATTGTAATCTATATGGCGAAACTCAAATAAAACTTTATTACAATGATTATAGTACTCATGTTGCAAACAAAGCGAATGGAATAGTTAGACTTTGCACACCCATTTATCAAGCGGGATATTTAGATGGAATCGGTATGCAGGAACATAATTCAATCTCGACACCTACTGCATCACAATGGATCGCTTCATACAATAAGTTTGAACCGATATGTAACGAAATGGCGGTTACTGAATTAGATGTAAGAACTTATAGTGCAAACCCTTCCGAAACTTTACTTTCTCAACAAGCAAATCAATATGCGCAGTTATTTAAATGTTTTGTTGAGAGAAGTTATTATTCTGGAAGAGGAAAAATAATTAATGTTTCTAAAGATGGATTAAACGATCAATATACATTTGTAACAAATGAGTCCACTTCGCTATGGACTGCTAATAACCAGTGTAAACCGGCTTTCTATGCAGTTGTTGATGTAGGAATCTACTATAATAAGCTGGATTCCTTATTGAAGTATGTAGAAGCATTAATTGAATCGGAATATACAACCCAGTCATGGACAAATTATTCTAATGCACGCAACTTAGCGCAAAATGCTTTTATGCAAACTTATTCTACTTATTCTCCGGCACACACATCACTTAAAAATTCTTTTGATGATTTAAACAAAGCAGTTAATGACTTAGTAAAAATCACCACTGATATTAGCAGCACTGAAAATATTCCGGAAACATTTTCACTTAGTCAAAATTATCCGAATCCTTTTAATCCAAGCACTGTTATTAACTATCAGATTGCAACTTACAGTCATGTTCAGTTGAAAGTTTACGATTTACTCGGCAGAGAAGTTGCTACGCTTGTAAATGAATACAAACAACCGGGGAAATATAATTGCGAATTTAGAATTGAGAATGGAGAATTACCAAGTGGAGTTTATTTATATAATTTAAGAGCCGGAAATTTTTCTGATACTAAAAAACTTATATTGCTCAAATAAGAAAATACGGATAACGATCATCCATTATTATAAATAATATTTTTTTGTGCAAACGTAATTTTAGTTAATGCTAATAAGTTGATAGAAATAGTTTTATTTAACTATTTATTCTAATGCCAGCAAAATCTTTTTAAAAACTATCAGAGCAATGAGTGTATAAAAATTTTTTTATTGTATTGTTTATTATTTACACTGTTCCACTATACTCTCAACCTCTTGCACAGGGCAACGATAAATTTTTAGGTGCCGGTACAAGTAGTTATATCTACAGGGATTTCTTCAAATTCTGGAATCAGATAACACCGGGTAACGATGGCAAGTGGGGTTCGGTAGAACAAATCCGCGGCCAATACAACTGGACTAACCTCGATAGAATTTATAACTATGCCATCAGCACTAACCTGATTTACAAACATCACGTACTTGTATGGGGACAGCAGCAGCCCGGTTGGATAACTTCTCTCAGTTCTCAAGACCAGCGGACAGCAATTGAAAATTGGATTAAAAATGTTTGTGAGCGTTACCCATTAGCAACTTACATAGAAGTAGTTAACGAACCGATTAATGCACCTCCTTCTTACGCGGCTGCACTCGGCGGTAATGGAACAACCGGGTGGGATTGGGTTATTACTGCATTTCAACTCGCCCGGCAGTATGCACCTTCAAATGTAAAATTATTGTTGAATGAGTATAACCTATTACACAATAATACCTCAACAAACAATTACATAAGTATAATTAATCTATTAAAAGATAGAGGGCTAATTGATGGAGTTTCTATTCAAGGTCATTACTTTGAATTCAGAAGCGATATTCGAAGTTCCAACACTTATGTTTATGATATCAATACAATAAAAAGTAATTTAAATAAAATTACAGCACTCGGGTTACCTGTTTACATTTCCGAATTTGATATTGATGAAGATAAAGACGCCGACCAGTTAGCACAGTACAAAATATATTTCCCCATTTTCTGGACTAACCCCGGTGTTAAAGGAATTACATTATGGGGTTACATCGAATGTGACGTCTGGACTTCGCATCCATACACGTTTCTAATCCGATACGACGATTCGGAACGTCCGGCACTTCAATGGTTACGCACTTATATTGCCAGTCCATTACCACCGGAAATTGTTTCACCTAACATTGTTCTTGATGTTGAACGTAATCCGTTTATTAAGTGGCGTTCTTCAAAATCTGCAACATCTTACCAATTACAATTATCTACGAACAGTGTATTTGCTACAGTGGATCGTGATACTACAGTAACAGATACATTATGCCAGATGAAACCGCTCACTGCTAATACAAGGTATTACTGGCGCGTTAGCGCTAAGAATGACAAGGGGGCAAGTGATTACTCCGTTACTGCAAGTTTTATTACCGGCGACAGAATTGTTTCTGTTAATCAATCAAATGAAATACCGGAGAGATATTCGTTATCTCAAAATTATCCAAATCCTTTTAATCCTTCTACTGTCATTAAATATTCAATTCCTGTAAGCGGAATGGTTTCATTAAAAGTTTTTGATCTTCTTGGAAGGGAAGTGAGNANACTATTTCATGGNTTTCAAAATGCTGGAAATTATACTGTTAATTATAATGGAGAAGATTTNTCAAGCGGAATTTATATCTATNGATTAAGCGCTGAAGGATTTATCGATTCGAAAAAATTTGTTCTACTGAAATAAGTTTTTTAATTCAATAATAAGACTCATATAATTATCAAAGGACAATACTATGAAAAATCACAAAGCATTTTTTCATTTCAACAAAATGATAAAAAATATCTGGATCAATTCAACTAGAAATAAAAAAGTAGTAACTGTTTTATTTATTTTGCTAATTAGCGGAATTCATACCGAAATCATTGCGCAACCTTTAGCTGAAGGTAAAGATAAATTCCTTGGTTGTTGTGTTAGAAATACTATCAGGTCAAATTTTTCTAGATATTTTAATCAGGTTACTCCGGAAAATTCAGGCAAGTGGGAGAGTGTTGAGTTTACAAAAGATCAGTATAACTGGACAGCACTCGATATGGCTTATAATTATGCAGTCAATAATGGATTTAAGTATAAGCATCATACTTTGGTTTGGGGGCAACAACAACCCTCATGGATTGCCTCGCTAAGTATTGAAGAACAAAGATCACAGGTAGAAGAATGGATACGACTTGTTGGTGAACGTTACCCTAAAATGGATATGGTTGATGTTGTAAATGAACCTTTCCATGCTGTTCCATCTTATTTCCAGGCTTTAGGTGGTAATGGTAAAACTGGTTGGGATTGGGTAATTACTTCTTTTGAACTTGCACGGAAATATATGGCTAAAGGTGTTAAATTAATTTTAAATGAGTATAGTATTTTACAAAGTAACACCGAAACCACAAGGTATCTTGCTTTAATCGATACATTAAAAGTTCGTGGTCTGATTGATGGTATTGGAATACAAGGTCATTCATTTGAATTGAAAGGCAACTCGCCTACTGTTTTACAGAGTAATCTTAATAGACTTGTTGCAACCGGATTGCCGGTCTATATAACAGAATTCGATTTCAATGACGCAGATGATAATAATCAATTACAAGGTTATAGAACCTACTTTCCAATTTTCTGGGATAATCCCGGCGTAAAAGGGATTACTTTGTGGGGCTATATGATTTATGAAATCTGGCAAACATACGCATTCTTAATTGATGAACGTAATGCAGAAAGACCGGCGATGCAGTGGTTAAAAAATTTCATACTTGGACCTAAAATTCCAAGTGTGGTTTCACCTAATCTTGCTGTTGATCAGCCAAGGAATCCAATCTTGATTTGGAGAGCTTCTCCATCAGCTTCTTCTTATCGGGTTCAGGTATCGCTTAATAGTGTCTTCTCATCGACTGTAATTGATACTACAGTTGCAGACACGACAGTTCAACTAAAAACTCTTGAACCTAACACAAGATATTACTGGAGAGTAAATGCATCAAGCGATAAAGGCACAAGCGATTATTCAACAATTGCAAGTTTTATTACGGGAGATAAAGTTGTATCTGTGAATGATTTTGATAATTTACCGAATGATTATGAGTTGTTACAGAATTATCCTAATCCATTTAATCCATCTACAACAATTTCATTCAAGTTACCTCAAAAAAGTTTTGTACGGCTCCAGTTGTTCGACATGCTTGGCAAAGTTGTAATGAACATAGCAGAAGGAGAATATGAAGCTGGTAAGCATAATGTTGAATTAAATGTTCCTCATCTTTCGTCTGGAATTTATTTCTACAAAATAAATGCAGGTCAATTTAGTCAGGTTAAAAAACTAATATTGATGAAATAATTTACTGGAAAGACATTAAGCGGGAAAATATAAATGAAGCGAATAACATTTTTTTCTATTACAATTATAATTTTAATGGGATGCGGATTGATGGGGAATAAAAATCAGAATAAAGGTTCTTTCCAAACCGGTATTTATCCGAATCTTTTTGTTGAGCTTTTAGGATTATCAAATGAAGAAGTTAAATTAAAAGTTGATAACGCCTTCAATCAATTATTTTATGGGGATGATAAGAATGAACGTGTCTATTATCCCGTTGGTGATGATATGGCATACATTGTTGATATTAATAATAATGATGTGCGCACCGAGGGGATGTCCTACGGAATGATGATTACAGTTCAATTGGATAAGAAAGAAGAATTCAACCGGCTCTGGAAATGGACAAAAACTTACATGCAGCATCAGAGCGGTCCTCATAAAGATTATTTTGCATGGCATTGCAAAACCGATGGAACCAAAATAAGTGAGAATTCTGCTTCCGATGGCGAGGTGTGGTTTGTTATGACTCTCTTTTTTGCATCGGCAAGATGGGGAGATGGTGTGGGAATTTTTAATTATCGGCATGAAGCACAAAAAATTCTCGACGCGATGCTAAACAAAACTGAATTTTCTGACGAACGTGGCGTTGTAACTAACATGTTCAATAAGAAAAACAAACAGGTTGTGTTCGTTCCTTCGGGCGAAGCGGATGATTTTACGGATCCTTCCTATCATGTTCCTCATTACTATGAGTTATGGGCTTTGTGGGCTGATAAAGAAAATAATTTCTGGAAAGATGCAGCAGATACAAGCAGAAGTTTCCTGAAAAGAGCTGTTCATCCGCAAACAGGTTTAGCCCCGGACTATTCCAACTTTGACGGAACTCCAATTGATAGATGGGGCGGCGGTCAAAAAAATTTCCAGTATGATGCATGGCGCGTTGCAATGAATGTTGCTGTTGATTATCTCTGGTTTGCAAAAGATGAATGGGCGGTTGAGCAATCTAATAGACTGTTAAACTTTTTCTATTCACAGGGAATAAAAGATTACGGCAGTTTATTTACTCTGGATGGGAAAGTTTTATTTTCCGACCACAGCGAAGGACTTGTTGCTATGAATGCTGTAGCTGCTCTTGCTTCCGATCTTGAAATTAGAAAAGAATTTGTGCGTGAATTGTGGGAATTAAAAATGCCCACCGGACATTACAGATATTATAATGGATTGTTAACTATGCTTGGGCTTCTACAGGTTAGTGGCAATTTCAGGATTTACCACATTAATTAAGAGAGATAAGTTGTCAATATAGTTTACACTTGTTTTATAATTAGCGAAATTTTACCGGAGATTTTACAATGAAACTATTCAAAGGTTTATTAAAGAATACTATTTTTATCTCTCTACTGATTTTTTCCAGTTTATTCAGTCAGGTAAAATTACCAAGACTTATAAGTGACGGAGTGGTTTTGCAACGAGATTCAAAAGTGAAAATATGGGGATGGGCTTCACCAAATGAATCTGTAACTGTTCAATTCATTAATTCAAAGTATAAAACCAAGGCAAATGGAAATGGCGAGTGGAGTATTACACTGCCTCAATTAAAAGCCGGTGGTCCTTTCGAAATGAAAATTGATGCAAGTAATTCTATTACCGTTAAAGATATTTTGATTGGTGATGTTTGGGTTTGTTCCGGTCAATCCAATATGGAATTGCCGATGAGACGTGTTATGCCGCTTTACGAAAATGATATTGCTAACTCAACAAATAATTTCATCCGTCAGTTTGCTGTTCCTCAAAAATATGATTTCAACATTCCTCACACAGATCTTGATAACGGTTCATGGCAATCAGCTAATCCGGAAACAGTTCTTAATTTTTCTGCAACTGCTTACTTCTTTGCTAAAGAAATTTATGATAAGTACAAAATTCCGATAGGACTGATTCATACAAGTCTGGGTGGTTCACCGGCAGAATCATGGATTAGCGAAGAAACCTTGAAAAAATTTCCGCACTACTATAATGAAGCACAACAATTTAAAGACAGTTCATTAATCAAACAGATTGAAACAAGCGACCAGCAGAGAATGCAAGCATGGTATAATCTACTTGATCAAAAAGATCTTGGTTACAAAGATTCCTTAAAGTGGTCTGATCCAAAATTAAGTACAGAGAATTGGTTAACAATGAAAATACCCGGATTCTGGGCTGAAACAGAAATTGGAAATGTAAATGGTGTTGTGTGGTTCAGAAAAAAAATAAATCTGCCTCAATCTTATTCAGGAAAAAATGCAAAACTAAACTTGGGAAGATTGGTTGATGCTGATTCCACATTTGTTAATGGAAAGTTTGTTGGTAATGTAACTTACCAATATCCTCCAAGATGGTATAATGTTCCGGCAAATGTATTGAAAGAAGGAGAAAATATAATTGCTGTTCGTGTTGTTAATAGTTCAGGCAGAGGCGGTTTTTTCCCTGATAAACCATATCAATTAATAATAGATAAAGACACTATCGATCTCAAAGGCGAATGGCAATTAAAGTTAGGTGCAACAATGGATCCGCTTGGAAGTCAAACATTTATTAGGTGGAAGCCATTAGGGTTATACAATGCAATGATTCACCCGCTTCTAAATTATCGAATAAAAGGTGCTATCTGGTATCAGGGTGAATCTAATACTGCTCCAAACAAAGCGATGGAATACAGAAAATTATTTCCAGCACTAATTACCGACTGGCGTAAAAACTGGAAGCAAGGCGATTTTCCGTTTTTATTTGTTCAGCTTGCAAATTTTATGGAAGCGAAAGATCAACCTTCTGAAAGTAATTGGGCATTGTTGCGAGAGTCGCAACTCAAATCATTATCTGTTATAAATACCGGTATGGCGGTTATTATTGATATTGGCGAATGGAATGATATTCACCCTCTCAATAAAAAAGATGTTGGGAAAAGATTGGCGCTTGCTGCAAGAAAATTGGCATACAAAGAAAAGAATATTGTTTACTCAGGACCGATTTACAAATCGATGAGAATAAAAGGAAACACAATCGAACTTAGTTTTAATCATGCGGGAAGTGGTTTAATTGCTAAAGGTGGTGAACTGAAACAATTTTCTATTGCCGGTTCAGATAAAAAATTTGTGTGGGCCAATGCAATAATTGTGAAGAATAAAGTTGTTGTATGGAGTGATCAGATCCAAAATCCGATTGCTGTCCGTTATGCTTGGGCTGATAATCCTGAAGGCGCAAACCTTTATAATAAGGAAGGATTACCGGCTTCACCATTCCGTACAGATGATTTTGAAAAGTAACAGCATTAGTCTAATAAATAAATCAGGGTTGACATGAAAAAACCAATTATAGTTATAATCCTATTATTTTTTTTCATTTCAAATGATCTCTCGTTTTCAATAGATAAGAATTCTTATGTAACAACGAAAAAAGTAAAAGGAAGTTTTGCATTAGTCGAAAAGGGTAAATCCGCACCAATTATAATAAGTGAAGATGATTATAAAGGTGTTCGTCGGGTTAGCAAGCATCTTCAAGCGGATATTAAAAGTGTAAGTGGTATACAACCCGAAATATTTCTGGATATTATTCCTTCATCAAAAGAAATTGTTCTGATTGGCACAGTTGGAAAAAATCCTCTTATAGATAAACTGATTGATGATGATTTAATTAATGTTCATGAAATTATTGGGAAGCGCGAATCATTTTTGATACAGGTAGTTAATAAACCATTTCCCAATGTTGACCGTGCTCTGGTTATTTCCGGAAGTGATAAACGCGGTACAATCTACGGCATCTATAATCTCTCGGAACAGATCGGTGTATCACCATGGTATTGGTGGGCTGATGTTCCCGTTAAGAAAAAATCGAACATTTATATTTTATCAACAAGATACACATTAGGCGAACCAAAAGTTAAATACAGAGGAATTTTTATTAATGATGAAGCACCCGCACTTTCAGGATGGTCTCAGAAAAAATTTGGCGGTTTCAACAGTAAATTTTATGATCATGTTTTCGAATTGATACTTCGACTACGAGGAAACTTCCTGTGGCCGGCAATGTGGGGTAGTGCGTTTTATGATGACGATCCATTAAGTCCGGCACTTGCCGATGAATACGGAGTTGTTATAAGTACATCTCATCATGAACCGATGATGCGTGCTCATGACGAATGGCGGCGTTATGGCTCCGGTCCGTGGAACTACGAAAAAAATGATAGCGCACTAAGAAAATTCTGGAGAGATGGAATTGAAAGAATGGGTAATTACGAGAGCGTGATTACACTTGCAATGCGAGGCGATGGTGACGAGGCAATGAGTCCCGAAGCTAATCTTTCCCTATTAGAAAAAATTGTTGCAGATCAGAGAAAAATTATTGCCGATGTTACTAAGAAAGAGATTACTACAATTCCTCAGGTGTGGGCATTGTATAAGGAAGTTCAGGAATACTATGAAAAGGGAATGCGCGTTCCGGACGATGTAACACTTTTACTATGTGACGATAACTGGGGTAATATCAGGTTGCTTCCTAAATTATCCGATCCTCCACGCAAAGGCGGCTATGGAATTTATTACCATTATGATTTTGTAGGTGGTCCGCGCAATTACAAATGGCTTAACACTAATCAGATAGAACGTGTATGGGAACAGATGCACCTTGCATATGAATATGGTGCACAGGAAATCTGGATTGTAAACGTAGGTGATATTAAACCGATGGAATTCCCCACACAATTTTTTCTCGATTTTGCATGGGATCCCGAAAAAATAGATGCATCGGATTTACCGGAATATTCACGCCAATGGGCAGAGCAGCAATTCGGACCAAAATACTCGAATGAAATTGCAGACATATTGAATAAATACACAAAATTTAATTCGCGCCGTAAACCGGAAATGCTTTATGCTGATACATACAGCTTAACTAATTATAGAGAAGCTGAAACAGTTATAGCCGAATATAATACCATTGTAGAAAAAGCGAAAAAAATTAATCAACAATTACCCAAAGAATACCGCGATGCTTTCTATCAACTTGTTCTGCATCAGCCGGAGGCATCTGCCAATTTAAATGAAATGTATGTTAATGTTGGTAAGAACCGTTTGTTTTCTAAACAGGGACGTGCATCAACAAATGATTATGCAAATATTGCTAAAAAATTATTCGAGAAGGATTCTTTGATCACTTACTATTATAATAATATAATGGCTGATGGTAAGTGGGTTCACATGATGGATCAAACACACATCGGTTATACATCGTGGCAGCAGCCCGATAAAAATTATATGCCGGCTGTTAATGAAATTAATATTCCTGATGAAGCAGATATGGGTGTTGCAATTGAAGGTTCTGAGAAATGGTGGCCAATGGAAAAGAGTGAAGCTCTACTTCCCGAATTCGATTCTTTCAATAAACAATCTTATTACGTAGAAATTTTTAACAGGGGAAAGCAGCCATTTAATTATTCAATTAATTCTTCTCAGCCATGGATTATCGTTTCTGAGTCTAAAGGTAAAATCGAAAAGGAAAAAAGAATTTTTGTTAGTGTTGATTGGAAAAAAGCTCCTGATGGAAAACAGGTTATTCCAATTAAAATTAATGGCACCGGTAAAAGCGTTGAAGTAAACCTAATCGTGCAAAATTACAAGTGGTTGAAAGTGAATAGTGATACATTTATCGAAAGTAATGGTTATGTTTCGATAGAAGCTGAAAATTTTTCAAGAGCAGTTGAATCTGAATTAATTCGTTGGCGTAAAATTCCGAATCTTGGGAGAACTGCATCGGCAATGACGATTGAACCAGTAACAGTTCCTGAACAGACAATTAACGGAAACAGTCCAAGACTTGAATATAAAATTCATTTCTTCTCTAAAGGCGAAATGAAGGTTAATTTATTACTATCTCCCACACTTAATTTTCAACATACCAAAGGTTTGCGTTATGCAGTTTCATTCGATAACGAAACTCCTCAAGTAGTCAATATTCACAGTGCCGATACAATTCCTGATTGGAAATATCCCCATGAGTGGAATCAGAAAGTAAGTAACAATATAAAAGTAACATCAACAAATCATAATATTGAAAAAGATGGTGAACACACATTAAAAGTTTGGGTGGTCGATCCCGGGGTTGTAATTCAAAAAATAGTTATTGAAAGTTTCCCCGGCGCTCTTAAGCAAAGTTATCTTGGTCCACCACAAAGTTTTATTAAACGTTTGGATAAGAAAAAATAATTGGAGTAGAAAATGAAGAAGCTCTGTTCAAGTATTTTAATAATCTTCTTATCATTATTAATAGTTAGCTGTCAAAACAACAAAAAGGTTGAAACGATGATCGAAAAATCACTTTACGGAAAATTACCCGATGGAAGAGAAGTTTATCAATTCGCATTAAAGAATAATTCCGGAATGCAAGTTAATATCATTAATTACGGTGCAATAGTAAGATCTATTATTGTTCCTGATCGAAATGGAAAATTTGAAGATGTTACATTAGGATATGATTCGCTATCGGGCTACATTAATGATAATTCCTATCAAGGTGCAATTGTTGGCAGATATGGTAACCGCATTGGCAAAGGGAAGTTTAAATTAGATGATAATGAATATCAGCTAACAATTAATGACGGAGAAAATCATCTTCACGGCGGTAAACAAGGTTTCCATAAAGTACTGTGGGATGCAAAAGTTGTTTCCGATACAGGAGAACCTTCCCTTTCTCTTACTTATGTTAGTCCCGATGGAGAAGAAGGATATCCCGGAAATGTTACGTTAACTGTTACATACACGCTTACAAATAACAATGAATTACGAATTGATTACAAAGGAACAACGGACCAGCCGACAATTCTGAATCCCACTCATCATTCCTATTTCAATCTGACCGGTAATCCCACAAATACAATTCTCGATCATCAATTAACAATTGAAGCAGAGACATTCACTCCGGTTGATAAAGGATTAATTACAACGGGCGAGAAAAAATTAGTTGATAAAACTCCAATGGATTTCAGAACTCCGTTTGCAATTGGTGCAAGAATAAATGATAAGTTCGAACAGTTAGCTTTCGGAAAAGGTTATGATCATAACTGGGTCTTAAGAAATTATGATGGCAAAGTAAGCAAAGCAGTAGAATTGTATGAACCGGTCAGTGGAAGATTAATGACCGTATTAACTGATCAACCGGGAATGCAATTCTATTCCGGAAATTTTCTCGATGGTTCAATAAAAGGGAAGAATGGAATTAATTATCAATATAGAACCGGACTATGTCTTGAAGCTCAATGTTTTCCTGATTCACCGAACAAACCGGAATTTCCATCGGTAACTTTACGTCCGGGTCAAGAATATAAACAAACAACCATTTACAAGTTTTCAACAAAATAATTTCAATTCAAGGAGAACTTTAATATGTCCGTATTACATCCTATTGATTGGATCGTGATTGCCGGGTATTTCTCAATTATAATTGGGCTTGCCTGGTGGGTAATTAAAAAACGTCAGAATACAACAACAGATTATTTTCTTGCCGGAAGACATCTTGGATGGTTCATTGTTGGTGCTTCA
>Ga0067045_1000848_pt1 | contig 15794 bp, 9 predicted proteins | sample TerdegcTABiofilm_FD_59184 | JGI IMG/M metagenome (GOLD analysis project Ga0067045, IMG submission 59184) | Combined Assembly of (Gp0054472, Gp0054536) Wastewater bioreactor microbial communities from Singapore -Terephthalate degrading...
GCATCGGTATGAAAGTAGATATCCTTCTCGGCTGCCAGACTGCCGATCTCCTCCAGAGGCTGGATCGTCCCGATCTCGTTGTTGGCATGCATGATTGAGATGAGGATGGTGTCCTTGCGAATGGCCGACTCAAGTGCTGCCAGATCAACGAACCCCTCGTTTGTAACCGGAAGGTAGGTCACATCGAATCCATCTTTTTCGAGCATTCTACATGTCTCCAGAATTGCCGGATGCTCTATGCAGGAGGTGATGATATGCGACCCAATCTCACGGTTCCTGTAGGCTATGCCTTTCAGTGCCAGGTTATCGGATTCCGTTCCGCCTGATGTAAAGATGATCTCTTCCGGGTTTGCTCCCAAAAGCTTCGCCACCTTTTCTCTGGAGGCTTCCAGGGCCTGCCGAGCCTCTAGGCCGAAGCTGTGCAGGCTGGAGGCGTTGCCGAACTTCTCGGAAAAGTATGGAAGCATCGCCTCCATGACCTCAGGAGCTACGGGTGTGGTGGCGGAGTGGTCCATGTAAATGCGCTTCATCATCGAAGATATGCTATTCCTCTGTAAAAAGGTGGCGAAATGGACTTATGGATAGGTGCCAGGAGAGCGATCACGGAGGCATTCGCCCTCCGGTCAAGGCTATTATCCCATTGGCAGTCCACTCAAAGGAAAAACCCTTGCTATCCTTTTTCCACCATATAGAGCCGTCATCCTGCTGGAGGCTTAGCAGATGGCCGATAGGATCGGAGGATCCCTTCTTCCATGATCTGGGATTTTGGCCTGCAGCATTGAGGGCCATGATAGCCCAGCCATCGGTAGCAGCGTTGGATCCAACGGATGAGAACCCTCCATCTGCATTTTGCTCTGATGAAAGATACTGCAAACCTCTCTTGACCGCATCGGAGTCCGCATCTTCACCTCCACATATCAGTGCACATAAAATTATGCTTGCAGTGTCTGGGTCCTCGCCGCTAGTGCCTCCGTTCCAGGCCCAACCTCCCTTGGCTGTCTGTATGCTCTTCAGATGCTCGAGCGCACTTTTCACCTCATTTGAATGAGACTCATTGCATGCGGCAAGGGCGATCACGATCCATGCATCATCCCAGATGTAGAACTCTTTGCCCACCTCACCGTCGGGTCGACAGTAGCTTTTCAAGATTTGCACGTAGTTTTTGCCTTTGATATCCCTTGGATCCAAGCCAGCTGATGCGAAGGCAGTCACGTATCGCCCTACCTGGGCTTCGACATTGCTTAAATTGTCGAGTTCTGCCTGCCTCTCAATTAAATAATCAAGGGAGTTCTTCCCACCCTTGGCAAAATCCGACATATTTTTGCCTGCAGACGCAAAGGCAATTGTAACTATGGCTGTATCTTTAATGTTGCTCTCAGATTCTGGATCGGGTCCAAAGCCCCCATCCTCATTCTGGCAGGACGATAGATAATTTATTGCAGAAACTATCGGCCCATCAGACATCGAAAGAAGTCCCAATTCCAAAGAATCATTGGTGACCACCGGATTCTTCTCTCCGGAACCGTCGATAGTTCCTGTTGCTATGCCAAGAAACACGACTGAGGCAAGGACTGCACCAAACAATTTAATCATGTCATCCCTCATTTTATGCCTTCGAACTGGCCTTCTTGCCGATCAATACTGGAGCCGCAGTAATTTTGCAGGAGCAATCGAAGATGCCTTTGGCAGAATGTCCAATCTGATCTGCCTTTGTCATATTGAACCATCCACCGCTACAGCATGGTAAAAGCTCATAATCCTCATAGGTAGATTCGTTCTCGCAATAATCTTCGCAATACTCACCGCAATGCTCTTCGCAGTACTCCTCGCTATATCCCTCGTCCTCCATGCAATGCTTTTTACAATTCCATTTGCAGTCCTCTTCGCAATCCGTTTCATCGTTCCCACCCATCGGGAGAAAACCTCTTCGGGAAATTTGGAAGTTGCCGATGTAAGTCTCAATAGACTCTTCCTTAGGCCGAGCCTTTTCTCTCCAGTCCAAGAAGGCCTCGTCCTCAAGGGTGCGTGCAGACAGTTCAGCTATTCCCTGAAAGTTCGCCGTGAAAGAGTAATTGATTCCTCGGCTATTGTTATAATAGCTCGTCTTCGTAAGGGAATTCAGTTGGCGATATCTCTCGGAGGATTCTGTGGCTCCACGATAATTCTTCTGGTATATGCTGTCCTCGTAATTGGATTTGTAGTTGAGATCCCGGCTATAAGCCTCAACTGTGGTCGGACGATAATTCATCTCCGTTGATTCGCTGAGGTCGATTCCACTCGGCCTCTGCTTGATAATTCTCTCAGCGTCGTAGCTTCCAGATCCCTTTTGGTAAGCCTTTGTCGAGCGTGCTGGATATTTTCCGCCATAATTTTCAAAGTAGGATCGGCACGAACAGAACCCTTCGCCGCTGACCGATGAGTCTTCGTCGTACTTTATATTTCCTCTCTTCGACCCTTCGCCAGTAACGCTACAAATGTAGGGCCCTCCAACTCCACACTGAATATACGGAAGGCCATAAAAGTAATATGTGGCCACATATCCGCCCTTCTCTGCGGCTACGCAATAATAGGCGTCATAGTCGAGGACGATCTCGTCTGTGTAGCCGTCGCTGCCTGTATCGAAGGTCTCATTGCCTATGGTGACTGTTGCGCCTGCTGATGGGCGATCATAGCCCCCATATGAGTATGCAGATTTTTCCATTACTTTGACCCTGAAGCCTTCGCCTTTGGCTACAACATCCGGAAGCACAGCAAGATACAGGATGCCTGCTGTCGGTCCGCCATTGTTCGGCCCAATGAACTGAAGATGATCGCCATCTTCTATGTAGTAACTGTTGACGCCTACATCGGACTCGGCTCCATTTACATAAAATGCGGGGCCCCAGCTTCCGCCGCATCCTGCAATGCTATTTATAAAAATCCATCCACCATAGTCGGTATAATCATAGCCCACATCACTTGCCCGAATGGCGTCCCAGGCAGTGGGATTCGAACCAGTAACCGTCACAGCATTGTCGTAGACTACACCTCCATTACAAAAAACAGTTATTTGAGCCGTTACCTCTGCCGATGCTGTTGTGAGTGTAAGTAAAAAAACGCAAAATAGCGCCAAAGCCAAATGTTTCATCCCTCTCTACCTCAAATTAATTTTTGTTAATACAAATCAAGTAGATCAAGTTATAATGATTTTATTTAAACTTTTTGGACTAAGATTAAAATTAGCATCTTTTGATCATTTAATAACCCAAATAGCACCAAAAACAAGGTGAAATATGCCGATGATCAGGAACTAAATGAGAAATTATCAATGGGGCTGCCCTAACTCTGAACTGAGGGCGAAGTGGCGTTCTCCGGCACATAGACCACCTGCCCGTTCTCCAGGCGATAGGCTGTTCCCATCTTTGTGCCCTGTCCTCCAGCAATCTTGTCGGTCATGTTCAGCACCTGAATTTTATCCATGTCCTTGATGATTATCTGCATATCGGGATCTCCTGGATTCTTGACCAAAGTCACTGTGCTTTGAGGATCGAGCATCTCTTGGATGCTGTACGAGACTGCTAGCGCCAGCAAGAACCCAAGAGCAAAGACCATGGCAGCGTCGAAGATATTAGACAGCCCGCTCATGGGGTCCTCATTCCATGGAGCAGCCTCGCTGAAATACCTACGCCCCCTCATCAATCTCGCTCCTGAGGATGTCGACTGCATACTCCAGATCGCTCAAGTCCTGACGGTACCATCGCGTCCTTATTGTCGCAACACAGTAGCATATCCCTCCCACCACTATGCCCACCACAGTGGTGGTGAAAGCTATCACCAGGCTGTCTGAAAGCTGCTTGATATTGCCTTGAGCCAGGCCAAGAAGTGCTGGTCCCAGGGGTATCAGTGTTCCCATCAGCCCCAGCATTGGTCCTATCCTGACACCGATCCGAATGAGCTCAAGTGATTTGTCTATGCTGATCTCTGCATCCTGCAAAATCTTCTCGAACTTCAGGTGGAAGGTCCCAACCAAAATGGCATCTCCCATCTCCTTTAAAACCCGGGAGACAAGCGTCTTGGACCCATAGCTGCCGAGCTTTGCTGCAGCCTGATCCGTCCGGCCAGATCGCACAAGACCCGCCGCCTGAAAACATATCTCCTCAATCTTCTCGAGATCTCTATTACGGGTGGTGAAATCATGAACCATCGATCCTACCAGGGTTAGAGACCAGCCAAATAGGAGGATCAGCCCGATCATATCTGGATAAAGCATGGCATCTGAGAATACATAGAGCATGTATTCGCATGTATCGTAGATGCCCATCATTTGGCGACCCCCATCCTCCTGCTCAGGTATCCCAGAAGCACCATTCCAAAAAGAAATCCATAAATGTAGACAGCATTTACTGAGGGCATCTCCGAAGGCGTTGAAGCTATTTTAGAGCCGAGGTAAGCAGGGATGACCAGCATTGATAAAATATAAAAAAGCCCTAGAAATATCATGGCATTGCCCATATCAGATGGCGTCCTGTGACTCTTTCGAAACAGCTCAGATAGCCCGATGATGGATACGAGAAAGACCGCTCCCACGGCAAGGCCTATCATCCAAGAGGCAACATTTAAAACGCCTACAAGAAAGCTGCAGGATAGGAAAGTTGCGGCCATGCAGGCCGGACAGGGAAAGGACAGGGCCCAGAAGGTGCGACGAGAGATATCATGGCCTTCACGGTTCCATTCCCTAGCAGTAATCACGCCCAAGGTGACCAGTAGCAAGGCGATGACGGCATGCATGGCCACCCCAGCGTTCAGCAGCCAAAAGAAGACCGAATTCGGTATGAATCCAATGATGACACCCATCAGGCTGGCCAGTGCCATATAGCTGAGAGCTATTAACAGAGTTTCACGACGGCTGAGGCAGGCCATGCCACAGCCAAGGCTGACTTTAAATGCAAAGATAAGAATGCCTATCAAGATACCACTAACAGTAATCGATGAGAGCTCCAATGAGGACACCAATTGTCTAAAATCATCCTGGTTGGATATAACGCTTACGCAAGTTTTGTTGATTAAAGGAAAAATATGATGATAATAATCTTTACGCCTTCAGCCTCTCCTGAATCCTGCGATCATGAACAGCAACATGACAAGCACCAAGGCCACACCCATGAGCGGCGCGCCAGAAATGGATGGCAGAGAGATGTCGTTCGAAGGGCTTTCCATGACCATGCCCTGCACTTCTTCTGAGGCTGACTGTGTCTTTTCCACAGGCTTTGCGGACGCTGTGCCCACACCGCTCGACTTCGTTGTGTTGAAGCGTCCAGAAGCGCCCCCTGGAGAGGAGCGTTTGGACGAGGAGCTTTTATGGCTTGGCTTCGAGTCGCTCTGTCTGGAGCCGTCTTGTCTGTCTTGTGCAGGGAGAATTCCACTCATGTACTCGTTTAGCAGTAGGTTGCCGCAGGTGTGGTGACAGCAGGTCACACCAAAATCCTTTACCGATCGTTGGTACTCCCGGACTAGATCTGCCTTTGTAGCCTGGTCTGGGTGCCACCTACATTTCCTGGCAGTCTCGAGCATTCTCCCTTCGAGGGCCTGAGATGCCCAGGGATTGTTCTGGTCAAAGAACTGTTTCATGCCGAGATCATACTTGTCCCTTACATAGACATCATGCACCTCATTCCAGACAGCCTCAGAGACCATATCGGGAAGCATAGCCTCCCAGCCCCACAGGTTTTCAACGAACTTGTCCATCTCCCTGGCACCTGAGTAGCCCTGCTCCATCATCCCTTTGATCCACTGAGGATTGTAGTAACGTGCCCGAAGCTCCTTGGAGAAAAAGTTGTGTAACGATGATACTGCTGTGCTTTCAGGATCTCTGGCATCGGTGACGTACATATCAGGTGTTTTTCCACTGACAGTTCTCACCGCCAGCCCTATGCCTCCCAGGTACTGGAGGACGTCGTCGTTGTCTATGAATCCGTAGAGGTTGGAGTTGGTGTGATGGACTGCTGCCTCTACCTCCTGAAGATTGGTCTTGTATAGATCCTCTTGCAAGGGAGATAGGTCCTCTCCGGAGGCCAGCTTGCTGCTCCAGATCCCATCGCCGTAGATGTAAGACATCCTCTTTATGAAGAGGTTGCCAAGCACTGTGTCATTCTCCCAGGCATTGCTGGCAGATATTGCAGCGTCGAGGTTGGGACCGTATGTCCCTGCCTCTTCCAGGAATATCCTGGAGGTGGATAGGATTCGTGCATCACTCTCGCTCACATTTCCTGTGGCCATCAGCTCCTGGAATATCTTTTCTGAGTTCTCTCGGATAAAGTTGGAATACTCTGTGCTACTGTCGTTGCTGGCCAGTCTGATAGCTCTGTCTATTAGCTGGAGCTTCTCTGGAAACAGATCTCTGTCAAGGCCTGAAGGTACGACCACCACATCTATCCTGGGCCTGCCGAGCTCGGAGAGCGGTACAAGTTTTACGTCACACACTCCACCGTAGCCGTCATAGACTGGCTTTGCCCCTATCAAAGAGAGGATTTCCGATTCCACAACACCGTGATCAGTCATGGCCCAGGCCCAGAGCACCATCGCCAGCTTTCTTGGAAAAGTACCGTTGTGATCCTGCCTGTATTCTTCAATGATCTTTTCAGCCAGATTTTTGCCTACCTCCCAGGCAGCACTTGTTGGCACCCTGCGCGGATCAAGTGACCTGAAGTTCCGTCCGGTAGGAAGAACCTCTGGATCTCGAATAGGATCGTCGGCTGGAGAAGGCGATGTATAATTGGAGTCCAAGGCACTTACGAGGCTTCTCACCTCTCTTTGGCAGGCTCGAATGTTCTGTGCATATGCCAGAGATAGATTTAGCTGATCAGACAGGTTTCTTGAGACATTATTCAAAACCGCCATCTGGGCATAATCAGGAAGAGTCCCGTTGATCACTACCAGTGAAAGCAGCTTTGTTTCGCAGTTTTCGAGCTCATTCTCCTTGTCAAGGCGCGTGATGTTTGGATAATCGCTGTATGATATCATGTGTGCAACCTCTTTGGACAGGCCCTCTCCCAGCATGGACTTCACCATGCCCACCAGAGCCCTGCCCTCAGGAGGCTTGCCAAAGGTGTGAAGTCCGTATGGCATGAACTGGTTCTTAAGATCGTAAAGATATCTTTCCAGATCATCTGCATAGACATCGAAGCTGGTAGAATTTGAAGAGATAAGATTCAGATCCACCTCAAGATCTTCGTCCAGATGCATATCCCTGCTGATGTTGATGATCTGTCTCTTGTAGCCCTCTTTCACGCTGGCGTTTTGCACACTCTTGTATTCGAAGACCGTCTGTGCAAGGTTTGTCAGGTTGCCATATAGCCCGGAGGCAACAATTGGCGGAGTGAGATGGGTGACCATCACAGCATCTCCCCTGCGCTTGGCCTGCGTCCCTTCGGCAATGTTGTCGACGATATATGGGTAGACCACAGGCAGGTCCTGGATGAGAAGTGCAGGCCAGTCATCTCTGGATATGCCGCATTCCTTGCCGGGCAGCCACTCCTGAGTCCCATGTTTTCCCAGATGGACTATGGCATCAGCGCCAAATCCATTTTTGAGCCAGAGATAGAAGGCTATGTACTGATGATGAGGAGGAAGGTCGGTGGAGTGATAAAGTACTGTATTGTTCTCCAACCAGCCTCTGGTGGGCTGAGGCAGCAAAATGACATTTCCAAAGGAGAGCTTTGGAATGACAATATATTTTCCGCTCTCGTTCTGATAGACCATTATATCGCCTGGCGGTGGTCCCCAGTGTTTTATCGTCTCCTCCTGTCTGTTTGCGGGCAGGGTTTCAAACCAGGAGAGGTATTCTTCGGCAGGAATTAAAGTTGCATTCCCCTTATCGACCATCGACAAAAGCTCACCTGGGGCCCAGGATCCAATGTTGGTTCCCTCGTGGGCCAGGAGATCTACCAGGTCCTTCTCATCTGGAATGCTTCCCTGCACCTTGAATAGCGATCTGTTCAGGCCTTCCAGGATATTCTCTAGGGTGCGGGGAACATTGAGGTAGCAGCCTTCCAGGTTGTCCTTGCCAGCCGCGTGATTATAATAGATGATGGCCAGCTTCCTGTCCGACTCGGGCTTTCTTTCCAGCTCTGCCCAGGCTAAGGCCCGTTCGGCTATCCATTCGATCTGGCTCTCCACCGGAGCATAGATCGTCTCGTCTCTGCCTGAGATTACAATGGGCTCAATGACCCCATCCATCTCAGGCTGAGCGACCTGGAAATAGAGCTCTATCGGCTCGATGCTGGACGCATTTGTCCACTGCTCTGCAGTCTGGTAGTATAACCTCATTGCACGTAGCACAGGAACATTTAGGTCTTCTAAATCCGAGACACCCTGATCTGCATCACCATAATTTATCCGGAAGGACTTGGTGAGTATCACGGCGTTTACGATAGGCGTTCCGTTCTTGAAGAAGAGCCTTTTGATGGTCGATGTGTTGGAGAATCCTGCGCCTATGACGTTTGCTCCCTCTCTCTCCAAGGCAGAGATGAGACGGTTAATGTCTATTTGTCCCAGGTCTGTATAATAGCTCAATATGCCAATAGTTGGAGCTGATTGATTGTAACGATGTCCGGGTTTATTCTCATACCAGTCCAAATAATGTGAGAGGTTATCGAAGATCTCAGCTGAATCTGGATGGTATATGTATTCTTTTGGGGTGGGTACGGGCTCCTCTACTTTGACATTTAAGCCCAATATGCGTGCTGCCAGGTAGGAATAGAGTCGTCTCATGTTCTCAATGCCGCTGTAGTCCCAGTATTCTTGAATTTTAGGATGATCCGATAAATTCACATTGCCAAGGTCTTCATAGCCCCCAGAGTTTAGTATTATTACAGGAACGCCTTTTTTTTTAGCATCCTCGATCAGGGGCGCAAGATTTGAAACATCCTCTGCCCCGAGCATCTCCAGGAATATTAGGTCATAAGAGGATAAGTTCGAGACATTGGTTGGTGGAGCCAAGGTCACATTAAGAGCAGCATTTTGGGAGGCCACTTCTATTTGAGGATGGTTGCCTACAGTAATGAAAAGTGCATTTGGGCGAGTTGTGTGTGCTGTGATATTGAATTTGACTGATTCATCATCATGCTGAATGTCTCCATTCCGGAGATGCCCCTTCGGCATAAAACCAAAGGCGTAGAGAAGGCCATCATCGGACCCTATGAAGATGACGCCATCGGATCCAGCAGCAGAGGCCATAACATATTGATGGACGGGGTAGCTCCAGGCGACAGACCCATTGGAGGCATTCAGTGAATAGATGACTCCAGCCTCTGTATTAGTTCCGAAGTAGACCTTCCCATCCCCGACCAGAGGCGAGGATCTGACTGGGCCGTTGACCTCCGTTCTCCAAACCTGTGAGCCATTTTGGGCATTAAAGCAGGCCAAGTGGCCCGTGGATCCGTCATCCGATCCGACATAGACCCTATCGAAAGAGATGGCAGGCGAAGACATCGTGCCATTGATGGCTACCTTCCAGATCTCCTGGCCTGTGCTGGCATTTAGGGCCTTAAGGGCTTTCTCAGTAACAATGAATGCCAGATCGTTCCAGAGGGCTGGGGTGGCTGTGATCTGAGACTCTTGCGGGGCTTTCCATACCAGCTCTCCTGAGGTTGCATCGATGCAGTACAGTGCCGGATCGCCACCGGGGAAGTAAAGCCTTCTGCCTGATGATGCAGCTGATGCGAAGGGATGAATCCGACCCGTGGTCATGTTCCACATCTCCTTTCCATCCAGATCCAGAGAATGAATAGCTCCGTCTGAGAAACTCATGACGTATACCGTCTCACCCTGAACCAGAGGCGATGATGCCACTCCCCACCACCCCGGATTTTTATCTAGAGTGCGGTTCCACAATGTTTTTCCGGTAGTGGAGTTAAGGCAGTAAAGGTCTCCCGTAAGTGAGCCGACAAAGACCCTGTCATCCGATATGGCAGGAGTTGAGGCTCCACCTTTGCCGCCAAGCGAATTGAGCCAGAGGACTGTCCCATTTTCTTCATCCAGGCATGCAAGCCCAAGCTCCCCTTTGAAGGTCATATCCGGCCAGTTGGAGATGTAAACTCTAATGCCAGATATGGCAGCTGTAGCGCCAATGTAGCCGTGACCTGTCGGGCTCGCGCTCCAGAGAACATGGGGTTCATCAGGATAGTTGCCGCTTACGTTGCCAGTCCTCTGGTTATCACCGTGAAAAGTGGTGAAGTCTGCACTGGCCTGCATCATCAATCCAAATAAAAAAAAGATCAGAGGGATGCAGACTCCCAAATTTTTGGCATCAGATATCCTCACGTGCTGCTGCCTCCAGGCCCAAAAGCGTAGACCCTGCCTGCGCCTATGGAGAATACCATTCCATAGGCAACTGCCGGGGCCGATCCGCTTGCCGGATAGCTCCATACAATATCACCTGTACTGGCATTAAGCGCACAGAGGGTATCGTATGTGGAGCTCTTGCTATCTGTCTTGCCCACAAACAGCAGGCCGTCCGCATAGGCAGGAGAGCATCTCCACTCGCCGATCTCCTCCTCCTTCGAAGTATTCCAGAGAAGTTCGCCGCTAGAGGCATCGAAGCAGTAGGTGACCTTGTCGCTGAAGCCATCGGCACCACCACAAACATATAGCCGTCCGCTGGCAAGCGTGGGGGTACAGTCCGTTCTCTGAATGGTCCTCTCCCAGAGAAGTTTCCCGTCCTCGAGTGAGATGGCCATGACTTCTCCATCTCCTTCGAAGTTGTAAGTGGTAACCCAGGTCACATTCTGCCAAATGGCAGCCGAGCCGCATGGCGAGTTTTTGGTTGTCATATTCCAGATCTCTGAGCCATCTCTGAGGTCGACACAGTAGACCTTGCCGCCAAGGCCCCACTCCCAGCTGCCAAAGACCACTCTTCCCTGGTCGATGGCTGGGGTAGACTGAGCATTGCCCTCGACTGTGAAGTTCCACAGTTCCTCTCCAGTAACCTCGTCAAGGCAGTAGTAGTGATGACCATCCCAGTCGCTGACCAGAACGAAGCCGTCGCTTATCACTGGTCCTCCATCCAATGCACCCCTTTTCGTGGGAGGTGTAAAGATCCACAGCACCTTTCCGTCAGATGCATTAAGGCAGAGGGTATCTTGGCTGGAGAGAAAGACCTTGCCTTGATGATATGCCGGCGAGCAGCCAAATGCCTGACAGATATCGTCCATGGGGGTGAAGGCAGTGCTCCATAGCAATTTTCCAGTTCGCAGGTCAAGACAGGTCAAATTGCTGACGCAGTTTACGAATACCTTCTCCTCTGCCACCGATACAGATGACCCCTCCTGAGCGCCGATTGCTTCGCTCTTCCAAGCCAGAAGGGCCGCATCTGGAGCGTTGACGCTTGCGTTGCCCGTATGCTGTGGGTTCATGTGGAACTGTGGCCAATCCAGGTCACTGCTACATACAACAGGCTGAATGATGAGCCAGAAAATCAATAGAGCTATTGTTTTCCAGCCCGCGAGTTTAACGATGTAATTCTCCATTATCATTCCTCCAATAAATCATCACCAAAAGCATAGACTCTGCCGCCGCCAATGGTGAAGAGCATCCCGCCGGCCAGAGATGGAGATGAGCCTCCCTCTGGATAGCTCCAGACCACCTCGCCAGAAGTGGCGTTCAGGGCAAAAGTCCCTCTAAACTCTATGAAATTCGGCCTTCCGACAAACAGCAGGCCGTCAGCAAAGGCAGGAGAGCATCTCCAGTCGCCGATGCTCTCTTTGGGCGATGTACTCCATATGAGCTCGCCGCTATTTGCATCGAAGCAGTAAGTTACAAGCTCGGAAAAACCATCGCATCCTCCGCATAAATAGACCCTCCCGTCGACCACAACAGGGGTCGAGTCGGTGGGGCTTACTTGTGCCATCCATTGAACAGAACCGCTGTCTAATGTCATGGCCAGGAGATCGCCGTCCCCTTCGAAGTTGTAGGTGGCCATGTAGACTGTTTTGTTCTCGATCGTCGCCGAGCCGCATGGTGAGTTTTTGGTTGTCATATTCCAGATCTCTGAGCCATCTCTGAGGTCGACACAGTAGACCTTGCCGCCAAGGCCCCACTCCCAGCTGCCAAAGACCACCCTTCCCTGGTCGATGGCTGGGGTAGACTGAGCATTGCCCTCGACGGTGAAGTTCCACAGTTCCTCTCCAGTAACCTCGTCAAGGCAGTAGTAGTGATGACCATCCCAGTCGCTGACGATTGCTTTGCCGTCAACTATTGCCGGGCTACCGTCGATTGCAAACTTGTCGGTGGGCAGAGAAAAGCTCCAGACCTCACTGCCATCTTGTGCGTTCAGGCAGTAAGTCTTGTCTGATGTGAAGAAGACCCGGCCTCTGCTGTAAACCGGGGTAAATCCAAATGCATAGTCTCCTGAGGCATTGAATGGAGATGTCCAGAGCACCTCTCCAGACTTCTGATCTAGGCAGGTCAGATTGTGAACGCAATTCACGAATACCGATCCTTCGGCCACAGTGACTGAAGATCCCGGCTGAGCACCTATATCCTCGCTTATCCAGGCGGTTTTGTTGGACCTGGGGGCTTTAGTGCTGCTGTACCCATGATGCTGCGGGTTGCTGTGAAACTGAGTCCAGCCCTCAACATCGTCATATTCATCGCCAAGGCAGTACAGTTTGCCGTAATGTTGGTCGCCCTCGGTTCCGAAGTAAATCCTACCATCTGAGATGGATATGCCTCCCAAGAGGTAGCCAGGATCGGGCGGATCCAACCTCCACAATAGAACAGCTTTTTCTCCACTGTCCTCTATGCAGTAGACATAGCCATCGACCTTTGCAGTGGTGAATAAAATCCTAGGCTTCTCATAAGCCGTCGATACGGATGGAGATGATTTCACGCCTGCCTCCACAGGATAGGACCAGATCAGATCGCCGGAAGAATCGTTAAGGCAGACCAGGGCACCGGGATGTCCGTGCTCGCCCACGCCCATGTAAACCCGGTTGTTGCAGACTGAAGGGGTAGATGTGGAAAACCCCACGGGGGAGCTCCACCCGCGGTCCTCGAACTTGCCCGTATTCGGATCCAGGCCTATCTTCCAGGCAAAGCCTTCCTTTGCCGAGAACTCGGATGTGACGTAAACGTAGCTGTCATTGAAGGCCACGGATGCGCGAACTCTTCCCGCTCTATCTTGAGAGAAGCTCAGTCTGGAGCTGTTGATCAGGCTCAGCTCATCGGCCACCTCTCCACTGTGGCGGTTCACGCTCAAAAGGACACCGTCATTCTGGCCGAATACCAGATAACTGCCAGCCTGAGCAGCCCCACACCATTGATAGCCCTTAGTATTTCGAGAGACATTCCAGCACTCTGTGCCGTTCTCGTAAAGGCAGAAGAACCTCTTTTTGCCAGATCCGTAGGCGCTTCCTTCTCCCAGGTATAGCCGACCGTCTATATAGTTTATTGGTGCCTCGAACCTCTTATCCGTCAGACTCCTCACCCAGAGCACTCGTCCTGTCAGAGCATCATAGGCCGCTAGCAATCCCGAATCGGTGGCAGCGAAGATTTTCTCTCCGCTGCTTGCCAGTGTAGACATCTGGTAGACCCAACCCTCCAACTGGGACAGCCATCTCGATTTGCCGGTCTCCTTGTCAATGGCCCAGACAGAACCGTTACCCGTAAGAGCATAGACCAGATCGGAGGAGATAATGGGTGTGGTCTCCATCCTCTGTATGTCAGCAGACCACAGTATCACGGGAGTGCTTGGAACGCGATCGGAACTTATGCCGGAGTTCAAAACATCCTTCTTGAACAGCGGCCAGTCTGACGCGTTAGTAATATTGAAAGCTATCAAAGAATTGAAAGCTATCAAAGACGATATGATAATGGTGATAAACGCTCTCGTATTCTTAGACGGTTTCTGTTCAGCCATCTGCGCACCCCAGACGCTCGATTTGAGCCGTTATTCTATGTTATTTTACTTAAAATCAATTTATTTTACTTAAAGGTGATGGTAGAGGACTCCAATAATTGAATGTAGGAGATTGGTCGAAGCTGCTGTGTTGTGTGTAGTCCCGAATGTCTTGACTTTAGATACACTGGGCTGAATTTTATATTCGGTCTCAACCATTTAATACTTAGGGAGTGCGGAGGGTCACGAATCCCCCAACCTTCAGGTTGGGGATGAAGTGAACCCTCGCCCAGTTTTCTGCTTCTTGAATCCGTTTGACGTTACATATATTGAACATGAGATTATTTTGGCACCTTAGCCACAGGTGGTGACAGCCACCTATGGCTAGGATGTGATACGCATTGGAATTGCGCAGCTTTAGCCATGGCTTTGGCCAGATAACATACCACATCGTATTGGTGCCAAAGTATCGATACAGAATATTCAACAATAGCCAAGTTAAAAAGGATTGCGAGTTAGTCCTCAGCAATATTTGTATAAAGCAGGGATATAAAATCCATGCTATGCAAATAGTTGAGGATCATGTTCACCTGTTCTTGGAATTTCACCCATCAACCTCTCTGTCAGAAGCAATTCAGTACTTAAAAGGAGGTAGCTCTTATAGATTGTTCAGGCTTCATCCTGAATTGAGAAAGCAATATTGGGGTGGTAGTCTATGGTCTGCTGGAAAATTTTTTCGGTCTGTTGGAAATGTCACCACTGATACTATCCAGCATTATATCAAGGATTTTCAGGGAAAACAGAAAATAGAGTTCCAATCACGAAAGTTGAGGTGGTCAGGGCAACGAAGACTCGATGATTTCTGAATTCCGGCTAACCGGGCGCGCGGCCCGAAGCATACCCCGTCCTTTAGGGCGGGGGTGGCCGCGCGCAGTTTGATTTAGCGCTTTAAGATCACCAGGCGAAAGGCCTCATGCTGTGATGAAGGGAGTTTTTTGGGGCAGGCAGAGTGCTGGTTATCACAGTTAATCGTGATGATGGTTACAGCGTTCGCTTTTAACCTGTATCAGCTCTGCACATTAAAAAATGCCAAGGTTATTTAGCCATAGCGGATGCCATCGAAAAATGAACATAAAAAGAGAGAAATTCAAGGAAAATCAATAGTATTCGAACCTAAAAGCTAAAAATTAAAAAGGAAAATTGATCTCAAGATGAATGATGTTTTAAAGCAAGGTTTTTAGGAATCCTCGCATTGATATCATAGATATGTCTGGTTCATCATCGCCCTGATGCTATCATAGTTCGACCGGATCTCTTTTGCCAATAGAGTCATATTGTTATAGTCGGATGCAGACCTGCTATAAACCACAACCGTTTTATTATACGTCGATTGAGTCAGGTTAAAATAGCTGCCTGCCTGGCTGGCATAGAGAGCTGAATCATTTGCGTAGGTTCTGGCGCCCAGCAGCATGGATTTCATCTGGCTGCAGGCTTCTTCGGTCTTATTCAGAAAGTTCTCTGCTTGTGAAGCACTGACTGCTGCAGCTCTCGTGCTGGCCTCAGTCTTGTTTTGCAATTCACCAACTATTTGCTCCGACTTCTCGATCTTTGCCAGCAAAACCTGGGCCTCTTCATACTGCGCCCTGGCCTGGTCTCTTGCAGACACTGCCTCACCTCTTGCAGACACTGCCTCATCCCTTGCAGACACTGCCTCATCCCTTGCAGACATTGCCTCATCCCTTGCCTTCTGGGCTTCATCTAACAGATCTTCCGTCTGCTTTATCATCATGTGAGGGCTCAATGCCATAGGCTGAGGCATCGAGGGCGTCACAAGCCAAATCTGCCATAGCTATAGTTCTGATTGGGCTGCTTTGCTCCAGCATCGAGGTTGATGGCCTGGTCGCTGTGGCCGCTGCCCAGA
>Ga0067045_1030311_pt1 | contig 15793 bp, 15 predicted proteins | sample TerdegcTABiofilm_FD_59184 | JGI IMG/M metagenome (GOLD analysis project Ga0067045, IMG submission 59184) | Combined Assembly of (Gp0054472, Gp0054536) Wastewater bioreactor microbial communities from Singapore -Terephthalate degrading...
GCTGCGGGGGAGAGGGTCAGGGTGAGGGGGTGTGCCACGATTATCACGGACTGCCGGCTTTTGAGACACTTTCAGAAGGCCGCCCCTACTTGTGCCGCGAGGCTCAATGAGCGTCACCGTTACTGAGCGAGCATCGGAGGGGGAGCATGACCAGGAGGAAAATTGACGGAAAGCAGCTCCTGGCAGACATTCGTACGGGAATGGACGACGCGGGATTGATGAAAAAATACGGTTTTTCTGCCAAGGGGATTCTCCAGCTCATGGGTAAGCTTGTTTCTCAGGGCCACATTACTCCGGAGCAGTTGGCCTCCCGCAGATCGTTGGCCAAGACCGTCTACTTCCCAATCTTCAAGTGCCCTCACTGCAACGAAATTCTCTACACGAAGTCCGAAAACTGCCCACAGTGCGGGGCGCAGATGACCTTGTTGAATAAGTAGCAGGAGCTGGCAGCGGTAACTGGGGAGATGGGAAATCGGCGCACTCCCGAGTGCGGGGACATTTCACACTGGAGGTTGAATCATGGGAAAGGACGAAGATCGGGAAAGCGCCGACATTGACAAGAGTTTCCAACTGTTGGCAGCAGGCTCCAAGATACGGGTTGAGCAGGAGGAGCGCAAGATTCGGGATTCCGCGTGGAAGGCCGCGGATCCCGAGGGGTATAAGAAAGACATGGAACATATGTGCAAGGAGATGTTCGGAGACAGATGGCAGGTGGAATACGAGGCCATGCTGCGAGAGGAGTTTCCGGACAACGAGGGCGCGGGCGAGCATGAAGCCTGACGCTCGGGTGCCAAGGAGCAGATGTCGTCATTCCGTGATTAAGATGTTTGCACGTGCATTGGGGGGCTGTTGGTGCTACTAATAATAAGACAAACATATTAGAAGGATACCTCCTCGGCCTTTACGTTGACACATCGCCGTGATTTTTTTATAGTGAATCTTCCAAGTCGGAAAGTCACTCCCCCATCCAGCCGGAGAAAACATGCGTGTGCTAAGGGCAATTTGCGGGTGGATTGATACGCTCAACGAACGGGTGGGACGTGCAGTAGCGTGGGTGACGTTGCTGCTCGTCTTTGTCGTGTTTGCTGACGTGATCATGCGGTACGCAATGAAGACGAGCTTCGTCTTCACGCAGGAGCTAGAATGGCACCTGTTTTCCTTCATATTTCTGATCGGCGCAGGGTGCACCTTGCTGCGCGACGGCCACGTCCGAGTCGACATCATCTATCAAGGGCTGAGTCCGAAGGGTCGCGCGTGGGTCAATTTCATCGGTGTCGTCTTTTTCCTCATTCCCGGGTGTCTTCTGGTAATGGACACTTCCATCGCGTTTGCGTACACGGCGTGGCAGGTGGGCGAGGGATCTCCTGACCCCGGCGGAATCCCTTACAGGTTCTTGATCAAGGCCACGATCCCGATCGGATTCCTGCTGTTGCTACTGCAAGGTGTCTCATTGGGGATTAAGAGCTTTTTCGTGTTGATCGGTCAGCAGATGGAGGAGAGCAAATCCTGATGGAATATCTGGCTGGTTGGATGTTTCTCGCCCTGACAGTTCTTCTGATGGCTGGCTTCCCGGTTACGTTCACATTGCTGGGGACAGCCTTTGTCTTCGGTATGATAGGCTTCGGTTACAGTTTCTTCAATCTTCTGCCCTTGAGAATCTGGGGCGTGATGGGGAATGTCACTCTTATGGCGGTGCCGCTCTTCGTATTCATGGGCGTCATGCTGGAGCGCTCCGGCCTGGCTGAAGACCTGTTGGACACCATGGGTCTCCTATTTGCTCGGATTAGGGGAGGATTGGCGGCCTCTGTCGTGGTGGTCGGGGCGTTGCTGGGGGCCTCGACGGGTATCGTGGGTGCCACAGTGGTTACGATGGGATTGCTTTCGGTACCGACCATGCTCAGGCGCAACTACAGCAAAGAGCTGGCAACCGGGACGGTTTGCGCTTCAGGGACGCTCGGTCAGATCATTCCTCCGAGCATTGTGCTGGTTCTGGTGGGCGACATCGTTGGCGTTCCCGTTGGGGACCTCTTCATAGCGGCGGTTCTTCCCGGGATGGTTCTCGTGGTGCTCTTCATCTTGTACATTGTGGCCATCGCATATGTTCGCCCTCATCTCGCCCCTCGTATTGCGTGGGAGGAAGTGCAAGAATTGACAGGAGGAAACTTGGCGAGAAAGGTGGCGGTGGCCCTTTTCCCACCTCTGTTCCTCATTATGGCGGTGCTCGGCTCGATCTTTGCGGGTGTTGCTTCTCCGACTGAGGCTGCGGCCGTGGGAGCAGTGGGCTCAATCCTGCTTACCTCGGCAAATCGCAAGCTCAACATGGCGGTCCTGAGGGAAGTCATGATGTCGACCATGAAGCTCACGTGCATGGTGTTTATCATACTCGTTGGCGCGGCGGCGTTTGGATTGGTATTTCGCGGGCTGGGTGGAGACGGGCTGGTTCGTGAGTTCTTGGGGTCCATAGCTCACGCGTATAGCAAGTGGGCCGTGTTGGCTATGGTAATGGGCCTGATCTTTGTGATCGGATTTTTTCTGGATTTTATTGAAATCACATTCATCCACGTGCCGGTTTTGGCGCCGATCATGATCGAATTTGGATTCGACCCGCTCTGGCTGTGCATCCTCATTGCGGTAAACTTGCAGACATCCTTCCTGACACCGCCGTTCGGGTTCTCACTGTTCTACCTCAAGGCGGTCACTCCGCCTGAAATAACAACGGGCAATATCTACAGAGGGATAATTCCATTTGTCCTGCTGCAGATCGTAGGTCTGATAGCGGTCGTGGCTGTTCCCGCATTAGCCACATGGCTCCCCAAGGCAGTTTTTGGGGGCGGATGACCGGCGGCCGGGTAGTTGTTGGGGGGTAGGCGGCCATCATGCCTGTGGAGGGGGCCCATCGCGCGCCCGATGCGACGAGGGGCGGTGGCTGCGAAGCTCATTCCATTGAACCAGACAGGAGGTTGTTGATGAAGCGAAGGGATTTCATGAAAAAGGCCGGGGTAGTTGCAGGAGCCACAGCCGCGGCGTCCACCGTTGCCGCGCCCACGATCTGGGCACAAGGCAAGAAATATCAGTGGAAGATGGTCACCACGTGGCCTCCTAACTTTCCGGTTTTGCAAACAGGCTCTGAGAGATTTGCAAAACGCCTCAATGAGGTTACGGAGGGAAGAATCAAGATACAGGTTTTCGCCGGCGGGGAGCTCGTGCCTCCTCTGGGGGTGTTTGACGCGGTTTCCGGTGGCACGGTTGAGGTCGGAAGCGGCGCATCGTACTACTGGGCGGGAAAGTGCCCGGCCGGTCAGTGGTTCTCTGCAGTGCCCTTCGGATTCAACCCCCAGGGAATTAACACCTGGTTCTATTCCGGTGGCGGGCTCAAGCTATGGGAAGAGGCATATGCGCCGTTCAATGTGGTTCCCAGACCGCAGGGGAACACCGGCGTCCAGATGGGCGGCTGGTTTCGCAAAGAAATGAAGACCATGGACGACTGGAAAGGCCTAAAAATGAGGATACCCGGACTGGGAGGTAAAGTGGTTGCCAAGGCTGGCGGGACCGTGGTCCTGCTGCCCGGCGGCGAAATCTTCACCTCTCTGGAGCGCGGAGTCATCGATGCGACCGAATGGGTCGGACCGCTTCACGACCTTCGACTTGGACTGTACAAGGCGGCAGAGTTCTACTACTATCCTGGTTGGCATGAGCCGGGCACCTGCCTCGAGGTCATCTTCAACAAGAAGGTCTACGACTCGTTGCCCAATGATCTGAAGCTCGCCATAGATACTGTGGCCGCGGAGACCAACCTCTGGAGCCTGTGTGAATTCGAGTCTCAGAACGGCGCAGCGCTTCTGGAGCTCATCAACAAACATCACGTCAAGCTCCGAGAGTTCCCTCCCGACATGCTGAAGCAACTCCAGAAGCTGAGCGACGAAGTTCTGGAAGAAGAAGCCAAGAAAGACGCGATGTCCACGAAGGTCCATGAAGCCTTCAAGGACTTCAAGAAGAAGCTTGGACCATGGGGAACAGTTTCAGAGAAGTCGTACTACGACACCATATTCGGCGAATACCTTCTCAAGAGCCAATAGTCCTCACAATTATCCTGCGGGGGAGCACGGTACGTGACGCTCCCCGCAGCGCTCATGCGCGCTTCGGTGTGCGAAGCCCCAGCATACCTAGGATATCTGCCCGGATGACAGCCAACGCCGGCACGAGGAGCAAAATGAGCCCCGTGGCTGTGAGAAGACCAAAGACCACCGTAATGGTCATGGGCTTCAGGTACTGGGCTTGCACGCTCGTTTCCAGCATGATTGGGAACAGGCCTGCGGCTGTAGAGAGCGTCGTGAGAATGATCTGCCTGAACCGATTCACCGCGCCTTCCTCCAGAGCCTGTTCCAGTGGCAATCCGCGCTCGATGCCGTTGTTGGTTGCTTCGACCAGGAGAAGGGAGTCATTGACGACTATTCCTGCCAGGGCAAGGACTCCAAACATGGAAAGGATAGTAAAATCCATGCCAAAAAGGAGATGTCCTGTAGTGATACCGATGAAAGAAAAGGGCACAGCAGTCATGACGATGATGGGGTAGCTGTACGTGCGGAACATATTGACCAGAAGCACGTAGATTAGGAAGAGCGCCACTCCGAGCCCTTTCAACAGGCTGCCCATAGTTTCTTCGGTCTCTCGCTGTTGGCCTTCCAGATTAATATTCACATCGGGGAATTCTCGTTTCAGCTCCGGGAAAAAGCTTTCGGAAAGCGAAGAAATCACCTCTCTGGCATTGGTGCGATCCTCGTCCACGTCCGCAGAAACGGTTATCGACCTTCGACCGTGCTTCCTGACTATGTTCGACGGACCTCTGTATTCCTCGATCTGGGCCACTTCTTTGAACGCTATATCGCGACCACCCTCCACACGGACCCGCATATTCTCCAGGTCACCGAGGGCTGCTCGCTCTTCTTCGGGATAGCGCACGCGAATAGTGACCTCATTCCTTCCTCGCTGCACCTTGAGGGCCTCCTCACCCCAGAAGTTTGCCCTCGTCTGGCGGGCAAGATCGTTTAAGGAGACCCCCAGTTGTCGAGCCCCTTCATTCAGGGAGAGCCGAAGCTCCTTCTTGCCGGGCCTGTACGAATCCTCTACGTCCACCACTCCGTCGAAGTTTGCCAGCTCCTTCTTCAAGCTCTCTGAGGCGGCGCGAAGTTGACCGAGATCTTCTCCCCCCAGATCTATCTCAACCGGCTTTCCTCCCGGACGGCCAGCCCGAGCTGAAGAATCGAAAACCAGAGAAATGGCTTCTGGAATGTCCCCCGTCAGCTTGCGCCACGCGGCAGTGATTTCGGCCGAGGGAACGCGGCGCTCTGACGATTCCAACAGCTCAATAGTCACATCCGCGAGGTGAGCCCCTTTTTCCTTGCTGGTCCTTGCCGTGGCCTGTTGGCCGATCGAGGAGAACATGTGGACGATTACCGACTTTCCATCCTCCCGGACGTATTGCTTCTCCATGGCACGGGCAGCAGCCTCCAACTTCTCCACCAGAGACTGCGTGGTCTGAAAGCTTGTTCCTTCAGGCATGACTATGCGCGCAGCGATCCTGTCGGAGTCCATCCTCGCAAAGAACACGAATCCAATTCTGCCCCCTGCCACGAGGCCCGCACACAACATCAGCAGAGCAATGGTTGCGGCGAGGAGGGGGTATGGTTGGCGTACAGCGAATCTCACGGACGGGAGAAACAGCCGCGCCACAAACCAATCCAGTCCGTGCTGAACTCGGATCCTCACGCGCTCCGCGATCGCCAAGGGGTGCCATTTGCGGGAAAGGTCTTCACGGGGCTTCATATGAGCCAGGTGAGCTGGCAAGATTACCAGCGCCTCGGTCAGCGAAACAAGGAGCACGGCCACGATCGCCATGGGAAACACTGCCATGAATTTCCCCATGGTGCCGGGAATAAACAACATGGGCAAGAAAGCCACTATGGTGGTAGCAACGGAATTCACTACCGGATAACCGATCTCCGCTGTTCCTTCAACCGCCGCGACCTCGGGGTTCTCTCCCCGGCTGATTCTGGTGAACACGTTTTCTCCGATGACAATAGCGTCGTCCACCACAATTCCGAGGACCACAATGAACGAATACATGGAAACCATGTTGAGAGAATGATTGAAATGATCCAGGACGAGGAACGATCCGAGTATGGAGATCGGGATGCCCATTGCCACCCAGAACGCGAGTCTCAGCCGCAAGAAGAGCCCTAGAATGATAACCACCAGGACCAGGCCCTGAAGAGCATTTCTGGTCATGAGATCAAGTCTGCTGCGGATGTAGACCGAATCGTCGTCCCAGACTATCATCCGCACGCTTGGGGGAAGCGTTCGGCCCTGTTCCTTGACGTACTGCTTGACCTTGTCCGAGATTGCTATGGCGTCCTGTGCGGACGTTTTGTCTACAGCCACAAGGATTGCAGGCTTGCCGTCCATGCGAGTCTGGAGATCTACATCCTCAAAGGTATCCGTAATTTTCGCTATACGGTTCAGAGGAACCGTCGTGCCATCCGGGCTGTACACTACGACTAGATCCTCGAATTCTTTCGCGGTGTATCGCTGCCCTTTGGTTCTGAGCAAGACTTGTCCCGATTCCGCTTTAAGAGTTCCTGCGGGCAGGTCCAGAGTGTTCAGCCGGATTAAGTCTGCCACGGCTGGTAACGTAAGCCCATACTTGCGGAGGGTGTGCTCGGGAATTTCGATGGCGACTTCGTATTCCCGGTTTCCGACCAGCTCTACCTGAGAGATTCCCTGCATGGCAAGGAGGTCGTTCTTGACTTTCTCCGCCAAGGCTGTGAGGACGTGTTCAGACGCATCCCCGTACACTGCCACCTTGATCACCGGAAACTTGGCTATGACTTCTACTGTGACAGGCCGCTCCGAATCTTTGGGAAAGGTGTCTATCTGATCGACCGCATTCTTGACCTCGTTGACCACACGGCTCACATCCGCTCCTGCCTCGAGCTCCGCGGTTACAGTCCCCCGTCCCTCTACAGCGACGGAAGTGATCTTCTTAATGTCCCGTATTCCCGTTATCTGCTCTTCAATCTTGGCACAAATGGATTCCTCGATCTCCTCGACCGATGCTCCTTTGTACACGACCGAGACTTCCACCTGATCCAGGGAGAATATGGGGAACATCTCTCGGCGCAAGCTCCATGCGCTGAGAAGTCCAGTCACGAGCAGGAAGATCATGAGGACGTTGGCCACGACCGGCCGCGAGACACTCCACTGTGCGATTGCCCGCAACATTACGGGATATTCCTGATCTCTTCAGGTGACATCATGCTACCTCTGCCGTTCGCAGCCCCATTCCGGGAATGGGCACGGGAATGGGCGACAAAATGAGCTTGTCGCCCATTTTCAGTCCATTCGAGATTATCGCCTCTTCTCTCAAAAGCGCCTCAACCTTTACTGGCCTAATTTCGAGCTTTCCGTCATTAACGAGGTAGACGCTCCCCCCATGGAGGGCGCTTCGAGGGACCTTGGCCACGTTCCTGAGAACGGCTCCCTGAATCTTGACCGTAACGAACATTCCTGGCATGAGAGGAGGAGAAGAGCCGGGCTGGACATCCTTCAACGGATTCTTCACCTCCACCACTATGGGAATTGTCCGAGTCGCGGCATCGAGAGCGCCTTTCAACCGGGTCACCTTCCCTTCCCACGTCTTGACACCGCGGGCCCATCTGAAGCTTACTTCCGCGGCAGGACCATGCCTCCTCATCCAGTCATTCATCTGGGCAAGATCTTCAAGCGGCGGGAGCTGGTTGCGGGTTTCCTCGTCAATCCAGTGAGCCATCTTGGTTGGCGAGAAGTTCACAACTATCTCCATGGCGGACGTGTCATACAAAGTTGCCAGCTTTTGCCCTACTTGCACGTACTGACCCTGTTCAACGGATTCTTCCTGCACTCTTCCCTCAAATGGCGCAAAGATCTTGGTCTTCTCCAGCTTGATCTCTGCCAGCTCCTTCTTTACCCGAGTTGCCTTGATCTTCGCCTCAACCAGGTCTTTCTGAGAGTTGAGAAGCGCCAGAGCATTCTGCTGATTTACCACCGAGACTTCTTTCTGCTTGGTGTCGATCGCTTGTCTGTCCACTTCGCTCTGTGAGATGGATCCACTTTCCAGGAGCTTCTGTTTCCTGTCCAGCTCCATCTTGGAGAGCTGGAGACTGGAGACTTCAACGTCCAGATGCCGCGTGATATTCTCTTGTTCCTGGTCGAGCTTGGCCTTTTCGGCCGCTAACTGAGCCAGTTCAGCTTCTGACTGGGCCACGCTCAGCCGATACTCCCGCGGGTCGACCTCGGCGAGCAACTGGCCCTTGCGAACGAAATACCCTACTTGCATGACGTCAGAGACGTACACGAGCGTTCCCGCAACTTCGGCCGTCAGATCGAGTACCGTCTTAGGTGAAACCGTACCGCTTTCCTCTATGGTAGTATTGAAGTCTCCCAACGTGACATCCATCACCCGTACGAGAGGACGTCCGGCTTCTGCGGGAGCCTGAGGAGGCGCTGGCTTGGTCATCTTCAGAGCACCGAATCCGACCGCACCAGTTGCGAGAATTGCCAGACACACTCCTAAAGTCTTCATGCGCGACCCCATGTCCTGCCTTGTTCCTCCACTCGATCCGCGATTGTCGGCCCCACATCCGTCAGGTCTCGACCGATCCTTGAGAAACACCGGCGTATTCTTCATGAAGCATAGCCTTCCCTTTTGGAACTATCAACAGTGTGCATCAAGCCTCGGAAGGATCCCTGGACCATCGGCTCTGTATCCAACGACGTATATAGTCTTGGTATCGGAAGAGGAAAAAACCCGCAACGAGCGGCAGCATGGCCGCGAGGAAGAAAAATAAGGCAATCGAGGTGAGGTCTACATGGAGATAGTCTTCGGCAATGCGACTGAAGTCCATCCAGTGACCGCCTCCTTTGGCCTGCTCGTACTCGAGGCGTGCCTCGGTGCTGGTCATCAGCCGATAGGCAAAACGAAGGTCCGTAAACACGACAAAGAAGCTCACTGCGGCGTACAATGGCCTCTCAACCGAATGCACGACAGCCGCGCCACTCAATGCTCGATAGAAAAAGACGGCAGCAATGATCAGCTCCGTACCATGGCCCATGGAGAGAATTACAACCTCATGCATAAAAGTGGCGGACAGAATTGCGTGCACGACGAGAAGACTTACCAGCAGGATCACTGTGCCCACGTTTTTCCTGAACGAATACACAAGGAATCCAGCAAGCAGATACATGGACATCAACAACATGAGGGACCTCTGGCCGTGGATGGTCACTCCGCCTCCGTATTGCAGGTCAAAGGCCGGAGCGGACGGATACGCGAATATCCACCCTGTCAGAAAATGACCCATTTCGTGGATCAGCACGACAAAAGTCAAGAAAATGTGGTTCAAAAGAGGAATAGACAAGACAATCAGTACCGCTATCAAGCCTCCGCCCACGACGAGCCAGTCTTCCTTGTCCATGCTCCGCGCTTCGGGCCGGGCATCATCATTTTCGTCTTCCACCTCGGAGAATCTCAGCTCTTCGTCTACTGGATCCCCTAACAGCGGAGCCGCGTGCTCCGACAGCCTGCTCGCCTCCCCTGAGGCAGATGTCCTGGCGACCCGGCCGCCAGATTGTCTCAGGCCCATTTGCCCCCTGCGGCAGCGTTCCCCATCTCGCACATCACACCTGTCCCGCTCTCTGGCCTCGGTGATGGATTTCGGAGCACTCGACCGGTGATCGCCCTTGATTTCCGACCCCGCATGAATTCCGATCTTGGAAAAGATCACTCCGCAACGGAGGCACTCTTCGTTGGAGTCCGCCTGGGTGAGTCCGCACTTGGGGCACTTCATCAATCTCTCCTCAGATACGCTGGGTTGCCTGCAATCCGGCGCCGGCGAATGCCTGAAGCCAAGGTCAGCAACCCCGGATGATCAGCACGCCTGCAACCAGGAGAAACACTCCGACGAGTCGCCATTCGTCGAACGGATGAACAGAGTAGCCCATCCATCCGTAATGATCGAACACGACTGATGCAAGCATCTGGCCAGCAACCATCGAGGCCATCAGTGTGGCCGCTCCCAATTTGGGAACCAGGAATATGGTGGCTGCCACCAGAAAGGCGCCAAGGCAACCGCCGGTCCACATCCACCACGGAAGCGACGCGAGGGAGGACAGAGCCGGCCAGTGGAGTCGGGCAATTGCCGCGCACGCCACGAGGCTCAGCGTGCCAACTGCGAACGAAATGAGCGCAGCCATCATGTTCCCATTTACGACTCCACTCAACTGACTGTTGATCCCCGCCTGAGTGGGTGCGCACGCCCCTGCGACAAAGGCAAGAAGAACATAGAAGAATTCCATCATCCGAAGTCCCTCGCTTCAGTTCAGGCCCATGCACTCGACCGGCCTCATTAGATCACGGAGGCGCTAGTATAATATGGAAATGTCTCATGGCGCCACTGGCTGATGGATTATATTCTAAGAAGCGATAGTCGTCGGTACCAAACCGAATGAGAGGATGTAATGCCCGAGCTGAATGTTTTCTCTGCGTGCTTTTTTGCCGTTTTTATCCTGCAATACTTGTCCTCCGTGTGGATAGAGAAGCTCAATCTCGCTCACCTCAACCGAGTGGGCAACACGGTCCCCCCGGGGCTCCGTGGTCTTGTCGATTCTGAAAAGCTCAAGCGCATGAACGCGTACACGGTGGACAGAAGCCGCTTGTTTCTCGTGGAGAAATCCGTCGCGGACGCCGTCCTCGCTGCGCTCCTTCTTACGGGATTTCTTCCCTGGTTTGGGAACTATGCTTCTTCTGCGGATTTCTCGGAAACAGTGGCTGGATTCCTGTTCTTTCTCTTGGTGGGGGCCATCTTCTCAGTGTTGGGCATCCCGCTGGGTTGGTATCGCACCTTTGTGGTGGAGGAAAGATACGGGTTCAACCGGTATGATACGAGAACCTGGCTCCTGGATCTCGCCAAGAGCGCAGCCCTTTCCATTGCACTCCTCGCGGTGGTGCTGATACCGGTCCTGTGGATGATTCGCGCGTATCCCGCCACATGGTGGCTGCTGGCTTTTCTGTTTGTCTCCCTCTGCGAATTCGTTCTCATGGTGCTGTACCCCGTTCTCATCGCCCCGATTTTCAATACGTTTCGCCCCCTGGTGGACAGAGAACTGGCCGACAAAGTTGAGGAATTGGTAGAACGCGCGGGAATGAAGAGTCGGAGCATTGTTGAGATGGATGCCGGCCGTCGGAGCACACATTCCAACGCGTACGTTGCAGGACTCGGTAAAGGCAAGCGAATCGTGCTTTTCGACACGCTCGTCGAAAGGCATTCTCATGATGAGATTCTGGCCGTGCTCGCCCACGAGATTGGACATTCGCGACTCAACCACATAATGAAATCCTTTGCCTGGACGTTTATTGGGACCCTCGCTGGCTTCTATCTGATGTATCGCCTCATGAACGAGCCGTGGGTCTACGAGACCTTCGGCTTATCCCGATCTCAACCGTACCTCGCTCTGTTCGTCGTCGGAGTCGGACTTCGCAAGCTAGGATACTTCTTCAAACCCATTGCGGCCGCGGTTTCGCGCATGTTCGAGCGACAGGCCGATGCCTTTTCGGCAGCCTTTCGGGGATCTGGCGAGGACTTGGCCTCCGCGTTGAAAAAGATGGCGGCCCACAACCTGGCCAACCTCAATCCTCACCCCGTGTACGTGTGGTTCCATTACTCGCATCCTCCGCTGCCGGAACGGATCGCAAGCTTGGAGGAAAAAAGCGGTTGATCGCATTGGTGAACCGCCTGCCGGAAGTCATCGGGGAACTGTGAGCCCCGCCGATGAGGCTCTGCACGCATTTGTCATCTGCTGATCCTCCCTGAATAGGCCTTTTGGAAGCATCCGAGAATGCTCTCCGATTCTGCTCGCCCCACCGCGGGGAGAGCGGAATTCGAGCGGTCCTGTCCGAACCCGAGCAGAGGACCTTAAGGAGGCACTGAGGAGAAAAAAAGTTGCCGCAGACAGAGGAGGGCGCTAGAGTTTGGAGATGTCAAGGCAGGTAGAATGCCGATGGCGAGACGAAACAGCGGGGTGAGGCGAATTCTCGGACGAGGTGAATGCTGGCATTGACCAAGAGATCAGACGGATACTCGAAACCGTGGGGAAGTTGCAGGAATATCGCGGTGTTTTAATGTCTGCAGCGGTAAACGGCAAAATCGATGTGCGGCTGGAGGGTTGTGATGGCTAGGGTGCCGGTAAGGCCCAAAGTCCTGGATTGGGCATTGGCTCGCTCCGGGAAAAGGCTATCTGATTTAGAGCCAAAGCTCAAGAAGATACGTCAGTGGAGGTCCGGGAAAGAACAACCCACCTTGCGTCAGTTGGAGACTATTGCCAGACATACTGGTACGCCGCTCGGATATTTCTTCCTTGATGAGCCTCCTATCGAAGAAATACCTATTCCCTATTACAGAACTTTGCAGGAGAGAAAGCCGCCACACCCCAGCCCGGAACTCCTTGACACAATTTATGCGATGCAACGGAGGCAGTCGTGGCTGCGACAGTTTCTCATCGAGATTGGTCATGATGCGCTACCGTTTGTGGGTTCTGTACAGGCGAACACCCCTCCGGAAGCAGTTGCGCAGTGTGTAAGGGAAATACTCCATGTCGACGAAGATTGGGCTTCCAAGCATGGCTCTTGGACAGATGCCTTGCGATTTCTCCGTGAATCGATGGAAGATGCCGGAATAATAGTGGTGGTTAACGGCGTGGTGGGCAACAATACGCGTCGGCCGCTTAAGGTCTCTGAATTCAGAGGTTTTGTGCTTGTAGACGAATACGCTCCCCTTGCGTTTGTGAATGCTTCGGATGCCAAGGCCGCTCAGATGTTCACTCTCGCACATGAACTGGCCCACATTTGTTACGGCAGAAGCGCTGCCTTTGATCTGAGAGAGGTCCGTGCGGCGGATGTTCCTATAGAACAAGATTGTAACAAAGTTGCGGCAGAATTTCTGGTGCCCGCCAAGCGGATGCACGATCTGTGGCGCTGCGTCCGGGATGATGATAGGCCTTTTGAATCCATAGCCCGTTTGTTCAAGGTAAGTGAAATAGTCGCGGCACGGAGGGCGTTGGACCTTGGCTTGATCACCCAAAAGGTGTTCCTTGAGTTTTACCAACAATACCGGGGCCGTGAAGAGCGTGCAGGTATTCGCAGGTCACGTGGAGGCAATTTCTATGCTACTCAGAACATGCGCATAGGTCGGAGATTCGCCTCCAATGTAATCCTCGCTGTCAAGTCGGACAAGCTGCTCTATCAGGAAGCGTATCGCCTGACTGGTTTGTACGGCAAGGCCTTTAAACGATACGCAGAATCCCTCGGATTTGTTGGAGTGTAATGATGGAGGGGGCCTCGTATGTGCTTGACGCAAACGTTTTCATCGAGGCTGCACGCCGCTACTACGCCTTCGATCTCGTTCCGACCTTTTGGGAAGTCCTGGTGGATCTCGCTCATGATGGAAAAATTCAGAGCATCGATCGCGTGAGGGAAGAGTTGATGCGAGGGAAAGATGACCTTTCCCAATGGGTTACGGGGCATTTCTCTCATGCGTTTGCGTCAACAGATGATGAGGAAGTGATTCGTTGCTACCGAGACATCATCGCTTGGGCAACCGATCAAGACCAATATCAGGAATCTGCGAAGAAGCTGTTTGCCGAAGGGGCTGATGGATGGCTCGTGGCTTACGCTCAGTGCAAAGGTCGCACGTTGGTGACTCATGAAGTTTTCAACGAGACCATAAAGAGCAAGCTACCGATTCCGAATGTTTGCCAGGCCTTCAATGTCAGCTTCCTCGACACGTTCAGCATGCTGCGAGAGCTAAGAGTGAGAATCTGACTGTGTTTTGCCTCAGTTGGAATTGGACAGAGCCTCTGTTAAGATAGTCACAAGACAGCGGAGTCCTACACAACCACTTGGTTCTGAAGAGATAATCAGGCTCCAACGGTGGCCGGTCTCCCCTCCGAAGCTTCTCTTGCCGGGAGTCAGGTCCAACTCGAAACGGGAGCGAGCCATTGCCAGGGCTTATGAGCTCTCTCTCCTCCCGGATGGTTTGTGCAGTGCCCTGTTGTCAGCTCACTCGGCGATGCAATCGATCGTGAGCGCCTCCCTTCTGCTTGACAGTGACGAGCTCGTCAGCCACACTGTCTGCAGGAAGGAGATGCTGATACGGCAAAGTGATGAGACAGAATGAAGACAATCGATTTGCCACTATCGGAACTCACGGTTGCTCAAAAGCTCCACCTCATGGAAGCCATTTGGGACGACTTGTCTAAGGACGAAAAGTCCCTTGAATCGCCACGTTGGCATGAGGATGTGCTTCGAGATAGAGAGGAGGCTTTGGAGCAGGGAAACGCGACTGTCTCTGGATGGGAGGAAGCTAAAGACAGAGTAAGAAAGAACGTGTCGTGCAAATAAGGATCCTCGATGCCGCGGAGAGAGATCTTGAAGAGGGATACCGCTTCTACGAGAAGCAGTCTCCGGGTGTTGGTTCCTATTTTCTCGATTCCCTTTACTCCGATATCGACTCTCTCGCCTGTTTCGAGGGCATTCATCGAACCGTCTTTGGTATTATCGACTTCTCTCCAAGCGCTTTCCATTCGCCGTTTATTATAAGATCCTTGACGAGGGAGTCCTGGTCATGGCCGTACTCGATTGTCGCCGCAATCCAAGTTGGATAAGGGAAAAGCTGATGAAGAGGTGACCTTCGATCAATGGGGCAGTCAATGGGGTCCCACTCGTTTCTTGCGCAATCTCAAGACAACGAGAGCTCAAGACTGGACCGCGGATAAGAGAGTTTCCAATGGCGCCTTGTCATTTGAGGGCCCGACCAAGTAGCCGGGCTGCTCTGTTTTTGGCTGGTCTTGACCCGGCGGCTATTCCTCCTCTCTTCGCTGATCCTGCGGCGCGGCACAATCGCTATTCTCATGCGTACGGCCTCGTGAGTAATTGTCACCACAAATCTGAGAGAAGATACCCCCACAGAGATCCCTCGCGCCAAAGACAGGCCGCCCCCTCCTCTCGACCGACTCTTGTCACGAGTCAGGTCCAGCTCGGAATGGGACCGGGCAGCCGTCATGGTTGGTGTATACCGTCGCCATTGGCATCAAGAATCGCAGCGAATGTTCTGGGTCCATGACTTTACATGACCTTACAGTGAGCTGGATAGTCCGACAGGGAAGAATATGTCAAAAAACAAGACCTGACCCCATTTACAACTGGCCATCAACAAGGATGGAGTGATAGCAGGGACCTATTACAATACCGGAACAGACACGGTGCGCCCCGTCAAGGGGATGGTTGACAAGAAAAGCCAGCGTGCCGCCTGGACATTCGCCGACGGAAAGAATACGGACATCATAATGGAAACGGGTATCTACAATCTGACCCAGGATGAGACCGAGGCGCTTGTTCACTTCAGGAAAGACAAGACCCAACAGTGGCTCATGGTAAGACTTAAGGAGCCCCCACAGGATAAGAGCGCTGGCAAGAACCCGTAACTAGAGTGGAGCGCATCAGGAACAGGTCCGAACCTGGTTTGAAGGCGGCCTTTCTTCGAAGCATGTTTAAAAAAAGATCACTGGCGAGACGCCGACGCTACGCGAAGTCGCCTCCGAGATCCCCGTGTTAGGGAGGGATTCAGAAAGTGTCTCAAAAGCCGGCAGTCCGTGATAATCGTGGCACACCCCCTCACCCTGACCCTCTCCCCCGAAGCGGGGGAGA
>Ga0067045_1030313_pt1 | contig 15790 bp, 11 predicted proteins | sample TerdegcTABiofilm_FD_59184 | JGI IMG/M metagenome (GOLD analysis project Ga0067045, IMG submission 59184) | Combined Assembly of (Gp0054472, Gp0054536) Wastewater bioreactor microbial communities from Singapore -Terephthalate degrading...
ATGGGGAGTAGCTTGACACTTGATTTTTTTGCATGCTAGGTTCCGCCCATGGCCGGTGAAATGGCGCCCTCCCTTCGGGGAATCGCCCTCGACCGCCGCGGGCGTCTCGCCTCCGCGGCCCGCGTACGGGCAGCTTTCGCCGCACGGAATCCCTCCCTATCCTCCCTCTACATCCTCACCATTATCGTCCTCCTCCTTATCCTGGGCACATAGGGCTCCTTCGCTGGATTGACGGCCGGGCGGAGAGAGCCCGACCGTAGTAGGCTGTCCATAGTGTCACGAACCTTGTGCGAGGTCCGTGGATCCCGGACGGCCTTTCAGCACGTCCCGGGAACTCCTCGGAAGCATCGGTACTCCAGCACAAGCTTCGTGACACTCACCCCGGACAACCCGGACCCATCCAAACCGGCATCGTCCAAGGAGGAGGAACCGCCATGAACCCGAGATCCCCCGACCGCTTGAACGCCGCGGATCGTCCCGCCGAGAGGGCTTGACCATGGAACGCTTCGTGGTTTCCGCCCTCGTCCAGAACCATCCGGGCGTCCTATCCCGAATCTCCGGGCTTTTCAGCCGGAGGGGCTTCAACATCGAAAGCCTATCGGTCGGCGAGACCCTGGATCCCTCGGTCTCCCGGATGACCATCGCCGCCATCGGGGACCAGGAGATCCTGGAGCAGCTGGTCCGGCAGCTGGAAAAGCTGGAGGACGTGATCTCCCTCCGGCGCTTGGATCCTCAATGGGGCGTGTATCGGGAACTGGTCCTGGTCAAGGTCAAGGCCTCCCCGGAAACCCGGGGGGACATCGTGAACATCGCCCGGATCTTCCGGGCCCGCATCGTGGACGTATCCCGGCGGGAGATGGTCCTGGAGATAACCGGCGAGCGCCCGAAGATCGACGGGCTTCTGGACCTGCTGGCTCCCTACGGGATACCGGAGATCGCCCGCACGGGGCTTACGGCCCTCCAGCGGGGGGACTCGATCTTGAGCCGGCCCGAGCAGACGGAACCGACGCCGTACGGCGCCGGACGGACGAAGACAGCTTGAAGGAGACTATCGTGGCTACCATGTATTACGACAAGGATTGCGACAAGAAGGCCCTGGCGGGCAAGACTATCGCGGTGATCGGTTTCGGCAGCCAGGGTCACGCCCACGCTCTTAACCTCCGCGACTCGGGGTATCCCGTCGTGGTGGGGCTCTACGAGGGCTCCAAGAGCTGGAAGGAAGCCGAAGCCCAGGGGTTCAAGGTCCAGACCGCGGCGGCGGCTTCAGCCGAGGCGGACTTCATCATGATCCTGATCAATGACGAGAAGCAGGCTCGGCTCTACTCCGAAAGCGTCAAGCCCGGCCTCAGGGCCGGCAAGACCATCGCCTTCGCCCACGGGTTCAACATCCACTTCAAGCAGATCGTCCCGCCCCCGGACGTGGACGTGGTCATGATCGCTCCCAAGGGGCCGGGGCACACCGTCCGATCCCAGTACCAGGAGGGCAAGGGGGTTCCCTGCCTTGTGGCGGTCCAGCAGGACGCCAGCGGGACCGCGAAAGCCCAGGCCCTGGCCTACGCGGCGGGAATCGGGGGCGCTCGAGCGGGGGTGCTGGAGACCACGTTCCAGGAGGAGACCGAGACGGATCTCTTCGGGGAGCAGTGCGTCCTGTGCGGCGGGGTCACCGCCCTCATGAAGGCGGGGTTCGACACCCTCGTGGAGGCGGGGTACCAGCCCGAGAGCGCCTACTTCGAGTGCATCCATGAGATGAAGCTGATCATCGACCTGGTGGTCCAGAAGGGCATCTCCTTCATGCGCTACTCCATCTCCGACACCGCCGAGTACGGGGACTACACGGTCGGCCCCCGGATCATCACCGAGGAGACCCGGAAGGAGATGAAGAGGGTCCTGGCGGCGATCCGGAACGGTCAGTTCGCCCGGGAGTGGATCCTGGAGAACCAGGCCAACCGGCCGTACTTCAACCGGATGCGGGCCATCGAAGCCTCCCACCTATCCGAGAAGGTCGGGGCGGAACTGCGGGCCATGATGAGCTGGACCCGGGACAAGGGATAGGAGGCTCCGATGCCGCGCGAAATCATCATCTTCGACACGACCTTGAGGGACGGCGAGCAGGCTCCGGGCTGCAGCATGAACCTGGGAGAAAAGCTCGAGGTGGCCCGGCAGCTCGAAAAGCTCGGGGTGGACGTCATCGAGGCGGGCTTCCCGATCGCGAGTCCGGGCGACCTGGCCTCGGTGCGCGAGATCGCGCGCCATGTCCGCCTCTGCGTCGTCGCGGGCCTCGCCCGGGCGACGCCCCGGGACATCGACGCGGCCTGGGAGGCCCTTAGGCCCGCCGAGCGGCCGCGGATCCACACTTTCATAGCCACTTCGCCCCTTCATATGGAGTACAAGCTTCGCATGAAGCCCGACGAGGTGGTGGAGCAGGCGGCGGCCATGGTCCGCTACGCCCGGAAGCTCTGCCCGGACGTGGAGTTCTCCGCCGAGGACGCCTCCCGTTCGGACCCGGATTTCCTGTGCCGGGTCTTCCAGGCGGCTATCGAGGCCGGCGCCTCCACGGTCAACCTGCCGGACACGGTCGGCTACGCCCTGCCCTGGGAGTTCGGCGATCTGGTTCGGAGGGTCAAGGCCGGGGTTCCGGACATGGGCAAGGCGCTCTTCTCGGTGCACTGCCACGACGACCTGGGCCTGGCGGTGGCCAACTCCCTGGCCGCGGTTGAGGCCGGGGCGGATCAGGTCGAGTGCACGGTGAACGGGATCGGCGAGCGGGCGGGGAACGCCTCCCTGGAGGAGATCGCCATGATCCTCCGGACCCGGGCCGACCGCCTGGACGCCCGGTGCCGGATCGACACTACCCAGATCTACGCCGCCAGCCGCCTTGTCGTCCAGGTGACGGGCTGCCGGGTCCAGGCCAACAAGGCCGTGGTGGGGGAGAACGCCTTCGCCCACGAGTCGGGGATCCACCAGCACGGGGTCCTGGCCCGGGCGGATACCTACGAGATCATGACCCCCGAGTCCGTGGGCCTGCCCCGGAACAAGATGGTTTTGGGCAAGCACTCGGGCCGCCACGCCTTCGACGAGCGCCTGGCCGAGCTGGGCTTCCGGCTGGGCCCCGCCCGGACCGCGGAGCTCTTCAAGGCCTTCAAGGCCCTGGCGGACAAGAAGAAGACCGTGAGCGACCGGGACATCGAGGCCCTGGCCCGGGGCTGGGCTCCGGACCGCAAGGCGGTGTGGAAACTGGAGAGGTTCATCATCAACTCCGGGAGCACGATCACCTCCACGAGCGCGGTCAGCCTCGTCTCCCGGGACGGGCGGAAGGAGGAACGGGTGGCCACCGGAGACGGCCCCATCGACGCTTCCTTTAAGGCCATCGACAAGATCGTCGGCCGCGATCCCGTCCTGGAGGATTTTTCCGTGGATTCCGTCACCGGAGGCAAGGACGCCCAGGGGGAGGCCCACGTCCGGGTGCGGCTGGGGGACAAGGCCTACAACGGCCACGGGGTGTCCACGGACGTCATCGAGGCCAGCGTCCGGGCGTATATCGACGCCATCAACTCCATGGCGGAGGATCTGGAAGCGGGGGAGAGCACGGACTCTTTTACCGCCCCGGCGGAGGAGGAATCCGATGGCAAAGCTCCCTCGCGTAACGCTTCTTGATTCCACCCTCCGGGACGGGGCCCAGGGCGAGGGGGTCAGTTTTTCGGTCGCGGACAAGGTGTCCATCGTCCGGATCCTGGATTCCCTGGGGATCGACGTCATCGAGGCGGGCAACCCGGGATCGAACCCCAAGGACGCGGAGTTCTTTCGGGAGGCCCGGAACCTGAGGCTCCGGCGCTCGATCTTGGCCGCCTTCGGCTCCACCCGGCGCAGGGATACCCGCCCGGAAACGGACCCCCAGTTGGCCGGCCTCCTCGCCGCGGAAACCGAGGTGGTCGTCCTGTTCGGCAAGTCCTGGGACTTCCATGTCCGTCGGGTCCTGGGAGCGGCGCCGGAGGAGAACCTCGGGATGATCGGGGACAGCGTGGCCTTCCTCCGATCCGCGGGGCGCAGGGTCATCTTCGACGCGGAGCACTTTTTCGACGGCTTCGCCTCGGATCCGGACTACGCCCTGGCCTGCCTGCGCGCCGCGCGGGATGCCGGCGCCGAGTGTCTGGTCCTCTGCGATACGAACGGGGGGAGCCTGCCGTCCCGGGTGGCGGAGTTCACCCGGCGGGCGGCGGCCCTGGGCGCGCCCCTGGGCATCCACGCCCACAACGACTCGGGCCTCGGGGTGGCCAACACCCTGGCCGCCGTAGAGGCCGGAGCCGTCCACGTCCAAGGGACCCTGGCGGGGTTCGGAGAGCGCTGCGGGAACGCCAATCTCTCCACCGTGGCCTCCAACCTCCGGCTCAAAATGGGCCGGGACTGCCTGGCCTCCGATGCCCTCCCGGAATTGACGAAGGCCGTACGGAGGGTCTCGGAGATCGCGAACCTCGCCCTGGACGAGGGGATGCCCTACGTCGGCCGAAGGGCCTTCGCCCACAAAGCGGGGATGCACGTGGACGCCGTCCGGAAGGCTCCGGCCTCCTTCGAGCACGTTCCCCCGGGGGCCGTGGGCAACGAGCGACGGTTCCTGGCTTCCGAGGTGGGAGGCCGGTCCGTGTTGATGGACCGGTTCCGGAGGATCCTGCCGGACGCCGCCAAGGATTCGCCCGAGGTGGTCCGGGCCGCGGAAGCGCTCAAGAAGATGGAGGGGTTGGGGTATCAGTACGAGGGGGCCGAGGCCAGCCTGGACATCCTCCTGCGCAAGGCCGCCGGATCCTATGTTCCCAGCTTCAAGCTTCGCCGCTACCGGACCACCGGGGAGCACCCCGCGGAGGATCCCTCGGCCTGCGCCCACGCCATGGTACAGCTGGAGGTGGAGGGACGGCGGGAAATCTCCGCCGCCGAGGGCTGCGGGCCGGTGCACGCCCTGGACCTCGCCCTGCGGAAGGCCCTGGTCGGGTTCTATCCCTCCTTGGCCGAAATGCGCCTTACGGACTACAAGGTCCGGGTCCTGCCCGGGACGGGTGCCACCGCCTCGGTCGTTCGAGTCCTCATAGACAGCGCGGATGACCGGGACGCCTGGACCACCGTCGGAGTCTCCGCGGACATCCTGGAGGCCAGCTGGTTGGCCCTGGTGGATTCCATTGAATACAAGCTAGTCAAGGACAGCCGAGCGGGTATCCGAGACCGGAACCCGATGAGCACGGGAGATGAACATGCCGATGACGATGACGCAGAAAATCCTGGCCGAGCATGCGGGGCTTGAGACCGCGGAACCGGGACAGCTTCTGGAAGCCCGGGTCGATTTGGTCCTGGGAAACGACATCACCGCCCCGCCGGCCATTCGGGAGTTCCGGAAGATGGGCGCCCGGAAGGTGTTCGACCGGGACCGGGTCGTCCTGGTGCCGGACCACTTCGCGCCGAACAAGGACATAAAGGCCGCCGAACAGTGCAAGTGCATGCGGGACTTCGCCCGGGAGCAGGAGGTGACCCACTACTTCGAGGTCGGCGAGATGGGCATCGAGCACGCCCTCCTGCCCGAGCGGGGCCTGGTCCTTCCCGGAGACCTGGTGATCGGGGCGGATTCCCACACCTGCACGTACGGGGCCGTCGGCGCCTTTTCCACGGGGGTAGGCTCCACGGACATGGCCGCGGGCATGGCTCTGGGGCGGCTCTGGTTCAAGGTGCCCGAGGCCATCCGGGTGTTCCTGACCGGGGAGTTTTCCGGATGGGCCGGGGGCAAGGATCTCATCCTGACCCTGATCGGGATGATCGGGGTGGACGGGGCCCTCTACCGGTCCCTGGAGTTCCAGGGGCCCGGGGTTTCCGCCCTCACCATGGAGGAACGCCTTACGGTGTCCAACATGGCCATCGAGGCGGGGGCCAAGAACGGCATCTTCCCGGTGGACGAGGCCACCCGGGCCTGGGCGGCCTCGGTGTCGGGTCGGCCGTACCGGGAATACCGGGCGGACCCGGACGCCGCCTACGCCCGGGAGGTCCGGATCGACCTGTCCCGGCTGGTTCCGGTGGTCGCCTTCCCCCATTTGCCGTCCAACGTCCGGGCCGCCTCGGAGGCCGGGGACGTGGCCGTGGACCAGGTGGTGATCGGGTCCTGCACGAACGGCCGGATCGAGGACCTCCGGATCGCCGCGGCGATCCTCCGGGGCCGGAAGGTCGCCCGGAACGTCCGGTGCATCGTCCTCCCCGCGACCCAGAAGATCTACCTCCAGGCGGTCCGGGAAGGGCTTGCGGAGGACTTCGTGGAGGCCGGGGCCGTCCTGTCCACCCCGACCTGCGGACCCTGCCTGGGGGGCCACATGGGCATCCTGGCCGCGGGGGAGCGGGCCGTGGCCACCACGAACCGAAACTTCGTGGGCCGCATGGGACACCCGGAGTCCGAGGTCTACCTGGCGGGGCCCGCGGCCGCCGCGGCCGCCGCGGTAACCGGCCGGATATGCGACCCTTCGGAGGTCATGGCGCCGCCGGTTCGGGAACGGCTCCTGGGGCCGCCGGAGACGCGGAGGGGTCGGGCCGACGGCCCGGCGGCAGACGGCGCGGCCATGGGCCGAGGCACCCGAAGGGCCTTCTCGGCGGGAGGGACGCGATGAAATCCCAAGGTCGAGCGTTCAAGTACGGAGACAACGTGGACACAGACGCCATCATCCCCGCCCGGTACCTCAACACCAGCGATCCCGCGGAGCTGGCCGCCCACTGTATGGAGGATATCGACGTCTCCTTCGCGGCGGCGGTCCGGCCCGGGGACGTCATCGTGGGGGGCCAGAACTTCGGCTGCGGATCCAGCCGGGAGCACGCGCCGGCGGCCATCAAGGCCGCGGGAGTGTCCTGCGTGATCGCCGCCTCCTTCGCCCGGATCTTCTACAGGAACGCCGTGAACATCGGCCTTCCCATCCTGGAATGCCCCGAGGCCGCCGCTTCCATCCAAGCCGGAGACCGGCTCGCCCTGGATTTTGATTCAGGAGCCATCCTCGACGAGACCCGGGGTTCCCGTTGGACCGCCGCACCCTTCCCGCCCTTCATGCGGCGGATCATGGAGGCCGGAGGACTCACCGAATACGTGCGCGCCCGTCTGGCCGAGGCCGGGGATCCCGGCCCGGAAGGAGGCTCCCGATGAGGAACTCGATCACCCTGGTTCCCGGGGACGGGATCGGCCCCGAGGTGACCGCCCAGGCCGTCCGGGTCCTGGAGGCCGTCGGGGCCCGGTTCGGCGTCTCCTTCCGCTTCGAGGCCGCCCTTCTCGGAGGAGCGGCCATCGACGAGAAGGGCGTGCCCCTGCCCGCGGAGACCCTGGCGGCCTGCAAGGCCGCGGACGCCGTCCTCCTGGGCGCCGTCGGGGGACCTCGCTGGGACGACCTGTCCGGGGCGATGCGCCCCGAGGCGGGGCTCCTGGGCCTTCGCGCGGGCCTGGGCGTGTACGCCAACCTCCGGCCCGCCCGGCTCTTTCCGGAGCTCGCCTCCGCCTGCCCCCTCAAGGACTCGATCGCGGGGCAGGGCTTCGACCTTCTGATCGTTCGGGAGCTCACCGGGGGGATGTACTTCGGGGATCGGGGGCGCAGCCCGGACGGCCAGGAGGCTTGGGACACGGAGCGGTATTCCCGCAAGGAGATCTCCCGCCTGTTGGCCATGGCCTTCGGGGCGGCCCGGAGCCGCTCCCGCCGGCTCTGCGTGGTGGACAAGGCGAACGTCCTGGAATCCAGCCGCCTCTGGCGCGAGACCGCCCGAGCCCTGTCCCCCTCCTGGCCGGACATCGAGGTCTCGTTCATGTACGTGGACAACTGCGCGATGCAGCTGGTGCGGAATCCCCGGCAGTTCGACGTGATCGCCACCAGCAACATGTTCGGGGACATCCTCTCGGACGAGGCTTCCATGATCACGGGTTCCATCGGGATGCTGGCCAGCGCCAGCCTGGGGGACTCGGGGCCGGGGCTCTACGAGCCCATCCACGGCTCCGCCCCGGACATCGCCGGGACCGGGACGGCCAACCCCCTGGGGGCGATCCTCTCGGCGGCCATGCTCCTGCGGCATTCCCTGGCCCTGGAGCCCTGCGCCCGGGCGGTGGAATCCGCGGTCGCCCGGGTGTTGGCCGAGGGGTATCGTTGCGCGGATATCGCCTCCGGGGCTTCCTCGGAGAAGGTGGCGGGCACGGAGGCCATGGGAGACCAGGTCGTTCGGGCCCTGGGGAGGGAATCGAAATGATGATGAGCGGCGCGCGTATCGTTGTCGAGTGCCTGGCGGAACAGGGAGTGGACACGGTCTTTGGTTTTCCCGGAGGCTCGGTGATCGGGATCTACGACGAGCTCTACCGAAACTCGGACCGGATCCGCCACATCCTGACCTCCCACGAGCAGGGCGCCGTCCACGGGGCGGACGGCTACGCCCGGGCCTCGGGCAAGGTGGGCGTCGTGATCGCCACCAGCGGACCCGGTGCTACGAACCTTGTTACGGGCCTGGCCACAGCCTACATGGATTCCGTGCCCCTGGTGGCCATCACGGGCAACGTGCCTACCCACCTTCTGGGCAAGGACTCCTTCCAGGAAGTTGATATTACGGGGATAACCATGTCCATCACGAAGCATAACTTCATCGTGAAGGATCCGGCCGCCCTCGCCTCGACCCTCCGAAGGGCCTTCGAGATAGCCCGGTTCGGGCGGCCGGGGCCGGTCCTGGTGGATATCCCCAAGGACATCACCTCCGCCTCGGCCAACTGGGAGCCCCTGCCCCTGTCCGCGGACAAGAGCTTCCTGCCCTCCCCGAGCCGGGGGTTTCGGTCGGCCTCGGACGAGGAGGTACAGGAGGCGGCGGCCATGATCGCGGCTTCCCGCAGTCCCTTCATCGTGGCCGGGGGAGGGGTCATCGCCTCGGGAGCCTCCGACGCCCTTCGGGAACTGGCGGAGCGGATCGACGCCCCCGTCGCCTTGACCCTCATGGGCCAGGGAGCCTTCCCGGCCGGGCATCCCTTGCACACGGGCATGGTGGGAATGCACGGAACCCGGGTCTCCAACGCGGCTGTCCGGAATTCGGACCTTCTCATCGCCGTCGGGACCCGCTTCTCGGACCGGGTGGTCAGCGACACCTCCAGCTTCATCCGGAACACCCAGATCCTCCACCTGGACATCGACCCCGCGGAGATCGGCAAGAACGTGCCCTGCTTCCATTCCCTGGTCGGGGACGTCGGGGAACTCCTCTCCCGTCTGCTGCCCCTGTTGGACCGCGTTTCCCGGCCCGAGTGGCTGGCCCGGATCGAGTCCTGGCGGGAGGACCCCCCGGAGGGAAAAGCCTCGGGGGGAGTGGCCCCCCGGTCGGCCCTCCAGGCCATCCGGGCCGCGGTTCCCCGGGACACCATCGTGACCACCGAGGTCGGCCAGCACCAGATTTGGACCGCCCAGTATTTCGGCTTCACGGCTCCCCGGACCTTCCTGTCCTCCGGGGGCCTGGGGACCATGGGCTACGGCACGGGAGCGGCCATAGGAGCCCAGCTGGCTCGGCCGGACCGCCAGGTGGTCCACATCGCCGGGGACGGCTCCTTCCGGATGAACTTTTCGGAGCTGGCCACGATGGTCCATTACGGGCTGCCCATCCTGGTTGTGGTCATGAACAACGGGACCCTGGGGATGGTGCGGCAATGGCAGACCATGCTCTGCCAGAAGCGCTACGCCCAGACCGACCTGGATCGGCCGCCGGATTTCGTGAAGCTGGCGGACGCCTTCGGGATCCGGGCTTGGAGGGCCGAGGACCTGCCCTCATTCCGCTCCTCCCTGGCGGAAGCCCTGTCCGAGCGCAGGCCCGCCCTGATCGACCTGCGGATCGGCATCGACGAGTTCGTCCTGCCCATGGTCCTTCCGGGCAAGCCCATCGAGGAGCAGATCATGGAGGTCGTCAACTAGCGGGGTGCCGACAAGCTTCGAGTTTGTCAGCACCCTGTTAGCCCTTGCGGAATCCTACATAAATGTAGTTAATATACTCATGGACTCGGAATCGAACATTCAAGCAGGCTCCGGCTCCGCGGTCGGTTCCGGAATCCCCGATTCCCGGGCCGGGGAGGCGGAAACCCTCCGCCTCCTCTTCGACCTGGCCCGGACTCTGGACCATCATGTGGACCTTCGGGACGCCCTGGGTCCCGTCCTGGATCTCCTGGAAACCCGGGCGGGTCTAGGCCGGGGCATGGTCACCCTGCTGGATCCGGCGGAGGGCGTCCTCCGGATCGAGGAAGCCCGGGGCGTCTCTCCCGAGGGGAAGCTGCGGGGAACCTACCGTCTGGGAGAGGGCCTGGTGGGCCGGGTCTTCGAGTCCGGGGAGCCCCTCTACGTGCCGGATCTCGCCTCGGAGCCCCGGTTCCTGAACCGGGCCGGCGGTCGCTCCCGGGCTGAACTTGACGGGACGGCGTACTACTGCGTCCCCATCCGGCGGTCCGGATCTGTGGCGGGCACCCTAAGCGCGGAACTCCGCAGGGATGCTCAAGCCCGCGGAGTGCCCGGGATCCGCGGGGGCCTCGGGGACCGCGGAGTGTCCGGGGCGCGGCCGGCGAGCGGGACCGCACAGGCCGTTCCGGACGCGGAAGAACGGGCGGCCGCGGACATGGACCTCCTGGAACGGGTCGCGGCCCTGATCGCGGATTCCGCGAAACTCCGGGAGAGGATCCGGGAGGATTCCCTGCGGCACGGGCTCGCACCGGACGGTCCCGGCCTCGTTGTCCCAGCATACGCCGGGGACGAGGCCCTCTCGGGCTCCATGATCGGTACGAGCGACGCCCTGCGGGCCGTACTGGCCTTGGTGAACCAGGTCGCTCCCAGCGACGCGACGGTCCTGATCACCGGAGAGAGCGGGACGGGGAAGGAGCTCGTCGCCGCGGAGATCCACCGCAAGTCCCGGCGGGCGGGCGGTCCCTTCGTGAAGGTAAACTGCGCGGCCCTTCCGGAATCGGTCATCGAAAGCGAGCTCTTCGGCCACGAGAAGGGAGCCTTCACGGGAGCCGCGGGGCTGCGGAAGGGCCGCTTCGAGCTGGCCCACGGAGGGACGATCTTCCTGGACGAGATCGGCGAGCTCTCCCCCCAGGTCCAGGTCAAGCTCCTCCGGGTCCTCCAGGAGCGGGAGATCGAGCGGGTGGGGGGGTCCAGGCCGGTCCAGGTGAACGTCCGGGTCATCGCCGCCACGAACCGCAGCCTGGAGGATGAGCTGGCCGCGGGCCGGTTCCGGGAGGACCTTTATTACAGGCTGAACGTCTTCCCGATCCGGGTGCCGCCCCTCCGGGAACGGAAGAGCGACATAGTCCTGCTTGCGGACTACTTTACCGAGAAGTACGCGGCCCGGAACGGGAAGGTGGTCAAGCGCATCTCCAGCCCCGCCATCGACCTGTTGACCAGCTACCATTGGCCCGGGAACGTCCGGGAACTGGAGAATTGCATCGAACGGGCGGTGATCCTATCCACGGACAGGGTCATCCACTCGTACCATCTCCCCCCGAGCCTCCAGTCTGCGGTATCCACCCGGACGGAGCCGACCTCCACGTTGGAGGCCGCCCTTTCGCGGCTGGAGAAGGAGCTGATCGTGGAAGCCCTGAAGATCACCGGGGGGAACATGGCCGCGGCGGCCCGGTCCCTGGGCATCACCGAGCGCCAGATGGGGCTCCGGGTCCGGCACTACGCGGTCAATTGGAGGCTGTACCGGGCGCCGAGGCCGGTACGAAAAGCTACGTATATGTAAGATTAATGATTTCATGCTACATAAATGTAGGAAATTGCAGCCAAATTATAGAGTCCGTCACCTTTGAAAGGGACTTTGCGAGTGCTTGCGGTTGCGTTGCAACCGCTGGGCCCCATCCTGGATTCCAAGGATGCCCTTTCAAAACTCCCTGGGTCGTGAAAAAGCCTCGTGCCCTTATGAAATACGGGTCTCCTCGCCGATGTCTGCCCGAATTCGGGCGAGCCTCTGAATTTTCGATGGGAACGGCACGAATCCTGCATAGGTACGGCATACATCCCGAGGCCATTTAGGCCGTCAAGCAGTCCAAGGAGCGAACATGGGCGAGAACATCGATTTTTCCGAAACCCCCGTAACCAGCGTGTACGGGATCAACTCCTTTTCCAACGCCGTCATGCGGGAGCGGCTTCCCAAGAACGTCTTCAAGGAGCTGCTGGAGGTCCAGGCGGGGCAGAAGGAGCTTTCCCTGGAGGTGGCGGAGGTCGTGGCCAGCGCGATGAAGGACTGGGCCCTGGAAAAAGGGGCCACCCACTACACCCACTGGTTCCATCCGCTGACGGGTTTGACCGCGGAAAAGCACGATTCCTTCATATCCCCCTCCCCGGACGGGAAGATCCTGATGGAGTTCTCGGGCAAGGAGCTGATCAAGGGCGAGCCCGACGCCTCCAGCTTCCCCTCCGGGGGCCTGCGGGCCACCTTCGAGGCCCGGGGCTACACGGCCTGGGACACCACCAGCCCGGCCTTCCTGAAGCAGGACCCGACGGGCACCACCCTGTGCATCCCCACCGCCTTCATCGGCTACTACGGCCACGCCCTGGACAAGAAGGTCCCCCTTCTTAGGTCCATGGACGCCCTCTCCGTCCAGGCCCTTAGGGTGCTCCGGGCCCTGGGGAACGAGACCTCCCGGAGGGTCATCACCACCGTGGGGCCCGAGCAGGAGTACTTCCTGGTGGATTCCAAGTACTTCGCCCGGCGGCCGGACCTGATGCTCACGGGGCGGACGGTCTTCGGATCCATGCCCGCCAAGGGCCAGGAGATGGAGGACCACTACTTCGGGGCCATCAAGGAGCGGGTGGCCGCCTTCATGCGGGAGGTCAACTTCGAACTCTGGAAGGTCGGGGTTTCCGCCAAGACCCAGCACAACGAGGTGGCCCCGAACCAGTTCGAGCTGGCCCCCATCTTCACGACCACCAACGTGGCGGTGGACGGCAACCAGCTGGTCATGGAGACCCTGCAGAAGGTGGCGCGCCGGCACGGGATGGAGGCCCTGCTCCATGAAAAACCCTTCGCCGGGGTCAACGGCTCGGGCAAGCACAACAACTGGTCCATGGCCACCGACGACGGCTACAACCTCCTGGAACCCGGGGAGAATCCCGAGTCCAACGCCCGCTTCCTCCTGTTCATGACCGCCGTGGTGGAGGCGGTGGACCGGTACGCGGTGCTCATCCGCTCCGCCGCGGCCACGGCGGGGAACGACCACCGCCTGGGAGCCAACGAGGCGCCCCCGGCCATCATATCCGTCTTCCTGGGCAGTCAGCTGTGCGGGATCCTGGACGCCATCGTGGAGGGCAAGGCCCAGTCCCAGAGCAACGGGGACAGGATCCAGCTCGGGGTAACCAGTCTGCCCAGCCTGCCCCGGGACCTGTCGGACCGAAACCGGACCAGCCCCTTCGCCTTCACGGGCAACAAGTTCGAGTTTCGGATGGTCGGATCCTCCCAGTCCATCGCCACCCCCAACACCTACCTGAACCTGGCGGTAGCCCAGGTCCTCTCGGAGTTCGCGGACAAGCTGGAGGCCGCCTCGGACAAGCCCGCCGCCATCCAGGCCATCGTAAAGGAATCCTATTCCAAGCACCGCCGGGTGATCTTCAACGGGAACGGCTATTCCGATGAATGGGTCAAGGAGGCGGAACGCCGGGGCCTGCCGAACATCCGGTCCTCCATCGAGACCTTCGCGGTCCTGGTACAGCCGGAAACGGTACGCCTCTTCGAGACCCACAAGGTCCTGTCCAAGGCGGAGCTGGAGAGCCGGTACCACATCTACCTGGAAAAGTATTCCAAGCAGATCAACATCGAGGCGGGGGTCATGATCGACATGGTCCGCCGCTCGATCTTCCCCGCCGCCACGGCCTTCGCGGGAGCCCTGGCCCGGGATTCCGCGAGCCTGGCGGCCATCGGGGCTGTCAGCGCTCCCCAGGAGAAGAAGGCCAAGCGGATCGCGGAACTGACTTCGGAGATCTACGAAGAGACCGAAAAGCTGGAAAAGGCCCTGGCGGAGGCTCAGGAGACGGAGGAACCCTTAGCCCGGGCCAAGGCGTACAGGGAGAAGGTCGTGACCCAGATGTCCGCCCTGCGCGCCCGGGTGGACGCGGTCGAGAAGCTGGTGGCCAAGGACGCCTGGCCCCTCCCGACCTACGAGGACCTGCTCTTCCGGCTGTAGGATCCCGAGCCCGGACCGGCCGCGGCGACGCGGCCGGTTTTTATTCCTCGGGTCCCGGGGCGACGGACCCCTCGGCTTCGCAGCCCCGTAGGGTAGGGGCCCGGAAGAAACCTTCGACCCGAAAAAAGTCCCGGAGGGCCCGGTACTCCTCGGGGGAGTCCAGGACAAAGGGAACCAGGACGGAAGCCGCCGCCCCCGGGGCGCACGGTTCCGGCCGGAGATCCGGGGGGATCTCCTCCGCATCCCCCGAGTCCGGGGGAATATAGGTCGAGGCGGGATCCACCAGGCCGAAGACCGACGTCCGCTCGTCGATCCGGTCGGCTCTGTACCGCCCGGTCATCTCCTTAAAATCCACCATGCCGGGAAGCAGGATGCGGCCCGGAACGGGAACGTAGGTGTGCAGGATGCCCAGGCGGCCGCCCAGGATCCGGGAAAAGGCTCCCTTGCGGCCCATGGCGGTCAGGATCCGTGGCTCGGCACCCGCGTCCCGGAGCTCCGCGTTCCATTCCAGGAAACGGATCGTATCCTCCGGCCCGGTCAGGGTCACCGCGATCTTGGGAATCTCGCCGGGAATCGCCCGGGCCCGGGCGTAGATTTCCCGGATGTTTAAGGGCAGGCCCCCCATGTCGTGGAAGGATCGGATGATCCGGGCCCGACCGCCGGTATCCAGACCCGGGAAGGTTCCGATTTCCAGATCCACATACTCGAATCCCGCGGCGACCGCCTCCTCGTAGGCCCGGGCCCGGGCCGTTTCGCCGGAGGTCCACCGGCCCCCGTCCGCGGGCAGCCGGGCCGTGAGGATGAGCCTACGGTCCGTACAGCCTCGGAGGTAGGCGGCTGCGCCGGCGTCCGGGTTTGAGAGGAAATCGGCCCGGACCTCGAAGACCGGGACGCGGGCCTCATAGTTCTTCAAGATTTCAGCGGCCTCTTCCACCGTCCTCTCGGCGACCACCATGCAAAGGTCCATGGGGACAGTACAACACATCCGGGCCCCGATGGGAAGTTCCCGAATTCGGGCAGGATTTTCAAGACGATGATGTATCTACTTGTAGAAACCTGTTGTATAAATCCCTTCAAGACCGAGGTCCCGGGCGAGTCCGCGCGGGAGCCCGGTCCGGGAGGCGGCAATGAGCGATACCACGGGACTCCATCAACCTTCCCATGAACGGGACTCCTGCGGAATCGGGCTGGTGGCCCGTCTGGACGCGCGGCCCGGTACGAAGATCGTTCGGGATGCCCTGTCCGTGCTTCGGAACCTGGAGCACCGGGGCGCGGTCAGCGGGGACGGCAAGTCCGGCGACGGGGCCGGGCTGCTTTCCCGAATTCCCGACGGTTTTTTCCGATCCCGCATGAGCTTTCCCCTGCCCGGGACCCCCATGGAGACCCCGGAGGCCCTGGACGGGCTTCCGTACGCCGTAGGCATGTTCTTCCTTCCCTCCGAGCCGGCCGGGCAGAGGGCGGCCCGGGCTCTTATTGAGTATATGGCCGCCCGGGAGCGTCTTGACCTGCTCGGCTGGAGGGACGTCCCCGTGGTTCCCCAGGTTTTGGGAGGCAGAGCCCTGGCCGCTCTCCCCCGGATTGTCCAGGCCGTCTTCGCCCGCCCTTCGAACGCCG
>Ga0067045_1030314_pt1 | contig 15786 bp, 9 predicted proteins | sample TerdegcTABiofilm_FD_59184 | JGI IMG/M metagenome (GOLD analysis project Ga0067045, IMG submission 59184) | Combined Assembly of (Gp0054472, Gp0054536) Wastewater bioreactor microbial communities from Singapore -Terephthalate degrading...
GGCGGAAAAGATCGATAAACTCAACGCTATATGTATCTGCTGCGGCAGACAGGCATCCCGCTCCCAGAGACTCATCGACGGCAAACCCGCCCCCAAAGACAGCCCCCAGACCATGGTGGGCGCCGACGAAACCTATGAAGCCCGATGCCGCCACTGCCACCAGATCCCCAATGGGGAAGTCGGAGATCAGAAATCAGAGGTCGGGCTGTGTGGAAAAGAGTAGTTCAGGACTTTAGTGCTGCCTGAGCGGGTTAGTCGGAAATCATAAATTAGGTTGTGATGAAAATGCTGGATAAATTAGAAAAAGTTGAAAAAAGATACAATTTTTTAAGCGAAGAACTGGGCAGACCGGAAATTCTGACGGATACCGACAAACTTAAAACCCTTTCCAAGGAACGCTCGGATCTGGAACCCATTGTCAAATTGGCGCAGGAGTATCGGAAAAACATCTCTGACCGGGAAGACGCGGAAAATCTGTACGATCTGGAAGAGGATCCGGAAATGAAGGATTTCCTCTACAACGAGAAAATCCGCCTGGATAAGGAAAGAGAGCTGATAGAAGCCAAAATCCTTAAAGAGCTGATCCCTAAGGACCCTTACGCGGATAAAAACATTATCGTGGAAATCCGTCAGGGCACCGGCGGAGAAGAAGCGGCTCTCTTTGCGGGGAGCCTCATGCGGATGTATTTCAAATACGCCGAAAGAAAAAGATTCAAGACGGAGATCCTGGACATCCACGAAACCGAACTGGGAGGCGTCAAGGAAGTGGTTTTTGCCGTCAAGGGAAAGAAGGTTTATGATACCCTCAAGTTCGAAAGCGGAGTCCATCGGGTACAGAGGGTCCCCGACACCGAAGCTTCCGGCAGAGTCCACACATCCACAGTAACCGTCGCAGTGCTGCCTGAGGCGGAAGAGGTGGATGTGGACATAAACCCTGCAGACCTGCGGATAGACACCTATCGTTCCTCCAGTGCCGGCGGACAGCATGTCAACAAGACCAGTTCCGCCATCCGGATAACCCATATCCCCACGGGACTGGTAGTAGCCTGTCAGGACGAACGGAGTCAGCATCAGAACCGGGAGAAAGCCATGCGGATCCTGCGGTCCAAAATGCTGGAAATCGCCCGCCGTGAGCAGGAGGAAGCCATCGCCAGCCACCGCAAGACCCAGGTGGGAACCGGAGAACGGAGCGAGAAGATCCGCACCTATAACTATCCCCAGTCCAGAGTTACCGATCACCGCATCGGAATGTCGGTTCAGAATCTGGAGTTTATCATGGAAGGCGATATCGACAATATTATCGACGCTCTCCACGCTCACGAAAAAGAAGAGATGCTCAAACAGGTAGGAACCTAAATTAATAAAGTTTTTTCAGCAAAAACCCGCTGCCCCGGAAAGTTATTTAACCCACTGCCGGCGGCGGTTGTTTTTGCATATAATCGCCGGCGGTAGTGGCTGAGGGGTTTCCCGTTCCCTGGGAGGCTTCTCCCTAAGCCGATACTATTTTGTTAAACAGACTTAATTTTCCCCCACAAGGGGAACGGAGGCGTATATATGAAATCAGAAATCGAGTTGGAAAGAGAAAAAGTCCTGGCTCTGGCCAAGGAACATAACGTTACGTCTATCCGGCTGATGTTCATGGACATTACCGGCATCAACAAGAACGTTACCATTCCCGCCAGAGATCTGCCCGCAGCTCTTAACGGCAAGATCATGTTCGACGGTTCTTCCATCGAGGGGTTCGCCCGTATCGAGGAATCGGATATGTATCTCATGCCCGATCCGGCAACCTTTGAAATCTTCCCCTGGATGAACGGCAAGGGGAAAGTAGCCCGGCTGATCTGCGACATTTACAATCCCGACGGCACTCCTTTTCAGGGCTGTCCCCGGCATATCCTGAAAAAAGCCCTGGCTGAAGCCAAAGAGATGGGATTCGAGATGTTCGTGGGTCCTGAAGCGGAGTTCTTCCTCTTCCAGAAAAACGAGGACGGTTCTCCCACGGTAAAAACCCATGATCAAGGCGGATATTTCGACCTTTCCCCCATTGACAAGGGAGAAGAAGCCAGGAGAGAAATAGTTGACTATCTGGAGCAGATGGGCTTTCAGGTAGAGGCTTCTCATCACGAGGTGGCTCCCGGTCAGCACGAGGTGGACTTCCGGTATTCCGACGCCTTAACCACTGCCGACAATCTTGCCACTTTCCGGCTGGTGGTTCGTACCGTTGCCATGAATCACGGTCTCCACGCCACTTTTATGCCCAAGCCCATTTTCGGCATCAACGGTTCGGGTATGCACACCAACCAGTCCCTTTATAAAGATGGGCAGAATGCCTTTTACGATCCCTCTACTCCGGATCAGTTAAGTGAGATATGCAAATATTATATTGGTGGAATTTTAAAGTATGTGGCGGAGTTTACCGCTATAACCAATCCTCTGGTAAATTCCTATAAACGGCTCCTGCCAGGATACGAGGCTCCCATTAATATTGCCTGGTCTTACCGGAACCGCTCTCCCCTCATCCGTATTCCTGCAGTCAGAGGACATGCCACCCGGATAGAACTGCGGAGTCCCGATCCTTCCTGCAATCCCTATCTTGCCTTTGCAGTCATGTTAAGAGCGGGGCTGGACGGCATAAAAAATAAGATAGAACCCTGCCCTTCGGTGGATAGCAATATTTTCCACATGTCCTCCGACGAACTGGAACAGTGTCATATCACCAACCTGCCCCAGAACCTGCTGGAGGCGGTGGCGCTCATGGAGAAGAGTCAGTTGGTAAAGGATACTCTGGGCGAACATGTTTTCAACCACTTCATCGATGCCAAACGGTTGGAATGGAGCCTTTACAACCAGACCGTCCACGAATGGGAACTTAAACGGTATCTGAGTATTTATTAATAATTTACTTTATATAAACCGACAAAAGGGCGGGTATATCTATCCGTCCTTTTTTTCATCGGGATTTTTTGGGGAAAACAGGAACTTTTTCACAAAAGGTGAAGAAATATAAAACAGGAGTTACGCTCAAATTCGAGGAAAACGGCATGAAATAGTCATCCTGAACTTGTTTCAGGATCTCTGGCAATTGGCATGAAATCTGGGTTTTGATATAAAATGGCGTAAGTCCTGATAAAAATTGAAATCGGGTGGTTAACTCATAAGATTAAGGGGTGAATTAAAATGGGAAAAACTTCCATTATTGCTCAAGGTCTTAAAGAAGTGGAACTCAACGGAATAAAATCCTCCGGCGAACATTATATCGTGGAAAAATACCTCACCGACGAATCCAGCGGTTTTAAAGGAAAAGCCGATAAAGTCCTCTTTCCCGAAACCGAGGAAGAAGTATCCTCTATCCTCAAACACGCACAAAAAGAAAAAATCCCCGTCTCCATCTCCGGCGGAGGCACGGGTATCACCGGCTCCCGAGTCCCCATGACGGGAGGTTGGGTCATCTCAACGGAAAACCTCATCACCGTTAAAAATATCCCCTCTATGGAAGCCAGTATGGTGGAATACGACTCCCTGGGCAAGAAGATTATCCTTTATCTGGATGAAGAAAATGCCGTAGTCATCGCCCCTCCCGGTATTTCCATCGGCGATCTGACGGAAATAATCAAGGATAAAGGATTTATATATCCCCCCAACCCCACCGAATGGAGCGCCCTGTTGGGAGGAAATATCGCCACCAACGCCTCCGGTGGAAGATCCTTCAAGTTCGGAGCCATTCGAAAATGGGTTACCCGTCTGAAAGTAGTCCTTCCCACCGGCGAACTGCTGAATATCAAAAGAGGCGAAGTCTTTGCCAACGAAGAAGGCAAGTTTATTATAGAAATGCCCGATAATAAAGAATTAAAAATTTCAATTCCATATTATAATATGCCAAAAGTCAAGAACGCATCGGGATATTTTACCCATCCCGGTATGGATCTCATTGATCTTTTCATCGGTTCCGAAGGAACTCTGGGAATCTATACCGAGATCGAAATGAAACTGGAAAGAATCCCCGGTGAAATATTCGGTTCCATCGTCTTCTTCCCCTCCATGGATCACGCCGTGAAATTTATTAAAACAGCCAGAGAACGCTCACGTAATGCCGAAGATCCCCTGGACGCCATAACTCTGGACTTCTTCGACGAAAAATCCCTGGAACTCATGCGGGGAGAAGACAAAAATATACCCCGTGAAGCAAAATCCGCCGTGTTCTTCGAACAATACATGGTAGGCGAAGATCCCGACGAATCCCTCATGCCCTGGATCGAACTGATGGAGGAAATGGAATATATCGAGGACTGGTCCGGCATGACCGACAAAGACCGCATGAGACTCAAGGATTTCAGACATAGCCTTCCGGAAATGGTCAACACCCTGGTTCGAAGTCGGGGAGTCCACAAACTGGGCATGGATCTCTCCGTCCCCGATGAGCGTCTGGAAGATATAATCCGGGTCTATACCGAAATCGGCGGAGGTTCCGGCATCGACTACGTTCTCTTCGGTCATATCGGCGACAACAACCTCCACTTCAACTTCCTCTCCCACAACAGGGAGGAACTGGAAAAAGCCAAAACGGTCTATCTGCAAATGGCGAGAAAAGGCATCGAAATGGGCGGAACTATCTCGGCGGAACACGGCGTGGGCAAGAAAAAATACAAGGACGAAGAAGGCAGGGAACATCCCTATCTCCACCTGATGTACGGCGACGAGGGCATGAAAGAATCCGCCAAACTCAAACTCACTCTGGATCCTTCCGCCATCCTCAACCCCGGCAATATCGTATCCCAGGAGTATTTATTAATCCCAACCCCATAGCGGAAATGAAGCACTGAATTTCCTTGGAATACCCGGGTTAGAATCAGTGTTGTAGCGAAGAACTTTAGTTCTTCTTCTAAAACAGAAATGAAGGACTGAAGTTCTTCGCTACCCGCTATCCGTTCAGAGGGTTAACCGTTTATTTTGCCGTGCAGTCCGTGTTTGTGGAGGGAAAACAGAATCTCCCTGAAGAACTCCTCGGTAAAGGGTTGCACGGGTTCCTCCTGATAAGCGATGATCCCGTGTTCCTGGAATATCGGGGTTCTTTTTATTATGGGCAAAGAAAAAATATCCTGGAGTTTATCCTTTAATTTTTTATCATAACATTCGATACGGATCCCCTGTTCCACTAGCCGGACTTCCGCCAGGAATTCATCGCCCGGCACCTTGCCCTGGTGTTTTTGTACAAGAGGATAAATATGTATAATCATAAACGCCTCCGGTTTGGAAGTCTGAAGTTGGACGAGAAGAAGAGCAAAGGTCGGTTTTTATTGCCAAAACCCGGATTTTATGCCGCTGGCCATAGATCCCGGAACGAGTTCGGGAGGAAATGTTGACTATAACATAACATGACAGGATGATATTATTTACTTTATATAACTAAATTTTCAATTAGATCACTCTTATGGGAATTCCTGACTGCACTCCTATTTTTTCGCTGTCGTACATGTCGTGGAGAGTTACATGGAGGCTGCCTACACCCCGACGGGTTGCCACCAGGGGGATTTCAAGAGTAGGATTAAGGGAATTACCCGCATCAGGGATGATGGGCAGGTAGATCTTCTGGATATTGGCGCCGTGCTTCATGAAGGACAGGTTGCCTGGGAGGAAGATTTTCGCCATGGGACAGAGAGTTTTTTCCAGGGGAGTGATTTTCAGCCACGCCCGCTCTCCGGGAGACAGCATGGAGGAGGATATTTCCAGGTCGAAGGGAAAATCACCTTTACAAGATAAATAGTCTATTTCAATATTCTTTTCACATTCCACCATAATTTCACTTTCAATAGATTCCACTTCGCCCTTCACACAGAGAATATCCCTGAGAGGAACATTTTCTCCGTTTACTTTAATATTCCCTGCATTTATATTAAAATTCATAATTCTGAGTAATTGCAGGAGAGCCACGGTATCACAGGTAGAATAGAGTCGCCTCTCCTCAAGACGCTCCAGAATACCAAACAGGGTAGAGACGGTCAACTCCCGCTCGCCACTGAGATATAACGCCTTCAAGCCGTCACAGGTAGCCTCCAGACCACCGGACCAGTAGTCGGGATATTTCCCTTCCCAACGGAGTCCCCTTTCGTCCATTACGGCTTTTTGCTTTATTTTTTCCAGAGCTGAACTTTTAAGAGATTCATCGGAACTATACATATAAATACTTATTTGACTTTTTAAACTGTCATGAAGAGGAAGGAAAAATCCCGAATGAAGAGGCATAAGGGCATTATTCCTGTATTTCTGATCCAGAAGATATTTTGTGCCTCCTTCTATCAGGTGATGGGCGGAATCGAAAGGCAGTTCCCTGTAGGGGAGAAGATTCTGCAGAACTTTGGCGGTGGTGGAGGGACAGGCAGAACCCGATTCCCACAACGAAAAGCCTCCTCCCTTACCGTTGCCATGATAGAAGGATTTCATCCGATTCATACCTTGACATATCATATCATTAATAGATATAAGATTGAAATCTTCGCCTTCGGAAATTATTTTATTATATATATAATCATAAGCGATGGACAAACCGTATAATTTACTACTGGTCTGTTCGGCACATCCGAAGGGATATTGTATCAAACTTTTAATGCAGTTTCTTATAAATAACGGATATGACGGATAGAGGGTAATTTTATCTCCCTGAATCTTTTCTCCGGGTTTTAACAGCCGAATTTCCGATACGGGAACTTTTTCTATCCCCAGGGGATAAAGGGTTTTAACGGTTTTATCACTGAAATCGGGAGTTTGAAGGAACGCGGTAAGTTCGCCGGGTTCATCTACATTAAACCAGAGAATTCCCGCTCCCTGAACCTTTTTGGTAAGACGGGTGTTATTTGATTCAATTTCAATATTTGCCTTCTTATCCTGTCCACCGGTATAGTACACCACCTTGACCTGAATCTCATCGCCGGGAGAAAGGAATCCGGGGGCATCCACCTCCACAAAGGAAGGCAATTCCACCTTTATATTTTTATTTATTTCGCAAAAATCAAATCCTCGTAAAGCATAGACGGAAACCCTGAACTGTCCTATCTGTTCTCCCAATTTTATTTTCTTTTCGATTTTGCCGTCAATCTTTAAAATATCAAAGAAAATCACATCGGGAAAATCGCTTCTTGCCGATGGAGGTTTTTCCATAGAGTCAGGGATATTCATGGGTGGAATATCCACAGGAGCTGTCCTCAGCGCTAACATGTTGGGGTTATATACCTCTTTCAGGCGGTCGAGTTCGATATCACCGAAGTCCTCCACGGCAAGATCATGAACCGACTCCTGAACCTCCGCCAGATCCGTAACGCCGAACATCCGGTTTATGGATTTCATAATAGCCTCTTCAGTAGCGATGACGGGCTGTACCTCCAGACCGGTAATCAACCGCACATCGTCAATGGCAAATATGTTCAGGGGATCCGCCATGGCAAGAACAAGGCGATTATTGATTAAATCGATAGGTATTATTTTATATCTTTGGCATAAATGTTCGGGAACTAAACGAGATACTTCCGGTTCAATATACGAGAAAGAATATCGGGAACTCTTGTCGATGGGACTGAAGCGAAGACTTCTGCCTGAGGAGGAAACAGTATCGTATATATTCCTTTTATATTTTATGAAGGGATTTTCAGATTCCAGGCGTAGATCCCGAACTACTACCAGAGCGGAAACGGGAGCGGGGGATTCCATTTTCAATATAATTTCCTCTCCCGGTTTGGATTCGGAAGGAATATCAACTGAAAGATTTATCTCCGATTTACGAAATACCACTCCCCAACTCTCGGAAATCAGGTCTTCCCCCCAACATCCGCAGTGGAGAAGGGTGTAGGGATGGTGAACGGGGAAAGTAACCGACCAGCCGATGCGAATATCTTCAAAATCTCGTATCTCGCAGGAACCATCCACAGGGTTTATCAACACCAGCTGCATCCTCTTCAAGGGGGACAGAGCGGTCAGTATGCCCGTGTCGGATATTATCTCCTCCAGTCGTATGGGGAAGCCGTTCATCCCGCAGGTAGCCGAGAAGATTCCTTTAGTATTCGTAGAACCCGAAAAAGGTACACAGGATCCTTCCCATTGTTGCCTCATAAATCCCAGTGGAATCTTTTCAATAGATTGAGAGTCCGTCTCCTCCAGAAAAACCTGAGCGGTATCCCCCTGGGGAGTTATTATCCTGATTTTATATGGAGGAAATGCCAATTTCAAATCGAAGGAAACCGAAATATTTCCATCCGTCAACTTTAGATTTCTTTTATCCAGGTTTTTCTCCCTGCCGTCCCACAACTCCACCGACAGATCTCCCGCATAGGGCTGATTCAACCGGGTTACCATAATATTGACATTCAATTTTTGTTTATCTAATTCATATTTAATTAACCGGGCTTCCAGGAGAGAAAGGGAATATTCAGCCACCGTAAGGGAAATCCTTTCTCCACCGGGATTCAGGTACACCTCATATTCTCCCTCATCCAGACCGGGAAAAGTCAACAGCGCCACACCCTGCTCATCGGGATTAACTTTTTTAGTATAAATTATATCATTCTTTCTTCCTTTTCGAAAAAGAATCGCATCTCTCTCCTTATTGGCAAGGGAAGGGGAAAGAACTGCAATTTTTATCTCCTCCCATAATTTATAAACCTTTTTGTCGCTAACCATGGATATAAACCTGATTCCGCTTTGAGATCCTCTATACAAATCGGATTCGGTATATCTTTGATACCCATCCTTTTTATTGGATATATAAATTTTATCATATTTATATGCCGAGAAAATAGCGGGACGGGTAAGAAGCATATCCGGTTCCCCGGAAGATAATCTGCCGGTAAAATTCAGATAAGCGGGACAGGTTTCAGCGGCATTGATGAAGTAAAACTGCCTCCCCTTATATACTTCAGGAAAAGGATCTTTCAGTATCACTCCACAATCTCCGCAAAAGCCCGATAAAGACAGGTTCTTCCACCCACACCGGGGACAGGGAAGAACCTTTTCCGTCTTATCTATCTGTTTTTCAGTCGGACTCCCCTCGGGCGGTTCCAAGGCTTTCCCGCACAGATTGCAAAACCTGGCTCCCCACTGATTCCGGTGTCCGCAGGAGGGACAGTTCATCATTTCCATACCAAAGTCAAACTCCACACCACAAAAGGTACAAAACCGATAGGAATAGAAACTATCCCTTCCGCAGGAACCGCATTTCATATAAAATCCTCCCTTTATTTTGTTTTTATTTTTTTAGTGTCAATATAACCGCCCATCTCGACCGGATTTCCAGATTCAAAAGTCCTTCATCAATGGAATATATCTTATCACCGTTTAAAATATCGACATACTCATTATTTTCACAATCGGGTTTCAGGGAAATATTTTGGTTATTATCACTGCTATTAATAACTACAATCATCTGTTCATCCTTATAGACTCTCTGGAATCCGTAAATCCCTTTTTCGTCGTCGGTGATGAGGGTTTTGAAGTCGCCTCTTGAAAGAGCGGGGTGATCCTTTCTAATCTTAATCATTTTTTTATAAAAGGAAAACAGATCTTTATCAGGCAGATTCTTTTCCGGCGGTTTGCTCTTACCTTTAATGGGATGAAGGGTTTCGTCTTCATATTGAAGGTCGTCCCAGAGCATGGGTTTGCGTTCGTCGGGGTCGTTGGCGCCGGTCATGCCCACTTCATCGCCGTAATAGATCATGGGAGCACCCAGGTAAGTCATCTGAAAAAGGGCGATGAGTTTCTGGGTCTGTTTATCCTCTTCATTTCCTCTGTCTATACGGTAGTCGGGGTTGTTCTGCAGTTTGGATCTTTCGTAGTGGTTTCCCCAGTCCCGGTAGTTCATATCGGGGTTGACGATAAGGGTTCTCAGTCTGGGAGAATCGTGGGATGATACAAGATTTTGTAGTATATAGTTAGTCTCGCCGTTATAAGAATCTCTCAATTCTTTCAGTTTTTTATCAAATTCGGTTACCGATATTTTATTTTTCTTGTCGGCGAAGAATTCAATAACACAAAAAGCAAAGGGATAATTCATAGTTCCGTCAAACTCATCACCCTGAAGGAAATCCGGGGCTATTTCGATAACCTCTGCGGTCATATAAGCTTCCGGATTGATTCCTTTTACCACCTTATGCCATTCCTTCCAGAATCCGTGAGGAACGCAGAAAGCCACATCCAGACGCCAGCCATCTACACCGTCCTCTACTTTACCATTGGGAGCCATCCATCTTCGGGTGATATTGAAGAGGTATTCCCGGTATTCCTTATTGAGGTTATTTTCATCTCTTTTGAATTCGGGCAGGGAATGGACTCCGAACCAGCCCTTGTATTCGAATCCGTCCTCCAGACTTTTATCCCAGCGAAGGATCTGATACCAGCCCGCATATCGTGAATTTTCGCCGTTTTTCAGCACATCCTCAAAGGCGAAGAAATATCTGCCGGAATGATTAAATACGCCGTCAATAATAACTTTCATCTTTCTTTTATGGGCTTCTTTAACTAATTTTAATAAAAGTTTATCCGCCTCGGTCCATACCCAGGTTGATGGGTCTTCGGTTTCGTGTGCCGACTCCACCAGTTTTTTATCTCCAAGAGGATCCGGTCCGAAGGTCTCATCCACATGGTGGAAGCAGCTGCCGTCATATTTGTGGAGAGAAGGGGCTCTGAACACGGGGTTTATATATATAGCGGTTACTCCCAGATCCTGCATATAGTCAAGTTTATCAATAATCCCCTGCAAATCCCCGCCGTATCTTCTGGAAAAAACCGATGTATAAAAATCACCGCCCATATCTTTTTCCCAGTCGTCCATTTTATACCAGTCATCGCCCCAATTCTTTATTTTCCAGTCTTTTATATTCGTCTTGGTATCTTCCTGGGTAGGATCGTTTGAAGGGTCTCCGTTTCTGAATCTTTCGGGAAACACCTGATACCAGATTGCATCTTTTGCCCATTGGGGAACTATTACCATACTTTTTTCCTCCTGTTGCTGTTCGCTATAAGCAGTATTACAAAAAATAATAAAAATTCCCATTATCAACAAAAATACCCTAATTATTGATTTATTCTTTTTCATAAACAACACCTCGTTCTGGAAGTCAGAGGTCAGAGAAGGATGTTGAACGGGAATCGGAATAGGAGGAAATTAAACCGCCATATAGGGTATCCCCTCATAAATCCGACCTCTGCCTTCTAATATCCAATTTATAACCTCTGACCTCCTTTTCGCTAAAACCGCCGGTACTCCTGTAGGAGGAAAAAAGTTAAGGATATGGAATTACCTCCGGGAGAGGGTCTTATTCTCTTTAATTATATTTTTTGTGTTTATTGTATTTATTATTTCTATTATGTTTATACGAAAGGTATATATTCAGTCCTCTGGCGGAGAACCACGTCATCCTGAACTCGTTTCAGGATCTATACAATATCTTGTTCATCAGATTCCGAAACAAGTTCGGAATGACGGGGGGACTGAATGAATACTACGAAAGGAGTCCGGGGACGGAATCGGAACCGATTCACCTCTTTCCATAGGGGTTTCTATATCAATAAAATTCCTTCCCTTACAGACCTGTTTATGGATAAAAGAATAATCATAGAACCGCCGGATTTAGATGAAGAAAGACCCTTAGCCCGGCAGCTCATCATAAAATCGGGCATAACGGATCTATTCAGGGAGATCGATCCGGGATTCTACGGAGGAACCCTGGAAGGGCTTAAACTGGCGGAAATTCTGGAAACTTCGGTATCTCTTCTTATGGAGACCGATAAACAGTTAAGTAATATAATCAACAACGACCGGGGAGAAGGGTTTGCCCGCGTCGGTGAACTGAGTGAGAGGGATTGCCGGTTTGTGAATTTATTCTCAACCTTTGTCTCGACCGCTCAGGCTCTGGAGGAGATAGGAACCCTGACAGGAACCCCCATCCGGGTGGAAGGATCTTTTAAAAGAGAAGAGATCTACTCCCTGATAAAAAATTCCCTCTCCATGTCGGAAGGATTATTGAGGGATTTTCATCTTTATCTGAAATTCCATAAAAACCACCCCTCACCTCAACGAAAACTCGACTCCATGAGCAAGACCCTGCAATGCTCTCTTGCTTATTTCAAACTTTTACAAAATGCTATTAATATAATAATCAAGGATTCGGAATTTGAAATATATAGAAAATCACTTGAAGAAATAAATATCAATATACTGGGGAAATTATTTGACGGATTTTCATATAAAAGAGAAGATTTTAGTGATGATAATCAATTAATATCCATAAAAATCGAAGACATCATAGGCAACGAAGACTACGTGCAGGCGGGACTGCGACTGGCAAGAGATGTGGCGGGCTTCGACTTTGAATCGGGAGAAAATCCGAAAAAATTCAACCCCATCCTCTTCGCCCTGGGTAATCCCGGTTGTGGCAAAACGGCTACAGCTCACGCCATAGGCAATTTTTTTCTTGATTTTTGTAAAGAAAAAGGGATCCCATCCAGATTCGTCATAATCCGGCGTACCGACTGGGCATCCTCCTACCAGAACGCCTCGGCAGATCAGTTGATAAAAATATTCAAGAAAAATGTCCTGGGATATAAAGGAGTGGTGGGCTTCTACTGGCCCGACATCGACACCGCCTTCGCAATCCGGGGAGACAGCATCCGGGACGAGGAAAAAAATATCCTGGGAGCGGTTTTCGGCATCTTCGACGGAACCATCCTCCCCAAAAACGGCCAGTGGTTTATGCTGTGTGATGCCAACTTCATGAATATGGACGAGGCAACCATCAGTCGAATTACTCAGGACCCCTATTCGGTCAAGGGTCCCGAAAAACCAGAGGATTATATAAAACTTTTCAGAGATGTAAAGTTGAGAGATCATAAAGGAAATCTGAAACTCACGGAAGAAGAATGGACCGAACTTGGTAAGTTATGTGCGGAGTATCGTTTCTCCGGCAGAAGCATCGAGAATATCTCCCGGAAAACCATTTCTATAATTGAAGATTTTAACTTTCCGGAAGAGTATTATAAACTGGATCTGGCGGGAAAAAAGGAGATCATCAGGAAACTGTCCAAAACTATATCATGGGAAGACGTGAGAAAACTGGTGGAACACTATTCCCGGTTCGAAAAAGAAGCGGAAGAAAAGTCCGCCCGAAAACGGTTTGAAGAGAGAGTGGAAGAGATTACCGGTTATCTGTCGGCAAAAAAAACCGCCCTGGAGAATTTTTTGAAAGTTAACGAAGAAAATTAATCAAATCTGTAAAAGGGGTTTTTTTAAGTGGAAGTTGTTCTGGATTCAATGCTGGAAGAAGCGGCCAAAGAAGGAGGCAGTGATCTCCATATTCTGCCCGATAATCCTCCCATAGTCCGGATGTACGGCAAACTCAAACGCCTCAAGGGATACGGCGTTCTGACAGGGGCTTTAATCGAGCACATGCTTAACAACGTGCTGACCGAGATTCAACACAAGAAACTGTATGAAAATAAAGAAGAACTGGATTTCTCGTACAATGTAAAAGGTGTAGGCCGGTTCAGGGCTTGCGTGTTCCTGGAAAGAGACTCCATGGGCGCTGTCTTCCGGTATATCCCCGACAGACCCATAGATCTGGAAGGTCTGGGAGTTCCCCTTAAAATGAAGGAATTTGCCAACTACCGCCAGGGGCTGATCATCGTTACGGGCCCTTCAGGCTCAGGCAAGACCACAACCCTGGCATCGGTAATCGAATATATCAATAATTCCCGTAATGCTCATATTATTACCGTAGAAGAACCCATCGAATATATATTCAAAAATAAAAATTCAATCATCCGGCAGAGAGAAGTGGGCATCCATACCCAGTCCTTCTATCATGCCCTCCACTCCACCCTTCGACAGGATCCCGACATCGTAGTGGTAGGAGAAATGAGAGACCAGGCTACCATCCGGGCAGTACTGGAAGCCTCGGAAACGGGACACATGGTCTTCTCCACCCTGCACACCAATAACGCCGCCGATACCATTACCAGAGTCATTGATGTGTTCCCGGCGGAAGAACAGAATCAGGTCCGATACCAGCTCTCCTCGGTCCTGGTGGGAATCTTCGCCCAACTCCTCATCCCGAAAAGAGGAGGCAAGGGACTGGTTCTTGCCAGTGAAGTGCTGGTGGTAACCACTGCCCTTCGGAAATTGATCCGTTCGGGGCAAATTCATCAGATCCGTAATTTTCTGGATACCGGCGAGGAACACGGAATGATCTCCATGGAACAATCCCTGAAAAACCTTTACGAAACCAACAAGATCACCCTGGACGACGCGTTGGCAAATGCCACCGACATAAAAATCATGAGGGACCTGCTGGGTCTCCAACCGGAAGATTAACGGTATTCATTCAGTCCCCCCGTCATTCCGAACTTGTTTCGGAATCTGAGGCACAAGATATAGTATAGATGCTGAAACGAGTTCAGCATGACGTGGTTCTTTGTTGAAGGACTGAATAGATACGATTAACGCTCCCGGAGCAGTTTGTTTTATTTATATATTTTTACCAGAATGAAAAGGAAGGATATATGGATATATCTCTGGATAAGTTACTGGCCGAAATGGTGGAAATAGGAGCCAGCGATCTTCACATTTCCTCTTATAACCCCCCCATTGCCCGATTGAAGGGTAAATTGACCCGCCTCAAGGGCTACGGAGCCCTGGGTCCCAACCTGGTCAACAGTATGCTGACGGGAATTCTCACCGGCGAACAAAACGAACGACTCTTAGAAGAAAAGGAACTGGATTTTTCCTATCAGGTGCAGGAAGTGGCCCGATTCCGGGGTAGTATCTTCAACGAGCGGGGAGCTCTGGGAGGAGTCTTCAGGATGATTCCCGAAACCCCTCAAGCCATGGAAACCCTGGGGGTTCCGGTGACCATGAAGGAACTGGCCCAGAAAAAAAATGGACTGATTCTGGTTACGGGCCCGTCGGGTTCGGGCAAAACCACCACTTTAGCCTCTACCATTGACTATATCAATAATACCAGAAATTCCCATATCATTACCATAGAAGACCCCATCGAATATGTTTTCAAAAATAAAACCTGTCTGATTCGCCAGAGAGAGGTGGGAGCTCATACCCACTCCTTCCATCAGGCCATCCGCTCGGTTTTGCGGCAGGATCCCGATATCATCCTGGTAGGTGAAATGAGAGACCGGGAAACCATCGAGACGGTGCTGACCTCCGCCGAAACGGGACACCTGGTCTTCTCCACCCTCCACACCAACAGCGCAGTGGATACCATCAACCGGATCATCGATATTTTTCCGGAATCCCTTCAGGTACAGATCAAGGTTCAGTTAGCCGCCACTTTACAGGGAGTTTTTTCCCAGGTTCTCATCCCCCACAAACACCGGGGCAAGGGGATGGTGCTGGCCACGGAGGTCATGGTCATAACTCCCGCCATCCGCAACATGATCCGGGAGGGAAAGACCCACCTGATCCGCAACGCCATGCTGACGGGAGCGGAATACGGTATGCAGACTATAGAATACAGTCTAAAACACCTCTTCGAACAGGGGAAGATCAGCCTGGACAACGCCCGCGCCCACTCCCTGGATATGGAATATTTCGATCAGATATCCGGACTGGCAAAGAAAGAAGCCCCAGCCGACAAGCGCTCCTACAGCAAGACCGAAGGCGAAGAACTGGAAGACGAGAACGGACACTATTATAAAGACCCCATGTATGCCGATTCAGCCCAATATTCCAAAGCCTACTTCGGTTCCTCCGACGAAGGGGAATTTTAACGGAATCAACATATACCTCCTGCAAAG
>Ga0067045_1004253_pt1 | contig 15785 bp, 10 predicted proteins | sample TerdegcTABiofilm_FD_59184 | JGI IMG/M metagenome (GOLD analysis project Ga0067045, IMG submission 59184) | Combined Assembly of (Gp0054472, Gp0054536) Wastewater bioreactor microbial communities from Singapore -Terephthalate degrading...
TTGCCTACAGGCAGCATTACCGACACGGCAGGCAACGCACTGTCTACTTTCACTAGTAAATTCAAAGTGGATAACACCAAACCCACCGTTACCAGTGTTAACCCAGCTAATAACAAGGTAATTAATATGGCCAATAGGGCGATTGTAATTACTTTCAGTGAAAATATCAAGGCGGGAAGTGCGTTTAGTAGTATCAAAGTCACTAACCCAGATGGTGTAGCAGTTAAACCATTGTACAAAGTGATAAGCGGTAAAACACTAACCCTAACGCGTAACGGGAACTACATTAATGGACTAACCTACACTATAACCTTGCCTATAGGTAGTATCACCGACGCGGCAGGCAACGCAATCACCACCTACACCAGTAAATTCACCACACGTCGTACCTAAAAAATTATTGTTTCCCCTTTTCTTTTTTCTTTTGGAAATATTTTAGATTCTAATTTTCTGAAATTTAAATTGTAGTAGGGTATTCATTTTAAATTAATAAGTTGCCCTTTAAAAGAGATTAAATACTCATAATGATTGTAATATTCAAAAAAAGTTTTTATGCAGTTAAAAAGGAAAAAAATTAAGGAGGAAAATAAAAAAAATCTAAGAAAAAAAATTTATTTAGACTCCACCCCAACCAGTTTGTCTATCTGTTTTTGCCATGATTTGGAGCGGACGTTTTCCATGTTTATTTTGTCCCTTCTGATGATGATTCTGTCTTGAGGACAGGCTTTTGCACAGGCTCCGCAGAGAATACAGAATTTGGGGTTTATAACAGATTTACCATCCACGAGGGAAATTGCGTTGCAGGGGCAGACATCCATACAGGCATGGCATGATTCTCCTTTACATTCAGCTTCTTCTGCAAATATTACTTCACCTTCGAAGGGTTTGGAAACTGTTGCAGCATCTACTGGGCAGATTTCCTGGCACCATCCGCAGTTGACACATGTATCTTCATCGATGAAGGAGTATCCTTTGGTTTCGGCGTCTTCGGGATTTATCTCGTATATTCCATAGGAGCAAGATCTGCAGGCTGCCTTTATGGCGTCTACTGGACAGGCTCGTTTACAAATAAGACAGTATACGCATTTATCCTCATCGACGGAGATCTCAGGAGCTTCTATGTTTTCATTATTCATGGTTATGGCGTCTGCTGGGCACATCTCCTCACAGATACCACAGTGTATACAGGTATCTTCGTTGATTTCAATTTCTCCGACCACAAGCTTAGATCTTTCCGGCAGTTCCCTGGATACTGTTATTGCATCTCTGGGACAGGCAGTTTCACACGCCTTACAGTAAAGGCACTCTTCTTCATCAATTTCTGCTTTACTCGTCCATTTTGGATACAACTCATGTTCTTTGATGTTTATATCATCAATTTTGAATTCAAAGGCTTCAAATGGGCAGGAAGCAGCACATAGGCCGCATAGGGCACATTTATTTTTATCCACGTTAACGTAATCCATGTCAACGAGACCTCTGGCTATGGGTACTAAAGGCCCTAACCTCAATGCTTCGGTTGGGCATATGTCCGTGCATATGCCGCAACCAACGCATTTATTTTTTCTATAACTGAGTGAACGTTTTTGTTCCCCTTCTCTTTCCACGGACACCATCTTTTATCTCCTCAACTTTTCTTTGATATGGCCTGATTTGGACAATTCTGGATACATAAATCGCAATCATCGCATTTTTCCGGGATTATAACCAGTTTACCATCTTCTTCAATGAGTGCTCCCTGTTCACAGATTTTTATACACAGTCCTTCACCAGGACAGTCCTTTATTTGACCACATTTTTCCATGTCTATTTCTACTGGCATTTGTATCATCCTCTTGAATTATCCTCGATCAATATTCGATTGATGTTTTTTATTAAACGATATGTTTATATAAACATATCGTTTTGCCTGTGGTTATTAAAATTTGAAATAAATGTAATAATCCGCTTAATCCCATTGAAAAACAATTTTTTAATAGTATTAATAAACAGAAAACGTATTAAAAAGAGAAAATAAGAAAAAGGTAATTTATTCTTTTCCAACCATAACTTCTGTGGCTTTTATTATGGCGGTGACTTTGTCTCCTTTTTTAAGACCAAGTTTTTCAGCAGATTCTTTGGTAATTAAGGCGGTTACAAGACCTGGTGAATCTACCTCTATTTTGATGCTGGCCATAACTGCTCCTAATTCAACATCCTCTACGGTACCTTTTAACATGTTTCTGGCACTAATCTTCATAATATCACTCCCTTAATGGTTGATATTATATATTGATTTTTAATGTATTAAAAATTATGACATGAGGATGTCATGGTATTCGCATTCATTTCACGTTACGATGGGTATCTCCTTCAATTTTTTGGTAAATCCCATGAACTGTGTCTGGAACGAATATATTTTATATAAATAAATACATGGTCCAGTAATAATAAGAGAAATGTAAAAAGGGGGTTTTTTGTAATTCTTCCTGGTTTGAATTTATGGGCTTTATCCCCTTGGCTAGATCATTCCAGCTACACCTTATCAGGGAATATAGATCTGACAACAGTTGCCGGTCGATTAAGGTACAGGTTGTTATTTATAGTTTTACTCCTACTACCTTTTACTGGAATAATATGGGCCTATTGTAGAAATGACTTGATATAGTATGATTGGAGGTTTTAATCACCATCACCTAATTTTTAGTAAAGGTTTAATATTGACTTAATCTGAAAGATCTTATCTGGAGTTGCAACTAAAATTAAATAAGTTGTATATACCCAATTCAACCAAATTTTAAGTGATATACATGGACATAATCGAATACAAACCAATAGGAATTATAAGGTCTCCCTTTAAAAAGTTAGAGGGCATGCCCATCCAGCCGGTGGGTGCCTACGGTGTCAAAGGGGAGATCCATATCGAAGAGGAGTACACTGAGGGACTTACTGATCTGGAGGAATTTTCTCATATTATCCTTATCTACCACTTACATCTCTCTAGGGGATTTTCTTTAATGGTTAAACCCTTTATGGATGATAACAAACACGGTATTTTTGCAACCAGAGCCCCTAAACGACCGAACCCCATAGGACTGTCGGTGGTCTGTCTGGATAAGATTGAAGGCAACATCGTCTATATCTCCAATGTAGATATTGCAGATGAAACACCCCTACTTGACATAAAACCATACATACCGCAGATGGAAAGAAGGGAAGATGAAGAGGTATGTATAGGATGGTTTGAAGATCATCATCATAAAGCTTCAGATATGAGATCAGATGATCGTTTTATTAATTGAAATATAATTTTCCTTAACTTTTTTTTATTAACTTTTTATAAAATAAACAAATAAAATTTAGATGTTCTAAAACTCTTCCATCTCGGAGATATCCAGCATGGCCTCCACGGCCTTAGGCTCCACATGGATTCCAGCCTCGCGAATAGCGGCTATGGGGTTTAAACCACCAGGTGTTACTATACCGGCGTGGTATCTTTCCACTTTTGCATTGTAGATGAGTTCACTTGGTTTTCCCACCTTCAGGATGGAAAAACCTGCTGTCTTTTTAATTTCATCCAGGATACTCATGGTCTCGGGCCGGGCGATGTAGGGTATTTCCTTTAAACTGGCCAGAATCCTTCCACTACTGTTAACTGCTTCTAAGACAGAGGTCATGCCCTTCGTTAAGTATATCTCATGGGGATCCAGGGACGAACCACTATATGCAGTTAATTCAATGAAACGGGGGTTTTTTGTCTGGGTCTCCAGGACACCTCCATACTGGGGTGCCGATGGTATTCCCCTTTTATTTAAAATCCCATCGATGGTCAGACTGCACACCGTGGCGATGCTGGATTTACCCTCCTTGAGATCAGGAATAATCTTGAAATATTTACTGACGCAGTACTCTGGTTTAGACATCACTTCAGTGAAGACATCCAGGGCATCCTCCAGATCTTCCTTGTTTACGTGGGAGATGTTGGCGATGACCTGGCCGGTATGGGTTTGCGGGTCGAAACTCACCATATTTATGAGGTTCCAGGCCTTGGACAGTAAAAATCTAACTTCTTCTTTGGTCCCCTGTTTGGCTGTCTTCAACACAGGTTCTGGTTCGGTTAACTTTTCCATGGTGGAAAATTCCACAGTCTGCTCAGCCAGTCTTATGTTAACATCGTATCCTGCTTCTTTTGCAGCGCATAAGGGATTTATACCACCCACCACGGCGATGCCCACCATTTCATCAACTACCGGAATNCCNAGNACNGATTCTCCACTTTCACCTATCTCCATCACACCGGAGACTCCGATACCTTTCATCTTCTGGAAGGTTTCCACGGCCTTCTCCCGGGCGCTTTCTGGTATCAAGCGGAAGTTCGCCGGGATGTATCCAGTCCCCTCTCTAACCACCTCTAAAACAGAGGTCATCTCCCGGTCGGTGAATGCCTCCAGGGGGGTCATGGATGTCTTTTTATAGGCGATGAGTTCAGTAAATCTAATGGGAGTATAATCATCAACTTCCACCAGCCCACCATACTGGGGAATAACCGGTATTCCCACTTTACGTAACATACCATCTATGGTGGTACCGCATATGGTGTCCAGTTTAAAGTATTCTTCATCATTTTCATCCTTCTCACTGGTGAGCCTTACATAGGGACTGACCGCTATCCCCTTGGCAAATACTTCCTTTAAGATGTCCATTACACCCTTTTTTTCCCGGAAAATAGAAGTGTTCACCACCACATTTCCCCAGGCCTGGTTAGGGTCCAGGGTGGTATTATAGATCATGTTTTCGAATTTGGAGAAAATAAAATCCACCTGATCATAGATAAGACCTTTTTCAAGCTCTTTCAGACCTTTGGGGGTGATTTTTCTTCCAGCGTATCCTTTACGTTCTGTGAATCCCTTCTCATCCAGGATCCGCATATGGTATCTTACGGCACGTTCTCCCAGATCGTAACCCTTCTTTTTAAGTCCAAGAGCGATGGTTTTGGCTCCGAGAACATCATCTTTATCAGCAAGAATCCTTAAAATTTCCATCATTTTGCGATCAGTTTCATCAGGCATTTATTCACCAGATTGAATCGATTTAACATTTTAATGGTTTGTTTATTGTTAAGGTTTAAAAGCTTTTTGTGAAAAAAAAATTAAAGTGATAAAAAAAATTTTGTTTAAAAGATATTTGTTATAAAAAATAAAAAAAATTTAGGGGATGGATAAACCCCTAGAGTAGCTGGTAGTATTTATCCAGTTCCCACTGGGTTACCTGTAAGCGGTACTCTTCACATTCTTTCTTTTTGAGAGTTATGAATCTTTCGAAGCTGTGTGGGCCTAAGATTTCTTTGACCAGTTCAGATTTTTCTGATAAGGCCACGGCCTGTTCTAATGAGGCGGGTAGTGATTCAATTCCTTTAGCTTCTCTTTCTTCTTCGGTTAAGTTGTACAGGTTGAACTCCATAGGATCGGGCATTTCATATCCTTCTTCGATTCCCTTAAGTCCGGCCATGAGCATGGATGCCAGTTGCAGGTAGGGGTTTCCTGATGGGTCAGGACACCTTAGTTCCATCCTGGTGGCAACTTCTTTACCGGGCTGGTATAGGGGCACACGGATTAATGCAGAACGGTTTCTTCTGGACCATCCGATGTACACTGGTGCTTCATATCCAGGAACCAGTCTTTTAAATGAGTTGATTGTAGGGTTCAGTATGGAGACGATTTCAGGTGCGTGGGTTAAAACACCACCTATGTATGCTTTACCATCGTCTGAAAGGTTGTACTCATCATCAGCATCGAAGAAAGCGTTTTTTTCTCCTTTAAACAGTGACTGGTGGACGTGCATACCGGAACCGTTTTCTCCGAATATGGGTTTGGGCATGAAGGTAGCGTAAAGACCATACTGGAGGGCGATTTCTTTCACAGTTAACCTGTAGGTAACCATGTTATCGGCCATTTTTAGGGCGTCATCGTATCTCATGTCGATCTCATGCTGTGATGGAGCTACTTCGTGGTGAGAGTATTCCACGTTAATTCCCACATCCTTGAGGGCCAGGACGGTGTCTCTTCTTAAGTCGGAAGCGAGATCCAGTGGTGTTAGGTCAAAGTATCCACCGTTGTCTATAGGTTCTGGATGTTCAGCGGATGCGAAATAGAAAAATTCCAGTTCAGGCCCCACGTAGAAGTGGTCGAAGCCTAATTTTTCCATCTTCTCCAAAGCTCTTCTTAAAACGTAACGGGGGTCTCCTTCGTAGGGTTTTCCTCCGGGTATGAGGACATCACATATCATTCTAGCTACTGCTTTTTCCTTTGGTCTCCAGGGGAGAAGTTGGAAAGTATCGGGGTCTGGCATGGCGATCATATCGGATTCTTCGATGTCCTGGAAACCGGTTATACTGGATCCATCGAATCCCATTCCCTGATCAAGGGCAGTCTCGAGTTCATCCTGAGTGATGGCAAAGCTTTTCAGAATACCGTTTATATCGGTAAACCACAGCCTGATGAACTCTACATCGTTTTCTTGTACTATCTGTATAATTTCATCTTTACTTGGCATTTTTTCAACTCCTTAAATCTCTAGAATTGGTCTAGAATTGTTAAAGTTATCACCGGAAATAGGTTTCCTACTCGTGGCATATAAATGTTTTGGAAACGTTTCAGACCACTATTTCCATGGGGGACTACAAGTAAAAAAAGTTCAAATTAAAAACATATAACAAAAGGATTCTACGAACCTTCCTTATTCAATTTAACAATTTCACTTTTAAAGGCCTGATATACAGATTCAGCCCCGATCAACCCGTCTGGGATGTTCCATTCTGAAGGGTGTAGTATGAATGGAAATGACTGTTCTCCTCCCAATCCCCCATGACTACCTACCAGTTCTTCAAATGCGGCCACTTCATTTTTTTCAGGGTCGTATAAGCTTATAACCAGTATGTCCGGTGTGTATTTAAAGTTATTAGTTCTCTTAAGGTGTCTGGCGGCATTTGGGCCGTAATTAGCCAGGGGGTTAGCCCCGTCAACTGTGTCATTTTCCAGGTAGTAGGTGCCACCGTTACCTATAATCAGTGGACCGTGTTCATTGGATTCAACTAGAATAAATCCTATCCCCTCGTGTTTGGACAAACCAGGAATCAGATCAGGGTACAGGTAGTTGATTTCTTCATAGGTGAGTCTGTTTCTATGCTCTGTTAAATAGACCAGGCCCATATTTCCTGAAGCCAGGACCATCACGTTAGGTTCAACTTCATCGGATTCCTCTTTCTTATATCTCTGCAAATACTTGGTCTCACCTGCATCGTCGATTAATCCTTTAACTCTATCTACCGGGGCGGTAAAGGCCACAGAGAAGTGATCACCGGTACTTGGTGACATATCAGCGAATATACGGGCGTCAGGTAACAGGCCCTTGACCATTTCTTCTAGAGTATAACCATAACGCTGCTTAAAGGTTGCTCCATTGGTCTGGCCATGATCAGAATGGACCACCAATTTATAATCCCTGTAGGCCAGGTAAGAGGCCATTTCCACCCGGTGGAATTGTTTGTCAATACTTCTAAGGGCATGAAAGGCATCTTCATCCCTTATGCCTGAGTGATGGGCGATTTCATCATATCCCAGGTAGGTAACATAGTTAACATCGGTTTTACCCTTTAAGATATCCCCAATAATAGCCAGGGTGGTTATTTCCCTTAAAAATACATTTGCTCCTGCTCTGATGAATGGATAAAATAATCCACGGGATATTCGGGGTTTAATATTTCTGAGCCTGTGGATTAACTGGGAGTTGTAGTCTAAAAACGCGTCCCAGAATACCAGGCTGACGATTCGACTGAAGTTAGAAGAGTTGCTGAAAACATACTCCCAGGCTTTGTTATAGAATTTACCCACATCTTTCATCCTGCTGAAGGTGAATATAACATCTTTGGCATCCCCTGAAAATAAATTAGCCCGACTAGCACCATTCCCGGATAGAAGTCCGTTACCATCAGATATACGTTCTTCCACAATAGGGGCGTCACTTAAACCAGTAGATACCATAAATTTGTTGTCATTTTCCTTTTCCACCCATCTGAAGGCCACGATATCTTCATTGTTACCATGGAGAATTCCAGCCTGGCTGGCACCTGTCTGGCTGGACAGGTCAGTCTCCCATCCACTGACTTTATGGCTGCCATCTTCTATCCACCTTTTAAGTGTGGGCATATCCCCTCTTTCCACCGCTTCCAGCAGGATATCTTTGCCCAGGCCATCGATCTCCATGAAGACCACCCCCGGGGTATCTTTAACATCCTCCTCATCTGCTTTCTTAACAGTTTTACCGATACTACGGTACCAGGCCGCATCGTCATCAATTGTTAAGAGCCCCATAAGCAGGGTTGAAATAGCAGACATCGCTATGGGAGTTAAAACAAGCGCTGCTCCTTCAATGGTCACACCACCGACGAACTCACTGGCTAACCAGATCAAAGCACCGTTAACCAGTAACGAGCCCACCCCCACAGTTAAAACCATGAAGGGCAGTAAAATACGAGAAAGGACAGGCCATAAGAGGGTATTTAAAATACCCACTACTGCGGCGGCTACGAAAGCTGTTTCCCAGGAATCAACGGATAATCCCACGGAAATATAGGCGATGAATAAAAAACCCAGTGCAGCACCTATCCAGAGTATAAATGTCCTCCACACCCAGTAAAAACGAGATTTATAGTACAGTTCATCGTAATTTACCATCAACATCACTATAAATCTATTTGATAAGAACGTATAAAAATGTTCTTTTTTAAAGTGCAATCATCCTAAGTTGAGGTTAACGAACATCTTTAGCAAGTTTAATCTTCAAGGGGCAGGTTGAAATAGAATTTTGAACCCTTTCCCAGCTGGGAATCCACCCATATATCGCCACCATGCCTTTCAATAATTCTTTTAGTGATGGCCAGGCCGATTCCAGTTCCACTGTACTCTTCGTTGGTATGCAGACGTTTGAAAATCATAAAAACACGCTCAAAATATTTAGGGTCGATTCCGATGCCGTTATCTTCCACTTTAAACAACCAGTTATCATCCTCTTTCTCGGCTGATATATGGATTTTCGGTGATTCTTCGCCACGGTATTTAATGGCGTTTCCCACCAGATTCTGGAACACCTGTACCATCTGGGAGTAGTCACCGTTAACCATTGGTAAAGGGTCACGAGTTACATACACGTCGTTCTCTTTGATCGATAATTTATGGTACATCAAAATTTCGTCCAGGACTTTTTCCAGGTCCACTTTTTCGAACTCGCTGGTGGTTCTATTTACCCGAGAATAAGCCAGAAGATCGTTTATTAACTTCTGCATGCGTGCTGCCCCATCTACAGCGTAATCTATAAACTCATCGGCATCCGAATCTAATTGGCCCTCATAACGGCGCTGGAGAAGCTGTAAAAAACTGGATATCATCCTCAGTGGCTCCTGCAGGTCGTGGGAGGCGATGTAGGCGAACTGTTGAAGCTCCTTGTTGGAACGTTTCAGCTCTTCCAGGGTTTTTTCCAATTTTTTCCCTGTTTTTTCACGTTTTACAAATAGTGTAGCATTTTCCAGGGAGATAGCCGCCTGTGATATCAGTAACTCTAAAAGCTCCGTCTTTTCAGGAGTGAACACGGAATTTGCCAGACGATTTTCCAGGTAAAGTATTCCAATCATCTTTGACTGCTTAAATACAGGCATACAAAGGACTGAACGCAACTTCATATCCTGAACTTCCCTGTTATCTTTGAATTCCCCTTCTTCTGAGGCATTATCAAGAATCAAACGTTCTCCTGTACGTTGCACATAACGGACTATGGCTTTGCAGATCCCACCTGCTGTTTCCAGTTTTTTCTTGGAAATCTGCACATCCTCCTTGAAAGTGGCATGGCTTTCAGCATGGATAAAAAGACCGTCTTCCTCTTCCATGATCAGGTATCCGCTTTGTGCACCGGAACTCTCGATGACCACGTTCATGATCTTCTTAAGTAATGCTTCCAGTTCTATCTCCGCAGAAATAGCCAGTGCGGATTTCATCAGGTATTCAATGTCAATATCCGGGAGGGTGAGGGGAGGTTCTTCCACCTCGATTTGTGGATAAGAAACATCGTCTTCGAAGTAGGTAGGATACCTTTCTAAGAGGCTGAACTCTTTTCTTTCCGCTCCACAATTTTTATACAGGCGCGCTGCCTGGTTGAAATACATCTCTTCAGAGCACTGTCTATAAGAGAGTAGAAGCTCCCCTAGACATTCATGGAGATGCCCTTCCAAGAAGGTGTAGCCCTGCTTATGTGCGGAATCTATGGCATCCATATAAAGACTCCTGGCTTTCTTGAATTCACCGGTAACTTTTTCGAGTTCAGCATGGAGGAAGGCAAGATAAGGTTCGAGGAGCGGCCCCAGCTCGGCCCAGGTCTCCACCTTACCGATGAGTGGCTGGATTTCATCCATCAATTCAACTTCATCTTCAAAGTCAACCCCTTTTTCATAGAGTTTCAAAGCGTTCAGCACCCGGAAGACGTACCACTGTCTCTTGAGCACGTTATCAGTTAGACCCGACAGGTAGCGCTCCACTCCCTGCAGATACTTTTTGGCCATGAGGTGTTCTCCCAAGTAGTAGTGGACCAGGCCCATATGGACATAGTAGCTTCCTGCTGAAGCTATGTGGTTGTCCTCTTCCCATTTACTCAGTTTTTCTTCCATGGGGACTGGTACGTAATTTTTCTTCATAGGTTCGATCCATCCGGCTTGTATAGCCTCTGCCAGACCTACTGAGAAGGATAGGTGATATCTCTGTGAAAATTCAAGGCATTCATTAGCATAATCCTCGATGATGGACATATCCGCCCCCTGAACCTGTAAATTCCACATCAAAGGTCCGTAGGAGAGTCCGGCATTGTACAGATCACCGCAGTTCTTTCCAGATTGTATGGATTTGAGGCAGTAAGCCACGATCTCCAGGGGGTGGCTTCGGGAGTGCATGTTGCACCATACTATTCCGTTCATGCCACGGGTGGCTCCGAAGGTGTCGGGGTACTTTGCCGAGAGTTCCCGGGCCAAATCCTCGTATTTAAAAGCCGCCTCGAATTCTTCCTGTTCCCCGAGTTGAAGCCCCATTATGCTGAAGGAGTAGATAACCGATTCGTCCATACCTCCAGCCAGACAGTGCTGGGTGGACTGTGCCGCCGAAAGATAAAGCTGCGGCACCAGGCCAGACATGTACAGATCAGGGATGAGTTCACTGTAGAAGGCCAGTTCGATTTTATTCTTCCGGTCCTGGGTGAAGGGCATATGTAAAATAGTTTCCCAAACATCTATGTTCATGGAGGCTATTTCATCCATCAACTCCTTCCTTTTACGGTCTGTTTCCTGGGGATCTTCAGGAATGGCTTTACCAAAATAGGCCAGGCCCTGGTTGGCGGTTTCAATAGCCTTATTAAAATTACCTACTGAGGAGAGGGAGGTGGTCTGCTCAGCCAGACATTCTGCCTTATCCAGGTCACTCTGGGCATGTTCCAGCAAATGATTGAGCAATTTTTCTGATTTCTCGTAGTTGCCACACATGAGCTCTGTCTTGGCAGCTTTCTGAAATATCCGGAAAGTACGTTTATAGTGTGCATCTTCCCAGCAGTCATCGGGCAGCAATTTTTTGCTCTCATTGAAATATTCATCGGCCGCTTCTGTGGCTAAAGAGTCTAACGCTTTATTACCGGCATGGTAATTAATATCTGAGAGAAGGTAAGCTGTATCTGAATCGAGTTGGTCTTCTCTTCCCAGGTTCAGGTGCGATACAATGGTGAACAGGCTTTCCAGGATTTCCAGGTCTTCAACCTCATTAGTAGAAAAAAGAAGATGGTTACCCACTTCCCAGTGAATATTACGCCGTTTTTCAGGTGGAATGGCAGATAATGTAGCTTCCTGAACTTTATCGTGAATGAACTGCAACTGGTTTTTATTTTCAATTAATAATCCCTGTCCCAGGGCGGGTTTTAGAATTTCATAGGTCTTTGCCAGTGGCATTTCCCTGATGAGTGATAATTCTGCAGGTGAAAAGGTATTTCCCATACATGCACAATACTCCAGGAGATCTATAAGGTCTGATGGGAGCTTTTCAATCTTTGAACTGAAGAGGGAGACCACGGTGGTGGGCATGCGAGACCTTCGTATTTTCTCCATATCCCATCTCCATTCTCTGTTTTTGTCTAAATAGATGAGATCCTCACCATGGAGATAGGATAGGCTTTCACTCACGAAGAGGGGATTTCCTTCACTGAGGGTGCTTATGAAATCTGATAAGGCTTCTGTCTTTTCAAGAGGTGAGTCCAGGATATAAGAAACCATCTCATGGGAGTATTCACTTTTTAAGGGCCCTAATCTGATTTCTTGAAGTGGTTGTTGATTTTTTTTCACTTTACGTATGATTTTGGATAAAGGATGGCTGGAATCCACTTCATTGTGGCGGTAAGCCCCCAATAAGAAGAGATACGGATGATCCTTATAGTTAGCGAATATGTTTGAGAAAAAGTCGAAGGAAGCTCCGTCACACCACTGCAGGTCATCTATGAAGATGGTCAGGGGGTTTTCCTCACTGGCCAGGCCGGTGAGAAAGCTGTCAAAGACGTCATGGAACCTGTTAAGGGATTCAACAGGGGGTAAGGGGCGGACTTCTGGTTGGGGTCCTATAAGGATTTCTAATTCTGGAATTACATCTGTTAAAACCTTTCCATTTTCACCTACAGCGTCCAGTATCTTTTTCTTCCAGCTTTCCAATCTCTTGTTGCTTTCGGTTAGGAAGGTACGCATTAGGTTTCTAAGAGCCTGGATAAGGGAACTGTAGGGAATATTTTTCTGATAAACATCGAACTTTCCTGAGGTGAAATAGCCCCTGTTTTCTACAATAGGTTTTTGTAGCTCCTGTATCAGGCGTGTTTTACCAATTCCAGATAATCCGGAAATTAAAAGTGACTGAAAGTTTCCTTCTGTGACTTTTTTGTATTCATCAAGGATGATTTTCGCTTCCTGGTCGCGTCCGACCATTTTGGAGATGAAGTTAACCCTTCGGGTGGTGATATACCTTTCCAGGGGGAAGTTGGTTATGGTGCTGGTTTTTAAATATTCCTCCTGGCACCTGGTTAAATCTGCTAGAAGTCCGTTACTGTTCTGGTAGCGTTTTTCAGGTTCTTTAAGCATTAATTTTGAAACGATATTGCCGAGTGTGAGGGGGATATCTGGATCGAGCTCATGGACCTTGGGTGCTTCTTTGGCAAGGTGGGAGTGTATCAGTTCCAGGGGGTCCGGGGATGAGAAGGGGAGTTCGCCGGTGAGCATTTCATAGAACACTATTCCCAGGGAATACAGGTCTGATGAGAAACTCACCTGGTGGTTGATTCGCCCTGTTTGTTCAGGGGATGTGTAGGCCAGGGTTTCTCTTATAAAAGAGCGGTCATAAATGAAATGGCTTACGTCCCTCACATCGATGGCCGTGATGAAGTCTATCAGACGGATGTTGAGTTTATCATCCACCAGTATGTTGTGGGGTTTGATACCTCCGTGGATTATTCCGGTGTCATGGACCTTATCTAAAACACGGGCCAGCCCAATACCCATGGTGAAAAAATCTTTCAGGGAAATCCTATCGTTTTCTGCCATTATCCTGTTAAGAGATGTCCCATGGAAGTAATTCTGGATTATGTAACAGGTTCCATCCTTGCTGTTGAAATTTATAGGTGTGATTACCTCAGGATCGTTTAAAACACGGAGTTGTTCAATTTTCTGTGTGATCTGGGTTTTTTTATAGGGGGATAAATAGTTATCATTTAGAACCTTAAGCACCAGTAGTTGGTGGGGATTCTCTTTATGATAGGCTTTGTAAATAGTTGCCTGGGGGCTTTCATCTATCCTTTCAATTATGTTGTAGTTGGGGATTATCATCTCTAAATTAACCTCACCAAAACACCGTAATCGATTTAAAATAGTGAATGATCGGTATTTAGAACTTAGAAATCATGTATATTATGTATTCTTTTAACTATAATTTTTTCCTAATTGCTTTTTTAATACGGGTGGTTAAAAAGTTATTAATTAAAAGATAATTCCTTTAATGAGAACTATTTTACACTTGAAGTGCATGTCTTACTTCAGTTTGAACATGGAAAAATGTTAATTATATTAATATTAGTAATAAATAATTATGAATGAAATCCTAATAAAAAGTGGATTTTTTGGAAAATTTAGCAAGGGATGATATTGATTTAAAATCTCATTCAACTGATAGGATGAAAAAGCGACAAATTAAAGTTAAATGGATTTATCACTGCATTATAAGTGAAAAACTGGGGGGAATACTAAAACAAAGATCGTATAGATTTAGACTGTATTATCCACATCCAGAAAAGCCCCATAGATATGATTTGATTATAGTTGTAGATATTTTTCATGATCTGGCAAAATTTAGGCACTGTAAAATATTGGTGGGTTTTTGATTTTTATATTTTCTTGTTTTGTTGTTTGTATATAGTTGTATATTTGTTTATTCTGTAAAATAGAAGAGTAAAGTTAATATAAGGGTGGGAGCAAATATTTTAACATGAATAGCGTAAAATTAATTGCTCCCATTGGTTGTTTGAACTATAAACAATATAAGCTTTCCGATTTTTTTGAAAGTTTTTCAAAATACGAATTTGAAGTTGATAAAAAGAGAAATAAAGCTAATAAATACGATAATTCACTTGTTATGTATTTTAAAAAGGGTATTCTGTATATTAGGGATGATTTTGGTGTTTGTCCCAGCTGTTACTCTAAATCCGTTTCTTCTGATGGATATAACGATAGATTACTTTATTTTTATGATGAAGGAGCTGTAAACGCTAAAATTAAAAGATATACGTGTGATAACTGTGGATATAACTTTATCACAGACTTGAATGAGGTTGTTGAACCTGGTTGTAATTATACAAGGCTGTTTAAAGAAAAAATATTGGAATTTGTGAGTTTATTCCTTGGATCAGTGCGTAAAATAGCTTATAAAGTAAAAAAAGATACCGGAATTGATATTTCACATACAACAATTGAAAACTGGATACTAGAAACAGAAAACGAAAATAAAGATATAATAAAGGATTATTCAGGTTATTATGAATTTGACGTAGAGCATGCTAAAATTAAGGGTACATGGAATTACCGATACACTTTATTCGACAGCACACACAATATCAGCGTAGCCGACGAAGTATACCCCAAAGAGAAAAAAGACCTTATAAAAGATTTTTTAGACGTAAATACCCATAATCAGAAGAAAATATCAATAACAAGCGATCTTGACGATAAATACAAACCAATCATCGAAAAATTAGGCTTTAAACATCAATATTGCTTAGTACACGCACGAAAAAACATAAACAAGACTATAAAAGAATATATAAAAGAAAACAACACAGAAAAAGACGAGACAAAAAAAATAAAAGACTATAAATATAAAATATTCGAGTTATTTGAATCTACATCCTACGATAAAGCTAAAACTGATTTTAACAACATTTTAAAGGATATTAAAGATTATCCGGAAATTATTAGACAAATAACCCTCAAACAAATCATGCCCAACTTCGAAACCTACTTCCTATTCCTAAAAGACCCCAAAGTACCAAAAACAACAAACCAAATAGAAAACTACTTCCAAAAAACACTCCCCCAGCACATTAAAAAGATAATGAAAATCCCCAAAGGCGTAATGACAAGAATATGGCAAAGAAAAAAAATCTGGGACACAAGAAACCTCAAAACCACCTAACCCACAAAA
>Ga0067045_1003825_pt1 | contig 15780 bp, 14 predicted proteins | sample TerdegcTABiofilm_FD_59184 | JGI IMG/M metagenome (GOLD analysis project Ga0067045, IMG submission 59184) | Combined Assembly of (Gp0054472, Gp0054536) Wastewater bioreactor microbial communities from Singapore -Terephthalate degrading...
TATTATAAAATGGGAAAATATCATGATGCATTGCCTTTGCTGTTAGAAGCAGCACAGGAATTAGAGATTGAAGGGTATCCTGATGCTGTTGTGTATGAACACATTGGTGATGCTTATAATGCCCTGCAATTACCGGATAAAGCTCTGGAGTACTGGAACAAATCTTATAAACTTGACCCAAAACCTGAAGTGCAAAAAAAGATTAATACTCAAAAGGGGAAGTAATTGTATTATGATTGGAATAAGTAAAAACATGCTGCGCATTGCTGTAATACTAACGCTGGCTTTTTTTTATAGCTGTACTTCTGCACCAGTAAAAGAAACCGAAAAAAAGGAAACAAGCCCAACACCGCTCCTGGAAGAAATAATAAAATTAAATGCAACATTGCCTCATACAGTAACTGCATCGATGCGAATAGAGAATATTGCAAAAGAAGGTTTTAAATCCTCGGTAAAGTTACAGTATAATGTGGATGCAAGGAAGGCACGGATGTCAATTGTGGATTCGGTGTTTGGATCGCAGCTCAGTGTGGTGGTGCGTGACAACGATACACTGTATATTTATCAGCCCATTGCAAACAATCTATTAGTATTTGACTATAATAAATTCCCTGTATATTCTTTTCTTCCATTGAATATTGATGTTGAACTAATAGACAATTTGTTGATTGGCAAGATACCGCTTTTGAAAAATTATTATAGTGTAAAGGCTATTGAGGATGGTAACGAGCAATTTATATTACTGGAAAATGATACAATGCATCAGACCATATCCATGAAAGACAATGTGCCAGGTAAAATTTTGTTTGTACAAAAAGGGAGCAATGCCCGCTACGAGATATATTTTGTTAAACCAAAGATAGACAATAACATTTTTACCTGTAAGGCATTACGGTTTGTAGATGTGAATGGCAAAACAACGTTTGAGGTAACCATGCAGCAGTATTTGATAAACGAAGCTGTGCCTGATACCGTAGCTGAGCTGAAGCTACCAAAAAATACAAAAATAACAGATTACCGATAGTAACTGGCAATAACCTTTTGATAAATAGCTGCCATCTGTAAAGCAGCATTGTCCCAATTAAAGTGAGTTTGTACACGTTCAATCCCTTTATGCGATAGTTCCTGTAATAGCTTTTTGCTCTGTAACAAATTATCTATAGCATCAGCTAATGCTACTTCATCCCGTGAAGGGACAACAATGCCTGCATCACCAACTACTTCGCGAAGTGCACCACCGTCGCTGGCAATAACAGGAGTACCACATGCCATGGCTTCAGCTGCAGGGAAGCCAAACCCTTCATATACTGAAGGAACAATTGCAATAGCGGCTTCATTATAGTGATGTACCAGTTCATCATTTGATGCGGCACCAACAAATTCTACTTTGTTACGCACGCCCAATGTATCAACAAGCTTTTGGGTAATACGACGGTGCGGAGCACCTCCATCAATTACAGTTAATGTTGCTTTGCTTTTAATGAGGGTCAGAGCCTTTAAAAGATACACAAAGCCTTTTTTACCATCTTCAACGTTACCCACAAACAATAGCTTATTGTGTTTTTTCTTTATATATGGCAGCTTCCTGAAAATGGAAGTGTCAAGACCATTATATACCACTGATTGTTTATGTGGTGGAACACCAAAATCTTTTGTTATCCTGTGTTTTGAATCCTCTGAGACAGTGATAATATGATCCAATTGTTTTGATACAATTTGCTGCATGAGGATGGGGTAAAACATTACTCCTTTTATTCTGTTTTTAAATGATGAAGCACGTTCCAGCACATTTTCAAGGTCAATAGTAAGTGGATGATGAATGGTTGCTACAACCGGGATGCCCAATGCTTTCATAAAAAGCAGTCCATAGCCAATACACTGGTTATCATGGATGATATCAAAATGGAGCTTTTCATGGAGCTTTCGCAACGCAAAAAAAGCGCGATAACTAAAGCCGCTTATTTCAGGAAAAGCACCAAGCCGTGAGTGAATATATTCATACGCATTAACGGGATGAAAAATATCAAACGGCCTGTCATGGGTAATGAACTCAAAGCCTTTTTTAATATAATATTGATTGTTTTCAATATAATGAACAGTGACATTTTTCATGTGGTGGGGATAGGGCGGGCCAACGATGGCATGTACCTCATGACCCTGACGGGCTAAAGCTTCGGCAACATATTTAAGATATATACCCTGCCCGCCGCAAAAAGGGTTGGCACGGTAACACAAAAGGCATATCCTCATAGACGAGGTGCTCCCACCTTATGATAAAGGGTACTGTGTGTGACAACCCTATCAGGATCAATTTCTTTTACAATTCGTGCAGGATTGCCTGCAACAACCACATTGGGAGGCACATCTTTGGTTACCACGGCACCAGCTCCCACAACTGAATTTTCACCAATATGCACGCCCTTGCAGATAATAGCTGAATCGCCAATCCATACACCTTTTTCAAGGATAATGGGTGCAGTCTTACCAACAGGGTTAGTGCGATCATGGATATCATGCCAATCAGCATCAGTAAGGTAGCAAAAGTTAGCCAGCATACAGTCATCGCCAATGATGATATGGGATGCGCTGCTAATGCGCACTCCGTTCATAACAAGTACGTTATTCCCTATATCAATACGCCCTTCATGCCCCGCAAGCCGTACTGTTGTTAATGCAGTCTTGCTGCCGTTTGCAGCTAAAAACACCACGTTTTTACCAAGGTGAATGTTTGGTCCATACACATCAATATTCCATAAACCCCATACAATGGGGTTACCTGCAATGGAGGCAAACTTTTTCTTATACGATAGTTCCCAGTATAAGCGGGTTTTTACATTAAACATTAAGCGTTTAAATGTTGATACTTTGAGATAGTTATCCATAAACAATCCTTGTGAAAAAACTTAAAGGCACACTATTCAAATTTGATACACCGTCAAGAGATTTTTTTAATTATTCTAATGGAAAAACCAACTGGCATAAAGAGCATGCAGTTGGTTTTTAAAATCTTAGTTTAGTGAGTAATTCTATATATATCTAAAATTTTAATGATACCCCAAAATCAGCCCACAGGTGATTTTTTAATTCACTGCTTTTACCATTGCCATCAGCATCATATTGGATATAAAAATCTTTGTCAAGTGTGCGAGCATAATTCACCGCAGAAAAGAATGTGACCCCCTGATGATCGTATGTTGACGAAAATGTTATCCCTGTATCACTGAAGCCTTTCCTATCAAGGTATGCATTGTTATAATAGGCAATCCATACACCTGTTTTGCATGTAAAATTATCTGCATTTACTAAATCCTTAAAAAGAGTAAGTTTTGCATAAATGTCCTGGTTAACCGGAGTTTCATCAGCAGTTTCTTCAACATAGTAATCATAGTAAACTTCAATAGTAGGCACAATAAATGCAGCGTAGCTTGCTATAACATAGCCTTCAATAAATGAAGGGTCAACGGTTGCACCTGCACTGTCGTAAAATGGGTAATGAGTGTATTTTACCCCAACAGTGCTGCTCAATGAGTCCTTAGTATACGCATATTCAATACCATAGTCAAATTCATGGTACGATTTTGCAAGCTGCCTATCGCCTTTTTCTGTTGCCATTATATAATCCTGATTAATACCGGCAGTAACGTAGGCTGTGATGCCACTAACTTCAATGCCAATCTTTGGCCACAGCACTCCAGCCCCCTTGCCATTTAATTCAATGCCCCTCCACCAGTAGATACTATCATAGGTAAGACCAACAGGAATATAAAAGTTTTTTTCCTCAGAGTAACTTTTATCGGTAACAAAAACAAAACTTGTTACACCAAACATAAAGAGCAGGAACATTCTTTTAATTGTACTCATAATGAACTCCTTTTAAAATTATTAAATTTTTTACAACGCACTTTTATGTGCGTTTTTTTTATTTTATTAAAATGGAATTATGTCAATGATTGCATGTTTTGATTAAGACCTGTATAAGGATATTTAACATAGTAGAAATATACTTGTAACTTTTATGTAATAAAGATTGAAAGATGATGCAAAAGTGTGGAGGTACTGTAAACAGTTGCAATTCATACATTCATAAAAATAGAAGTAATTCATGACTTTATAAAAAAGCCATGATAGTATATATGTTTGGTTTACTATCATGGCATAAAGTTAATGATTATATGTCCAAAAATTTACAGCACAATTAACATCAAACGTATTTATTGAGCTACATCGTGTAAAAATGCAGTAATAGCTTTTTCTGCTTTACCCCAATCTGATTTCACATACTTTGATAGAAGAACATGATCGCCATTTTCAATGACCACTTTGCGGCTTAAAGGATTGGGCTTACCGTTATTGAATGTATGATAAGCTTTCAGCATGGCACTAACTTCTGCAGATCCATCTTTGTGCTTTTCATCTTTATAGTAATAAAGCAACAGTACCGGGCATGAAACTTTTTTGTAAAAAGAATCATTGGCAATAAATTCACCCAGATCCAGCAATGAATGCAACGATGCCCAGTAGTTTTTTGCATACCAGTACATGGTCCAGTTGTCATTGGGATCATCATAAGGGTCATGGCGCTCACGGTATGTGGTAAACAGTAACACGGTTTTGAAAAAAGGCCTGAAGAATAAGGCATTCCCCACGGGATTTGCAAAACGGTAAAACGGTGAAACCAGTATAACCGCATCAGGTATATCAGGATGCTCTGCTGCAATATAGGTTGCTATAGTTCCACCCATGCTTGTTCCAATGATCACTAATTTGTCACCCAATAGTTTAGTCATCTGTGCAGCTTCAATTGCGGTGTCTAAAAGCTGATAATACTCCGTATTTTTATGATCATCCATGTTTGTTCCATGGCCAGGCAATCTAAGGTAATATGTATTGTATTTTAATTTTTTGGCGATAGTATCTATGACAAATTCACCCTCACCACGCGAAGCGCCATAGCCGTGAATATAGAGCATTGCAATTTTTGTTTTAGGTGCAAATTTTAGAAGCTTTTCTTCATTATGAGGGCGAGTACCTTTTTCTTTGCTTTCTTTAAGCTTCAACTGGTAATATTCGTCAAATGTTGCAGGAAGCTTTTTAGGTGTATACGTATACGTAATGTGCGATTGATAAGCATCAATAGCAATCAGTGCAACAATGATTATGACAAGTGCTATCAAAAACTTTTTCATACCGGCTTCCTCCGTAAAATAAATTGTCCTTACCGTAACGCCAACTAAAGCTTTAGTAAATGGGTTTTGCCCGCTTTAAAAAACCATAATTTAATCGATTTCGTTATAATTATAGAGGGGTTATAATAAAAAGTAAAGCATTTTTTTATTTGTATTAATAATGGGGAATGATAGTAAGGATTAAATATTAAAAAATTAGGATTAACAGTAATACTTCTTAAAAAAGTTAGATGCAATGAAAACAGGTAAGGCAGGTATAAATCATAATATTTTGTTGCGTTAATTTTTACATGCATTATGCAAAAAACTATAATGGGGAAATATGAGCAATAATAGAATACATAGATTTTTTGGTGGTGGATTGGCTTTGCAGTGTGTAAAGCAGGTACTACACAATGCACAGGTTATACGCATTGCTACTGCATATTTTGAGCCATCAGGATATAACCTTTTGCGCACTGTGGTACGTGATAAAGAGGTGCGCCTGCTTGTTGGACGAAATGAAGAAGCAGAAGCAAAAGTGCAAACAATCGTTGAACAATTCATTGAGGATTTAGCGGTAGCCGATATTGAAGATAAAACGCAATTTGTGCAAGAGCTCTGCCAATCATTACAATCCGGCTATGTAACTATTAATTTAAGCACACAGCCTGAAGTAACGTATACCACGCTTTCGCCGCGCTTTCTTTATCAGCACGCCAAGCTCTATATTGCCGATACTGCGCATTGTGTGGTAACTTCGGCCAACTGTACGTATAGCGGGCTTGTGCAAAGCCGTGAAGCAGGTATTGTTGTGGATGAACCGGATGATGTCATGTATTTTGTAGAAAAATTTGACGAGTACTTTGCACAAGCCCAACCAATTGCCCAGGAGCTTTTAGAAAAACTAACCCAGCTTTTGGCATTGCAGCTACCTTATTACATCTATATGCGCTCGCTACTTTTGTTGTATGAAATGCCGCAAGATGATCTTCCCGGTAAACTACCCCCGCTTACGGGATATCAAAAACCCATAGTGTCGCGGCTTTTGCGAACAATTGAAGAACACAATGGTTCAATGCTTGTTGCTTCCACAGGGCTTGGTAAAACGGTAATGGCGGCACACATTGCTGCATATCTTGCTATGAATAAAATAATCAATTCGGCGCTGGTACTGTGTCCTGCAGGTCTTAAGCAAATGTGGCACAGGATACTCAGGGCAGCACGCGTGTCAAGCGAGGAGTTTTCGTATTACATTTTATCGCTTGATGATTTTAAAAAATCCATGGATGTGGCGCACCTTTTACAGGAACTATCGCACATAGATAATAATACACTCATCATTCTTGATGAAAGCCACCATATGCGTAACATTGGTTCAACTGAAAACATACGACTGTCGCATCAGCGCATTTTAGATGCAGTAAGCTCCAAAGGGGCAAAGATACTGTTGATGACAGCAACACCATATAGCACCGGAGTTGACGATATAAATGCACAGCTAACGTTACTTCCACCGTGCGATGATGCAGGCCTTTTTGGGGGACACCCCGTTTACTGGCAGATAAGCGCTCCACAGGAACTATCGGAACTGCCTCCGGTGGTGGTACTGACTGCTCCAACGGTGGTTAAGTACTATAGCTCTTTAGATGAACAGGGCAACCGATATGTACTTTTTTTAAACAATGAAAGGCGCTATTTTCCGCATAAGCTTCATTTCCAGAATATTGAATATACAAATCAGGGCGATAGTATCCTGCGCAAACTGCTGCAAAGTAATCTTTTGTATAGGAAAACAACTAACAATGGCACCACGCTGTTTAATGATGATGAAGGTGTGCGCGACCCTTTATGGGAAGCACAGATAGTCCATCAGGCGTGCTCTTCATTAAAACAGCTGGATGATCTTTTGAATAAGCTTTCGCGTGAAGGTGGTTTTGAAAGAATACGCTTTCACAATCAAGACGCACTGGGATACTTTGCTATTGATGCCCGACAGCAACTGCAATCGTTACTCTATGAAAACGATGAAAAGATCGTAAAGTTAGCCAATCTTATACAAAGCTATGGCAATGAAAAGGTGGTGGTATTTTGCCATTATCGTGAAACTGCACGGTATGTAAAAGAAGCGCTGCAAAGGCTGCTCCCTTTGATAAACGTAGAGACAACGGTAGATGTGGATCCCAACCGTATTGAAGCCATACTGCAAAGATTTGCACCGCAGGCAAATAAAGTTGATTATCTTGAAGAAGAGGAACTAATAGCTGGTGATGAAATACAGGTGCTCATTGCAACGGGGGCAATGTCCGAAGGATTTAATTTTCAGGATGCTCGCATACTGGTTAATTTTGACCTGCCGTGGACAGTGCTTACCCTTGCGCAACGTATGGGCCGTATATTGCGTCCCTGGTATCAGCCGCGGGAGGTCTATGTGTTCAACTTTATTCCCTCAACAATGCAAGGTGATACCGTGTACCACGCTGCACGATGGAAGGATAGGCTGCTTACCCGAAATAAAGAAATAAGCTCTTTTGCCGATATACCGGTGCTTGTGGCTGAAGGTGGCAGGGATTTTGAGATGATCAATTTAGCAAAATCGATTGCACTGTATGGCGATCACGATTTAAACTTAGATGAGGTGCTACAATTCATTGAAACAGCTGATAGTTTACATACCTCAAGTTTCATTGATGATATGGCACGATTAGATGAATCAGAAAGAAAAAAAATACTTTCCCTGCCCTGTGGAATACGCAGCATAAAGCAATCAGGCCTTAAAGATACAATGGCGCTGTATGTGCTGTTTAAATGCAAAAACCGGTATTATCCGGTATTGTTTGATGGCAAGGGGAAGATACTGTACGACAGCGAACGTATGGATGACATTATGCACGTACTTCGTTCTTTGCCAGATGAAGAGCCATTTTATGCTTTTGATGTTCTTGATACAATAGATACATTGCTTGTAATGGCAAAGAATGAATGGATTGTTAAGCATTCATTTGCCTCCTATGAGGTGATGGTTGATTGTTACTGTGTAATGATGTAGGGGATTGGGGGTGAATGAGGATAAAATATGAAAGATAATCGTAAAATCCACAATCGCCGTTCTATTCGGTTAAAGGGATATGATTATTCACAGATCGGTGCATATTTTGTGACAATATGCACGCATAACCGTGAATTTTTATTTGGAAATATTTCAGATAGTAAAATGATATTAAATGATTACGGGAAAATTGTTGAACAATGTTGGTATGAATCGCCCATACAATTACAACGCCGTAAAATGTTGTTACCAAAAATAATTGGACGTTTTAAAATGAATACCGCAAAACAAATAAATATAATCCGTAACACACCCGGAATTCCTGTATGGCAACGCAATTATTATGAACATATCATCCGCGATGATGAATCATTCTATAGAATATCCAAATACATCATCAATAATCCCATAAACTGGGAAAAGGACGATTATTATGCCTAATAGTAAGAAAACATTCACTCCTTAAACTCCACCACAGTTTTTATTGCCCTGTGTATTCCTTTATTGGCATTAACCTCAATCATTTCTTTATACTGCTCAATAGAGAAAGTGTGCGTCACCATTGACTCAATATCGGGCATCTTCTTCATAAGTTCTAACGCTTTTTCAAAAATATGCTTTTGCTTTCTGCCTTCCCGTATAAAACCATAGCCATACACACCTTTAACGGTTAATAGCTTAAGCCATAGTGGAGTTGGATCATATGAAAGCTTGCTGGTTATGCCAACCAGGCTAATGTGACCACCAGCTCGTGCAATATTCATTGCAAGTGAAAATGTTTTTGATGAACCAACTGTGTCAAATACCCTATCAAATCCACCCTGCAGTATCTTTGGCCCAAACATAGGAGTATATACTTTTCCATTGGTAAATGTAGCTGCCTCTAATAAATCACCCTGTAAAACAGCATCAGCACCCCAGCTTAGAGCTTTTTGCCGGTGAAATTGGGATGGTTCAATGACTGCTATTGTTGCCCTGCAGTTTAATGCACGGAGAGCGCGAACAAGCATAAGCCCAATGACACCGCAGCCAATAATGCACACTTTATCATAATTTTGTGGCATGTTATCGTAGATTGCCTGTAATGCCACACTTAATGGCTCAGTTAGTACTGCTGCCTTGGTGCTTATGGTACCGGGAATTGCAAAAAGCTGTGCGCTGTGTGCTGGCAGGTACTGAGCAAAGCCGCCATTGACATCCCTGCAAATACCGGTAAACATACCCGGTGCAAAGCTACCATTGGCAAAATTTTCACAGTTAGCAGGTCGCCCATTTTTACATGAAGGGCATAGCGGTAATTGTCGCACAGCACATGAAAGCATAGGGTTTATAACAACACGCTGTCCTTTTTTAAAGCCGGTGTTGCCTGGCTCTTCAATGGTGCCGCATACCTCATGTCCAATAACACAGGGAAACGATGTAAACGGGGAAGCCATGGGCGAATCGTGAAGCTGTATCAGGTTATAGTCGCTTCCACAAAATCCACAATATGTTGTTTTTACTATTGCCCAGTTTTTATCGATAGGCTCTGGCTTTGGGATGTCGACTAATTTCAGAGTGCCAATTGGGCTTTTGTAAAACACGGATTTTGAAAAGGCTCCTAACGCTTTCAGTGCTATCCATTGTGGTACGGTCACGTTAAATTGCAGTGCTTTCATATTTTTTCCTTATACTATAAACATTTTTTTGCTTAGTTATAGAAATCAATGCCTAACGATTTTTCAATTTGTAACAGATAGTTTTCAATATCTTGAAGTTTGTTTAAAATTTCATTGCAGATTATAATTGGACTTATTTGTTCATAATCATGGGCTAAATAATTTCTAAAACCTGCAATTTTGGCAAAAGAATACGCAAATACAGGATTTATGATATTGTTTTCCCCAAGTATGTCTATAGCTTCATAATATGTTTGAGGAATTCGTAATTTTTTATATTTAATCACAAGCTCTGCTAAAGTTATACAAGAGTCTGATAAAAGATAGAGGTAATGGAGCATTGCTCCCCTGTAAATAGGATCGATAGTAAAACGATTATGACAATCGTCTTTTATAGAATATACAATTGATAGATATTCCCTAATTTTGCCAATTTTGTATACTATTCTTTCCATTATACTTTAATTGTGAAATAACGTTGGGTTTTGAAATCAATTGCTGAATGAATCATTTTACATTCAAATTCTTCACGAAATTGGGGATCGGCATCATAAAGTAGTATCCCATTCCGTATTATTTCATCTATTAGCATTAGGTTGTAATTTGTATTAAGGATGACAATGTCAACGTTATTTGTTTTCAAAGCTCTGCAGGTATCAAGATGGATTGAAAGCAGTGTATTAAATAGCTTCTCAGGATTACTATTTTTTAAATACACAGCAATATCAATATCACTTGATGGCGATATTTCATTTTTGGCTATTGAACCAAATAGATATGCAAACACAACATTATTGTGTTTAAAAATAACATTAAGTTTATATGAAATATCCCTGATTATCATACAGAATTATTAATCAAATTTTAATGACTGATAAAATAGCGGTGTTGCCGGGCTTGTTACTGTTGGATCAGTAAGAACATTAACACACGCAGGCTTGCCGCTTTCCTTTGCACGGATAAGTGCAGGTACTATCGCCTCATCCTTTTCAACAAATTCACCATGTCCACCCATCCCTTCAACAACCTTTTCATAACGTCGGATGCCAAGTTCAGCACAGGTTACTCGTTCTTTCCCAATTGAAAGTTCCTGGCTGTGTTTGATCATTCCCCAGGCGCAATCATTGTTCACTATGCACACAATTGGGATATTGTGGCGCACCGCAGTGTCAAATTCAAAACCGTTAAATCCAAATGAGCCATCGCCATTGAGTACCACTACCTGTTTATCAGGGTGCACAAGCTTTGCGGCAATAGCAAACGGGATGCCGGCACCAAGACATCCCAGTAGTCCAGCCGATTGCGATAGTACACCCGCTTTGTGCCGGGACTGAAAGCCCACCAAACCAAAGTATGTAGTATCACCACCATCAACAACGTACAGTGCATCGGTGCCAAAGACTTCCTGAGCCCTGGCAACCAGTCGTATGGGGTGGATGGGGTCAGAGGGATTTTGGCGTAGTTTAATTTCGCTATCAATAAATGCATATCCAGCTTTTGTTGCCATATCAATCCACTCTGAATGATCTTTGTTTTCAACCAATGGCAACAACGCTTTGAGTGCTGCTCCAGAATCACCAAGAAGGCCAGCATCTGCAACATGGTTGCGATTGATTTCAGTGGGTTCAATGTCAATGCGCACCACTTTTGTGGTTGGCGGAATAACAGCACCTGACTGAAAGAGCCAGTTAAACCTGATACCTGCTGCAACAATGACATCAGCCTGTGACATTGTCATCATAAGGCCAACATTGCCAATATTCCAGATTGACAGCGGATGGTTATCAGGCAAAACGCCGCGACCATTATTCAGGAGTATAAACGGTATCCCTGTTTTTTCAATAAAAGCCTGCAGTTCCAGGGTACAGTTGCTGTAACCAATACCTGAACCACCTATAAAAAGTGGCTTTTTGGCACTGTTGATAATTTCAGCGGCTTTATATACGGTAGATGAATCGGGTACAGCTTTGAATGCATCAACGCTGGGTGTAAAATCAAAGTCATCAACGGATTTCCCAAGCACATCCGGGGGTAGCTCTAAAAACACCGGTCCTGGCCTTCCACACGTGGCATGCCTGAATGCCATATCCAGATATTCAGGGATGCGTTTTGTATCATAGCAGGTGGCACACCATTTTACCAAAGGCTTTACCACATCAACCTGATTCATTTCCTGTAATGCACCTTTGTGGTCATCACGAAGAGGATGGCGACCGCATAACACCACAACCGGCGCATTGTCCAAACATGCATTGGCAATACCGGTGATGCCGTTGGTAAAGCCAGGCCCTGCGGTTAAAAAGCACACGCCGGGTGTGCCGGTATAAACAGCAGTGGCATGCGCCATCATCACCGCAGCCTGTTCATGCCGCACATCAATTGATCGTATACCATAGTGCTGCAAACCATCAAGAAGCGCTTCAATATGCCCACCTGAAATGCCAAATGCAAACTGTATACCTCGCTTGGCTAAATATTTGCCAATTAAGTGCCCACCGTTTATTGACATAATTCCTCCTGTTTATTTTTTGTTTTTATTCATGGCGATAGTTACTGCGTCATTGAACCACTGAATGAAAAAGGCCATCCCCTCAACATACAGGTTGCCTGTTGCTGCTGCATAAAATGATGCTTCCTGTGTGCCTTCTTTCAATACGTTAAAACCAACTTTAGCATCAGAAAAGACAAGGGCTGCGTCATAGTGTTTGAGCGAATGTGTTGAAGAGACAGAGCCATTGTTAAAGATAAAGGTCCGTCCTTTATTATTTTTTGTTTTGATGGCTATTTTGACACTGACTGTGCCAATATAACGTTTGAAGTCTTCATTGCGCTTAGATGCAATGTGTAACATTAATGCCAATGCTTTTAACAGTAGTGCGAACCTCATAGTATAATCCTTGTATATATAAAAATGACAAACGTAACTGCAAATGTATAATACGCTTTGTTGTTTTGTAAATTATTTTTTTGTCCACAGTTAAAAAATATGCTTGCGATTGAAATTTTCATAATGTACAATTCACATGGTACTAAAAAAGCATATATAGCTTATATGAGGTGATTGGCCATGCTTAATGTTTCTATTAACCAGTTAGGAGATGTTGTAGTCATTGACCTTGAAGGCGAATTTGATATTGATGTCATACGAAATGTTGAAAATGCCTGGAATGAAGCCTTAGCAAAAAAACCAAGAGTCATAGGCTTCAATTGCAAGGAACTAAAGTTTATTGATTCATCAGCATTGGGGACACTGGTAAAATTTATGAACAGTGCAACAAATAGAAAGATTACCTTAGCACTTTTTAATGTTGCTCCATCGGTTATAACTATATTCAAGACCTCACGCCTGGATAAGTTTTTTTCTATTAATACAAAAGAAGAGTTTGAAAATAAATTTTTGCCGGTAACGTGATACTGGTATCCAAAAAATGATAGATAGATAATTAAAGACTTGCAAAATAACCCTACCATTTTAGAAATATATTTGTAATACAGTAGCAATACTGTATGCAATCCCACCTCATTGGGAAGCAGGAAAGGTATACGTTTTTACTACTTATTATATAACCGCTTCAAGCCTGTAGTGGTTGTTGTGCATGGTCTTATTTTACTATACTATACTATACAATGGAGGATGAAGAATGGCTGATAATGATGTTGTCATAGTTTCCGCGTGTAGAACGCCTATTGGCAGTTTTGGACAATCATTAAAAGATGTTAAAGCGTATGAATTAGCTGCACTGGTAATGAAAGAAGCTTTGCGGCGTGCACATGTTGAAGGAAGCGCTCTGTCGGATGTAATTTTTGGAAACTGTTTAATGGGATCCGATGAGGCAAATGTTGCTCGCACTGCAGCACTCAAAGCAGGTATCCCGGTGGAAGTGCCTGCAACATCGGTACAGCGGCAGTGTGCCTCAGGAATGACGGCAGTGGTATTTGGAAGCCAGCAGCTCATTGCAGGTGACTCGGACTTTGTGCTTGCTGGTGGTGTTGAGTCAATGTCAAATGCACCATATGTATTGTGGAAAGCGCGATGGGGTTTGCGGCTTACTCACTCTGAGCTTACTGATGCCATGTGGGAATTGCTGCATTCTGGTAGTGGCCTTTTGGGTGAGCCATTTATTATGGGGCAAACTGCAGAAAATTTAGCAGAAAAATATTCTATTTCACGGGAAGAACAGGATCAGGTGGCTTATGAAAGCCATAAAAAGGCGGCTGCAGCCATTGATTCTGGCAGGTTTAATGATGAGATAGTTCCTGTTCCCATACCGCAGAAGAAAGGCGAACCAAAAATGTTTGAGAAAGATGAACATGTCCGCCGTGATATTACACTGGAAAATCTGGCAACGCTTAAGCCTGCATTTAAAAAGAATGGAACGGTTACTGCTGGTAATGCATCAGGGATTAATGATGGTGCAGCAGCATTAGTACTGACTACAGCAAAGCGTGCAAATGAACTTGGCTTAAAGCCATTGGCAAGGATTGCCGGGAATGCATTTGCCGGTGTTGAGCCTCATCTTATGGGATATGGGCCTGTGCCGGCAGTTCAGAAATTGCTTAAAAAAACAGGGAAAAAATTAGATGATATAGACCTTATAGAACTCAATGAAGCCTTTGCTGCACAATATTTAGCGTGCGAAAAGGGCCTAATGCTTGACCGCAGTAAGGTCAATGTCAATGGTTCAGGGATTGCGTTGGGTCATCCTGTGGGATGCACCGGCGCCCGCATCATTGTATCGCTCATCTATGAGATGAAAAAGCGCAATGTAAAATGGGGAATTGCCACACTATGTGTTGGTGGTGGAATGGGCGGTGCAGTTCTTATTGAAAATATATAACTTTCTGAGGGTATCCCAAAAGACACCTCATTGCAATTACTTTGCAACCGTGTCATTGCGAGGAACGAAGTGCTGAAGCAATCTCGCCGTTTATTACCTAAAGATTGCGTTGCTCCACTCGTAAAGACACTATGGGAACAAGAGACCGCCACGGGGCTTACGCCCCTCGCGGTGACAGCGAATCCGTCATTGCGAGGCACGAAGTGTCGAAGCAATCTCGCCGTTTATTACCTAAAGATTGCGTTGCTCCACTCGTAAAGACACTATGGGAACAAGAGACCGCCACGGGGCTTACGCCCCTCGCGGTGACAGCAAATCCGTCATTGCGAGGCACGCAGTGCCGTGGCAATCTCGCCTTCAATCCTAAAAATTGCTTCACTTCGACAAGTGGTTGCTGAGCTCGTCGAAGCACTCAGTGCAAGCACTATGCTCGCAATGACATTGCACTCACGTCACTGCGAGCCCACGGTTTGTTTTAAGGCGTACGCGTTGTATATTCAGTAACTATCGCCAAAACTTCCATAAAAAAAATGAAAATATATAAAAGAATGATACATTTTTACTATTGTAACCGCATGTTAATGTAAATATCTATGTAGAGGAATAATAGTATGGGCATGACAATTACTGAAAAGATTTTAGCTGCACATGCCGGGAAGGAACGTGTAGAACCAGGTGAATTAATTGAAGCTAAAGTGGATTTAGTACTGGGTAATGATATTACCGCCCCTATTGCTATTAAAGAATTTGAAGATTTAGGTGTATCAAAAGTTTTTGATAATGAAAAAATAGCGCTTATCCCGGATCATTTTACTCCCAACAAGGATATAAAATCTGCCCAGCAGGTTAAGATACTGAGAGAGTTTGCTCGGAAATATACTATTGTTCACTTTTATGATGTGGGCAGGGTTGGTGTTGAACATGCTCTGCTTCCGGAATTGGGTTTGGTGCGCCCGGGTATGTGTATCATTGGTGCTGATTCACACACCTGTACGTATGGGGCATTTGGTGCATTTTCTACCGGTGTTGGTTCCACTGATATGGCGGCAGCAATGGCCACTGGCAAAACA
>Ga0067045_1004331_pt1 | contig 15776 bp, 13 predicted proteins | sample TerdegcTABiofilm_FD_59184 | JGI IMG/M metagenome (GOLD analysis project Ga0067045, IMG submission 59184) | Combined Assembly of (Gp0054472, Gp0054536) Wastewater bioreactor microbial communities from Singapore -Terephthalate degrading...
CACCTGGAAGTTGTTGAAGGTATGCAGTTTGACCGCGGTTACATTTCTCCCTACATGGTAACCGATCCAGAAAATATGGAAGCAGTACTTGAGGATGCATTTATCCTCATCAACGAAAAGAAAATCTCAACCATGAAAGACCTGCTTCCAATCCTTGAGAAAGTTGCTCAGGCAGGAAGACCATTGCTCATCATTGCAGAAGATGTTGAAGGCGAAGCACTGGCTACAATCGTTGTTAACACATTACGGAAGGTTATCCAGTGTGTTGCAGTGAAAGCCCCAGGTTTTGGCGATAGAAGAAAAGCAATGCTTGAAGACATTGCCATCTTAACCAAGGGTCAGGTGATCTCAGAAGATCTTGGGCTCAAGCTTGAAAATGCAACACTTGACATGCTTGGTCGTGCAAAAAAGGTTATTGTTGACAAAGAAAATACCACAATAATTGAAGGTGCTGGCAGCCAGGCTGATGTGCAGGCACGTATCAAAGTTATCAAGAAGCAAATTGAAGAAACCACATCAGACTATGACCGTGAAAAATTACAGGAGCGATTGGCTAAATTGGCTGGCGGTGTTGCAGTTATCAATGTTGGTGCAGCAACCGAAGTTGAATTGAAAGAAAAGAAAGCCCGCGTTGAGGATGCATTGTCAGCAACTCGTGCAGCTGTTGAAGAAGGTATAGTGCCTGGTGGTGGTTTGACATTGCTGTATGCTCAGAAAGCCGTTGCTGAATTAGAAAAGAAACTGGAAGGCGATGAAAAGATAGGTGCACGAATTGTTGCAAAAGCTATGGAAGAGCCCATGAAGATGATTGCATTCAATGCCGGTGTGGAAGGATCGGTTATTGTTGAAAAGGCAAAACAGGAAAAACAGGGTGTTGGATTCAATGCTGCAACAATGGAATGGGAAGACCTTATGAAAGCCGGTATTATTGACCCGGCAAAGGTTGTGCGTTCAGCATTACAGAATGCAGCATCGGTAGCTGGCATGCTGGCAACAACTGAAGTGCTTATCACCGAAAAGAAGGAAGAAGAAAAAGCAGCAATGCCAGGTGGCATGCCACCCGGAGGAATGTACTAATTGATTAAAAACGGCGGGTTTAATCCCGCCGTTTTTTTATAAGTATCGTTTTACCCGGTATGGTGGCAATTTCTGTGATTCATGATAAATTCTAATCATAATTTCTGCTAATATACCCAGCAATATAAACATTATTCCCAGTATAATGAGCATAACCGTTAAGAGTAATAAGGGATTGCGTATCATAGAATGATGTAAAAATAATTTCATACCAATGACGGTTATCCCGCTTAAGGAACTTATAAAAAGCAGTATCAAACCAATACCACCAAATATATAGTTAGGTTTGGTGGAATATGAGCCCATGAACTTAACAGTGGCCAGGTCTATTAATACCTTAAACGTACGCTTTATGCCATATTTTGATTTTCCAAATTTACGTGGATGGTGATGTACGGGCACCTCAACAATAGTTGCGCCAATCCATGATGCATGAACCGGAATAAAACGATGCATCTCACCATACAAATTGACCTGCCGTATTATCTCACCACGGTATGCTTTGAGTGAACATCCTAAATCATGCAGATACACCCCGGTTACTTTTGCTATAAGCCAGTTGGCAATACGTGAAGGGATTTTCCGTGATAAAAGTTTGTCCTGACGGTTTTTGCGCCAGCCGCTGACCACATCATAGCCTTCTTCAATCTTCTCTACCAGTAAGGGAATGTCACTGGCATCATTCTGCAAATCAGAATCCATAAAAATGATAATATCACCTTTTGAATAATCAATACCTGCTGCCATGGCTGCTGTCTGGCCAAAATTTCGCCTGAACTGTACTACATGCACACGTTTGTCTTTTTTGGCAATGGATTCAAGAAGCTTGAAGGAATTATCAGTGCTGCCATCATCAACAAAAATTATCTCATAGGTGTATGATGTTTTTTTCATAGCTTCAACAATATGCTGGTACTGTGGAACAATATTTTCTTCTTCATTGTAAACAGGCAATATAATAGAAAGATATGGATTATTTGTACGGCGCGCTTTCATATTTGTTTCTCCAGAATGTAAAGTGTAATTTTTAGCCTGAATACCATTATAATGAACTATCGCAACAAAATTATTCTTTTGACAAGAAAATTATTATAAAAATAATGTGGTTTTTAAGGGGCGATAGTAACTATGGATAAGTCAACCGTGATTGAAACAATACAGCATGAGCTTGATAACCTTTTTGCCCATATTGTGGAACTAAAGCAAGGTGGCAAAAAGATTATTTTTACCCAGTGCGACATTGTGCCATATGAAGTGTTTGCTGCACATGGATTTGTCGTGAGTAAATTACCACGATGGGTAATGACAGCATTACGTGATCCCCAAAGCTTGATGTATAAAAAGGCAGAGGAGTATTGCTGTCTTGCCAATGCGCTCATTGTGCCACAGTATTGCAATATTATACCCCATGAGGTGTTACAGCAATTGACTGTACATGCCATCTGGCAATATGAAGGCTTTGCTGAAGATGCAGTGATTAACCTTCACACAATACTGTATTCACTGTTGCAGTCTTTGGGAGTAGAGCAGGAATACCCCAATGATGACAGTCTTCAGCTGGCAGTTTTGGTGTATGAGGAAATACGGAAAATAATGCGGGCGCTGACCACCATGTATGCAGGTGCATTCACCCTGAGCCAGTTACAGTTACTGTGTGATGCAGCATTTTCCCTAATACCAACACGGAGTTTAGAGCTATTACAGCAGTTGTACCACGCTGTTGAGTCATCAACCCATAGTAACAATGAACAAGCCCCAAAAACCCTTGTGTACAGTGACTTTGGCAATTGGGATATGTGTGATGCATTTGAGGGTTATGACATTGTCATTGTGGAGGATGACAGTTGCAATGGAAGGCGCCAGTTTGACATTTCATGCCATACTTCATCACAGAATCTGTACTATGAACTGTTGTATGCTTACTCATTCAAATCGTGGTGCCCTGGTATGCGCACAGTGCATGAACGCTGTGAGCTTATATACAAAGCGCTGCCCAACTATGATATAAAGCTTGTTATTTTTATACAGTCTTTTCTGAAGTCACGTAATGAGCACCTGCAATATCTGTATGAGCAGTGTTTACTGCAGGGTACGGATGCAGTAATACTTGAGGCAGATGCTATTGTAAAGCAGTTTACACAGTATATTACCGCTTTAAAAGCCAGACATCATTTTGATATAACTGTTGACCTGTGAAATTTAATGCAATGCTTTCAGATAATCAGCGGTGATACGAAATGCTTCCTGCAAAAATATATCATTTTCCAGGTCAATAAGCTTATCTTTTTTCCCTTTTTTAATTGAGCTTTCCAGATCCTTTTTGCGCTGTTCAATGCTACTTTCATCTTTCAGATTGATTTCCTTTGACTGCAGTTTTTGCTTTAAATCTTTGATTTCCAGTAAAAGTTTTGCATACTGTGTATCATTCTGCAACCGACTATCAGATTTAGCTTTCAGATGCGCTATCACATCAGCAGTAAGGTAATTTCGATATGGAGTATATGCAGCAGGGGGAATCTGTTTCCACTGCAATGCATATTTAAGTTTGTTTTCACCAATGTCCCATATGGTTGTAATATCAGGGACGGTGATATCGGGTTTTATCCCATTAAGCTGATTTGATGTGCCGGAGGGCTGGTAAAAGATGGCATTGGTAATCTTGATGGCACCTTTTTTTTGGTACAGTTCCTTATATGATTGCACGGTTCCTTTACCAAAGGTTGCATCCGTGCCAATGATGAGTCCCCGCCGGTAATCACGAATGGCTCCTGCAAATATCTCTGATGCACTGGCACTGAATTTATCAATGAGCACTACAAGTGGCCCACTGTAGTATACTCCCGGGATTGGATCATCTAATGGCTGAATATTCCCGGCGCTATCGTACACCTGCATAACCGGACCAGCGTCAATAAAAATGCCGGCTAATTTTAATGCCTCGCTCAATGCACCACCAGGATTGCCTCGCAGGTCAACCACTATACATGCAACATTTTTCTTCATCAGGCTGTTAATCTGCATGAGGGTATCAGCGGTTGAGCTTCTGCCTTCTCCAAATCCCTGCTGTGACATATCTACATAGAATGAAGGTATTTTTATATAGCCAATAGCAGGCCCATTCTCAGATTGAAACACTTCTGATTTTACAGCGCTGTCTTCTAAGTTAATTTCCTCACGCACAATGGGCACAATCATTCGTTTTTGTTCTTTGCTGTCAGGATTGATCCGTATAATGGTAAGCTTGACTAGAGTCCCTTTTTTGCCACGAATCATCTTAACCACATCACGCAGTTCCATGTCCACAACATCAACAGGTTCATCATTGCCCTGTGCAACAGCAACAATGCGGTCATTGGGTTGCAATTGTAGCTCTTTTGGAAGTTTGTCAGCCGCTCCGCCCGGAATAATGCGGTCAACAATAGTATAGCCATCTTCTGAGCGCAGCTGAACACCAATGCCTTCAAGTTTTAGATTATTGGAAATCATGAAATCTTCATGTTCTTCCTGTGTCAGATAGTTGGTGTGAGGGTCAAGTGCCATGGAAAATGCGTTAAGGAAAACTGAAAATTGCTTTGCCTTATCAAATTCCTGAATACGCTTGTTGTTAAGGTAAAACTTGCGTTTTAATTTTTCTTTTGCCTGGTCTTCGTTTAAGCTCTCTGAAGTTTGATAGTTTAAGAGTTGTAGCTTGATATTTTTGCGCCAGCGTTCTTTGAGTTCATTTTTGTCCTTTGCATAGGGTATTTTATCGCTATCTAAGTTGATGGTTTCATCTTCGGTGAAAGTGTAGTGCTGCTTGAGTAATCCATCAATAATATGATTTACTTCATCAACGCGCTTTTTATAGGTTCCAAAAATATCATCAAGAAACGCAAAATCTTCTTTTTTGGCTAAATCATCAATAAGGGTATCATACCGTTTGGTAAATCCATCAACATCGCTTTTGTAAAAGTAATATTTCCCGGGGTCAATGGCTGAAAGAAGGTTATTCAATGTACGCTGTGAGATGGTATCATCAAATTCATGGTACAGTACATGTTCGTTTAAAAAGGTGCTGATAATATAATGAATATCGTTAGGGTTAAGGACAACTGATTTTTTATAGCAGCCAAAAAACAGTATAAAAACAAATAAATACAGTACAATGTGTTTTTTCATAATAGAACCTGTTCTCATTAAAAAGTTCAAAGTTTAAAGTTTTAAGTTCAAATGTATTGGTTTTACGTTTTACGATAATTATTTAAACTAATATATATCGTGGGGTAATTTTAGTCAAATAATTATCAGTGCCCATATCATATTTACGGACAACGATAAATCTACCATACTATGTAATATTTATTATAATTTATTGACCTGCTATTGAAGTATATGCATGTGTATCAGTATTTTTTTAGTTGTTTGAATATGGCAATAGTTACAATTCATATACAATAAATTAATTTGACATTATTGTGAGTATACAATCAATGTATTTGCTAATCCCATTTTTAACAGGAGTCACTGTATGGCAGTAAAAACCGTTAGTCAGTTAGCCCAGATGCTTGAACGGGGAGAAACCACATCTTTAGAAATAGTAACACAGTACCTCACGGCAATTGATGAACACAAAGATGTAAATGCATATATCACTGTAACACATGACACAGCCTTACAGCAGGCTAAAGAATCAGACATGCGCCGTAAAGAAGGAAAGCCTAAATCAAAATATGATGGCATTCCCATTGCAATTAAAGATAATATATGCACAAAAGGGGTACTGACTACCTGCGCTTCAGGAATTTTGCAAAATTTTATACCACCATATAATGCTACTGCTTATCAAAAGTTGCTTGATGCCGGGTTTATTCTTTTAGGAAAAACCAATTTAGATGAATTTGCCATGGGTTCTACTACTGAAACATCGTTTTTTGGCCCAACTAAAAATCCTGTTGACACAACAAAGGTCCCAGGTGGTAGCAGCGGTGGTTCGGCTGCAGCGGTGGCGGCTGATATTGCGCCGGTAGCACTTGGTTCTGACACCGGTGGTTCCATACGCCAGCCGGCTTCTTTCTGTGGTGTGGTGGGAATAAAACCGACCTATGGCCGGGTGTCACGGTATGGGCTGGTAGCATTTGCATCATCACTTGATCAGATTGGTACCTTTGCTCACACGGTGAAAGATGCAGCCAGTGTGCTTGCAGTCATTGCAGGCGTGGATGCGCGTGATGCAACTTCTATTGATAAACCGGTGGATTTTGGTTCAGAAACTATCGCCGGGAATGTGAAAGGATTGTGCATAGGTGTTCCCCAGGAATATTTTAATGGCGTAGATGCGGCGATAGTAACCGCAGTCAAAGATGTAGTAAAAAAATTGGAATCACAGGGAGCAGTTATTCGCGAGATTTCTCTGCAATACACGGACTATGCTGTTCCCATTTACTATCTCATAGCAACTGCAGAGGCTTCATCAAATTTAGCACGGTATGACGGTGTGCGCTACGGCTATCGCTCAAAAAATATACAGAAGCTCAAAGACCTGTATGTGAAGACGCGCCAGGAAGGTTTTGGCAAAGAGGTCAAGCGACGCATCATCTTAGGGACATTTGCCTTAAGTTCGGGCTACTATGATGCCTACTATCTCAAAGCATTGAAAGGCAGACGCCTTATCATAGATGATTTTACCAAAGCATTCAGCCAGTGTGACTGCATTGTTGCTCCGGTAACAACCACAACAGCTTTTGGTATAGGCGAAAAGATTTCTGATCCGCTGTCACTGTACATGGCCGATATCCTTACCATACAGGCTAACTTAGCAGGCATACCAGCAATGTCGGTGCCTGTTGCAAAGGATGCACAAGGTCTTCCTATAGGTGTGCAGATTATGGCAAAACATTTCAATGAAAAGGTGATGTGTAATGTGGCACAGGCTATTGAGGATTGTGTTACACTGTAGTGTCGTTTTTTGTTTCAGCGCCTGTGGTTACCAGTATGAAACAATACGATGTGTCAGGACTGTAACAGTGCCACATAACGATAGCCAGGCAATAACCGTACAGGTGAATTTTACTGCCTATGTAGCATACATACACAATGCCAGTGACAGTGCGCGTGCCAACAATGATGCTGTTAGCCGTTTATCAAAAGGTGATGTGGAAGGTGCTCTGACGCTGTTACAAACTACGCTTCCTACCACTGAGCCAGCGGTACTTAATAATTATGGTATTGCATTAATTCTTAAAGGTGACTTTGATAAAGGCTATGAGTATATTTATAAAGCGGCAGTATTACAGCCGCACGATCCCTATTTTAGGAAAAATTACCTGTACCTGCATGAACTTAAAAAATAAATGCATATTAATTTTTTGGGCGATAGCACTTGCAACCGGTTGCCTGCAAGAACCGGTAGATGAAGAATACTATAATGACCATGCAATGGTTAAAGGTGGCCAGAAGCCAACACCGCCTGTGAATTTATCAATGTCAATAGCTAACCATATAATAACACTTCAATTTGAAACCGATACTGGTGCAACCTATGATCCAGATACTGGTAGCAATGAAAATTTATATTATTTAGTCTATATATCAGGAACAAATCCGGCACAGTTTGGCGACCCAAAGTTGTATTACGATATCAAGTATTACGTGGGCTACGTTGCTGAGTCTGACTTTGAACCTGGTCTTGATCCAAAGAGCGTTACTATACAGGTTTCATCGTCATATCATGGACCGGTGTATTTGTGGATGACGTCCCATGATGGTGGCAGGGAAAGTGATCATACGGAAGTACTAAATGATACAATCCCGTAACATCGTACTATGTGTAGCAGCGTACACTATGGGCAATACCTTGGTACAGTATACCAGCAGTGATTGTTAATTAGCAATGGATTGATACTATGAACTATCGCACAGTATTATTAATTATTTTTTTTATTTTTTGTGTACAGGCATCATTTGCACAGCAACCGTTTACTTTTGTAAAAACGGACGAACCGCTCTCTTTATGGAAAGCACTGGCGTATGATGTAGTGCCGGGTGGTGGTCATATCTATACGGGACACTACGAATATGCTGCGGTTTTTGCCGGGTTAAAAATTTCAGGTGTGTATGCCATGTATTACTATTACAATTACTGGCACTATCGTGGCTCACTGTATCGTTCGGCTAAAAGGGCAAATGAAATAATTGATCCGGAACATGATTTGCTTTTTAAGGACCCGGAAGGTGGCTATAAAACAGTAAAAGAATTTGGGTATGCATATGACAGGGCAGCCCATTATTTTACCTTGAGTATTATAGCAAATGCTGCTATATATATTACATCGTGGCTTTTTACGTGGTACCATGTTCAGGAAATAAATGAAAGCAGGCAGCCAACATACATAGGCTTTAATCAGTTTTCATTCACAACTGATGAAAATGGAACACTGTGGGCTGCCTGTACCATGAGGTGGTAAATGCTCGTTGATAGCTTTGGCAGAACTATAGATTATGTGCGTATTTCGGTAACGGACCATTGCAACTTGCGGTGTGTATATTGTATGCCTTCAGATATCAAATGGTTACCACATGAGGAGATTTTGCGTAATGAAGAGATAGTGATGTTAGTGGATGTATTTGTTTCTCTGGGGATTAAAAAGGTGCGTTTTACCGGCGGTGAACCGCTACTACGAAAAGGCTTTTTTGATATTGTAAAACAGGTACGCAGCAACCACAAAGATTTAGAAATATGTATAACTACTAATGGAATATTACTTGAACAATATGTTGATAAAATTCAAGAACTCAACGTTCAAAAGGTTAATGTGAGTCTTGATTCTCTTAATCCTGATACATTCACAAAAATTACTGGTGTAAATGCTATAAACAAAGTTATACAGGGAATACAAAAAATAACAGCGTTAGAGGGAGTTGAATGTAAAATCAACGCTGTAATAATGGAATCTACGCTTAATGAACTGGAAGAACTACTTCGTTTTGCAACTAATATTCATGCAATTCGCTTTATTGAACGCATGCCCTTAAGTGATAACCCGATACCATTTGTCAGTGCTGATACTTTAATTAAAAAATTGGGATTATTAGGAACATTGCAGCGTATGACAAAAAGTGATACACATGTTGCTGCAATGTACAGATTATTGCCCCGGTGGGATAAAAGTGCAGTCATTAATGTTGGAATTATACCTGCAGTGTCACACAGGTTTTGTGGGAAATGCAATCGCTTGCGGGTAACAGCGGATGGTATGCTCCGGGCCTGCCTGCATGATACAACTGAATATAATGTAAAAAAGATACTCAGGGGGCAGTTGAATACTACTATTACTGAAGTTATAGCCAATGCCGTATTGCACAAAAAAGAAGGACATTCATTAATGCAATGTGATGATACTGCGTTTAATTGTTCGGGTATGGCAATGCATTCTATGTCAAAGATAGGTGGATAAAAAACGAAAGCCGCATATAAGCGGCTTTCGTTTTGCGGGGTGTACGAGACTTGAACTCGCGACCTCCTGCGTGACAGGCAGGCACTCTAACCAAGCTGAGCTAACACCCCATTTTGTTAAAACTATACTACAATTGGTTAATCACGTCAACATCTGTCAATAAAAAAAATCACATTTTTTTATTATCACAAAAAAAAATCGCTAATTATTCCTAAATATGGAAATTTGAATAAAATACAAAATAGTGTACACCCCCGCCGCCGAAAGCCGGGGGTGTACACTATATTCATTATGAAATTTTTTAAGGAATTATTGCTGAAAAAAAATATAAAAAACGCTTTTATTTTTTTATTATATATGATGGCTATATTTTCTGGGTTTTGATTTTGATGAATAAAAGGTTGTGAAATGAGCCTAACAATTTTTGATGATATTTATAATGAAATCCGCAAGCGTAATGCTGCTGGCGGATTTAAAGGTGTACCGTATTCAGATGAATTTGTAAAGTATGTATCAGGATACTATGCACTTTCCATTGACCTTGTTAAGCGTATCATTCAGATACTTATAAATGCCCATAAAGTATTTTCTATTGAGATTATAGCAGAGGATAAGGCTCGTGATATTTCCAGAGTGGAAGGGTATGTGGTTGCAGACCTTGTTGTGATTCGAAAATTAAAATCTTTTTATCAAAGTGAACTTATTATACAGTATGAAAACGAATTCCATAAACGCTTGATGGTACATCAGATAGTAAAAGAAATTTTCCCAATGTTGCGAAGTCTCAACAATACTGATATTGGAAAGGTTGCCAATTTGGCCATTATGCTTGAAGAACTTGAACGGTATATGGAAAAGCATTATGATGAATTTACCGAAGAATGGAAGGCCAAGCGTCTGGCGTATGAGATAAGTATATCCAATATTGATTTGCAGTTAGAAAGAAAACAATCCCAGAAAGGAAAAGATGATAGCCATGTCTCCCCATCAGTTAAAGACAGAAGAAAAAAGAGAGTTGTAGATGCACCTCAGTATAAGGAATTTATTGATAAAAGCAAAAGTTATCCATTAGAAAGGATTTTTCAGATATATGGCATAGAATTTTTTTTACGGGTCCAGCTGCGTAATTATAAGTTTGATTATTTAAAAGAGCTTGTACAGGCCAAGAAAATAAAACGAAGGTCAGATCTATTGTTACTTAAAAATATGCTCAATGCAGTTATCCATAATAGAGATAAAGACCAACAACTGGTACAATATGAAGATGCAATATATTCGCTCATGCAGGTTGTAAATCATTATCTGTTTGTTGAAAGGGAATGACTCAAGATAGTATTTATTTTAGATTATAGAGCTGCTACTAATCTTTGACATTTTATTTTTCTGTACGGTTCCTTCCAAATTTTTTTGCCCGATATAACTTTTTATCAGCTTTATCAATTATATCGTCCCAATGTTCACCAGGATTTGGATATTCGGTTGTACAACCTATACTTACTGATACAAATTTTGATGATGTGGTGATTGCAGCTGGCAATTTCAGGTCCAATATTTTTTTTCTTATTCGCTCTGCTATTCTGTAAGCACCAATAATTTCAGTTTCAGGAAGTATAACAATAAATTCTTCGCCTCCATACCGTGCACACATATCAGCCGGGCGATGAATGCAACTCTTAATTGTTCCACCTACTTTTTTTAGCACCAGGTCGCCAACGATATGGCCAAATTTATCATTATATTTTTTAAAATAATCAATATCTATCATTAATATTGAAAGAGGAGTTTGATTACGGATGGCTCTATGCCACTCGGCATGAAGGTATTCTTCAAATCTTCTTCTGTTGGGTAATTCGGTGAGTGGGTCAATATATGCAAGATTTTGGAATGTTGCAGCAATATTTTCCAGTTTTATTTTTTCACTAAAAAGTTTTTCCAGTTTGCTGTAAAGCCTGGAATTTTGATTTGCCAGAATAAAAGACTGGAATACAATAAATATTAAAAAACCATACGGCACCATATATGTTGTATTGATGAAATGGAGAAAATGTAGCATATCATTTAAAATTGCCAGGGCAAATATTAAAAAAGCAGAAAGAAAAAAAACAGCATATTTACGGTTATTCTTTATTGCACGGGTAAATATGAATAAAATTAATAATCCATATACCATCATTATGCCTAAGAATAATGATAATAGCTTTGCAAAGTAAAAGACTGGTGAAATAATTATTAGAACAGTATATAAAATGCCAATAGTAAGAAAGGTTTTAAATAAACTTTGATTGACATCATCAGGATAAAGATTTTCAATGAAAAGCCCAAAAAAAGTTAATCCTAATGACATTGTTAAATATGTTATACGAACCAGTATATTCCATGGCAAATTGGGGAAAATAAGCATAATATGGAATTCCCCAAAAATAATAGATAAAAGAGCCATTAACAAGCTGAATATACCAAAGTATAGAGATTGCTTATCGTATTTCTTGAAAATATATAATGCTAAATGATAGAGTGATATTATTACCAGTGCTCCAAATATGAAAAATTTAACAATTATACTTTTTATATAATGGTATAAAATAGACTGTTTATTTCCTAAAAGAAGAGAATTAGTTATTCCAGCTTTAGCATAGTAATAATTAGAGATATGAATGGTAATAGCAATTTGATTGCCTGTTAATGGAATATCAGCTATAGTTTGTTTCCATGCATGAATACTATTTAAAGGAGTGGTTCCAGGTTTCCCAACTTCTGCTAAAAGTATATCGTTTACATATAACGAATATGAACTGTCAAGCTTTGGTATCAGGATAGAAAGTGAGTGCGGTTTGTTGTTGCTCAAAAGAATATTGGCCCGGTACGTTGCAAAACCTGATTCAGGAAGCTTATGATTATGGATTTTATATTTGTTCCATGATGCAGGGACTGTAATATACTGTGTATTTATATTTTTAAAAAATTTGAAATGTTTAGGGATGTAGAACTTCCCATAATAGAATTCCCATTCACCATCCAGTGCAACCGGGCCATTATCCCATTGATAATTTCTTAAGTCAAAGATTCCTTTTTGTGAGATTGTAGAACAATAGCTATTTTGTACTTGCAGAACTGGTATACATACTATAAATAATAGTATACAAAGTATTTTGCCTGGTATACTATCGAAAAATTTATCATTCATTGGTACATTCATCTTATCATGAGATAACATAATACTATTCATTCTAACAATAAATGCAATAAAAATTATTGCGGACAATGATAAATAAATAAGAGCTAAATAAATTTTAACACAATAGGCTATAACCTTAGCCAGTGACATCTTGCATACTTTGCGCACATCCATCACAAACTCATACTCATACTCATTCTCGTACAAATATCGATGCACCCGCTTCCAGGTGTGATATCGCTTTCTACACTGTAACCGTGCATAGCTTTTAACAGGTATTCGTTTATAGGACAGCATATAGTTTATGAAATTTATAATAAACGTATGAAGCGATAGTTTTTGGGCATTGGCATGTTTTTTTTAAAGTTCTAAATGTTCTAACATAATACAGGTGGTTGTTTCTATATTCATATTTACCCTCCAAAGTATTGTATTATTTTCTCACTATTTGATACTAATAAAATTATCAACTATAATTTCTTTGTGATACATATTATTCTATTAAAAGAGATATAAAAAGTGAAGGTAAAAATACTATTTGATACATTAACAAGATTGAATATTGAAATTGGCAATGTATTTATGATTCTGATAGAATTATTAATACATTGGACTTGACCTGAAAATGAAATGGAAGTAGCGTAGTTATATCAAGTATCTCTTAAAAACAGTATAAAAATATCATAGTATTTGTTAGGATACATTTATGAAGACAATGTGGATATCATGTTTATTGCAACTGATAATACTATCAGGAACTATCGCTTTTGCTGATAATTCAATTGTTCTTGATAAACCATTTGAAACAGTTGCTCTTGATATTGTAAAAGCAATCAAAAACAGAAAAACTGAGCGAAACTATACAAATCAAATAATTTCACAGCAGCATCTTTCAACACTATTATGGGCAGCATATGGAATAAACAGGCAGGATGGAAAGCATACAGTGCCCACTGCATATGGCAAGGATTATATGCGAATATATGTTATCTATAATGAAAAGTCATATAAATATATTCCTGAAAAAAATATACTACAATTTATTCAAAGTAATGTTTCTACCAGTATGGCTTCAACACAAGGGTGGGTGGGTAAAAGTAGGTGTGTAGTTGTAATAGTTGCTGATCTGAATGCTTTCCCGTTTTATGTTAGTTCAAAAGAAGAGAAGATTCGTTTGGCCAATTTAACAGCTGGATGTATAGCACAAAATGTGTACCTTATTTCTGCTGCAATGTATATTGGAACCTGTTTGGTGGCTGGGGTTAATGAAACTGGCTGTAGAAAAGCATTAAAATTGAATGATACAGATATTCCTTTGATTGTGATGCCTTTAGGATATTTAAACAGTAAATAGCATTGTGTATACAGAATGACACTATTTTAGAAAATGAAAAAAAGCAATGGCATAATACACACTGAAAAAACAATTGTGTTGACAACAAACATACTGGTTGCCATTTCCTTATCTAAATTAAATAATATGGATGTAATAACAGAATAAATTGCTGCAGGCATAAAAGATTGTAGCTGCACTACGATTTTGATATCAGGTGATAGTTGTAGTAACAATAGTAAAAAATACATGACCAGCGGTACAATAATAAATTTTATTGAAGCAAGCATTATATGTGCTTTCCAGAAACCCTTGATATCCTTGAATTTAAAATAGATGCCCATTGAAAAATAATAAATGGTTAACGAGAGTGCAAGCATGACATCAAGGGGTATGGTAATGTGGGGACGTTTGATGTCAAAATAATGAAGAAGCAGTGCTGCAAATACTGCATACAGTGGCATATTCTGAGGTGTAAGAATATAGCTCATCAGGGAAAATGGAGTGCGGATGCCAACATGTCGTGCATATGAAAATATAACCATTATCACATAGGGCATAAAGTAAATAATAAAGATAAATGACAGTGCAAGGCCCTTTTCCCCTAAAAACAGATAGCACAAAAAGCCACCCATGGTAAAACCATGGTTTGCAAGGGATGAGCTGATTATAAAAGTATGTTTTTGTATACCTTTAAATTGAGCCAGGGTGCTTGCCACTATGCCAGCTACAAGCCCAATACCAACCAGAACAAAACCTGCAAGGGGGAGAACTATAAAGTCAAAAGTCAGGTCAAGGCCCCATATTGTCCACAGTACAATAAAAGATTCCAGGCTTATAAGGTTTATGGTAATCAGACGTTTTGACAATGTTTGTACATCAAAATGTTTTTTACCTGAAAAGTATGCTCCTGTAATAATAGGTATCCAGATACATAACTGAAATATGATAAACCTGGTTATAATAGTGTCCATACTTCCAATAATCATTCCTTGAATATTTTTAGTTAACACCATTGCTTGTTATTTCATAAAAATATCACTAATTATTCTTAAATGTGGAAATTTTAATAAAATATAAAATAGTGTACACCGGGGCCGTCTCAAAAGAAACTGTAAGGCATGCAATGGCGTGAGCGCAATGTCATTGCGAACGAAGTGCCTGTGCTGAGCTTGTCGAAGCGAAGCAATCTCAATGATGCAGAAGATGAGATTGCCACGCGCCTACGGCGCTCGCAACTAGGGGATTGCTTCGTCACTTTGTTCCTCGCAATGACAGGAAAACAAAAGTCATTGCAAAGAGGTGTCTTTTGGGACACCCTTGGTGTACACTATATTCATTATGAAATTTTTTAAGGAATTATTGCTAAAACAATACCATTCTTTGACGTATAGTTTACTGTCATTGTGGTGTATATTTAAATACCGTCAAATCAAATACGTTCTTCTTTGCATAGACTTGATATCATTCGTTTTAACGCAAGCAAAATGAAAGACCTAAACGTATTAAAACAAGATTCTTCAGTTATTGTATTTCTTCAAGATAACATTTTTTAAAGAAGCGAATTCTTCCCAATCCTTAAGGTAGTAAATTCTTCCAAAATGTCATGTAGCACTCCATTCTGTTTTTAAGAGAAGAATAGCTTTAGACAACCGTGAAGATATAGGTAAAAAAATGTTATATAAAATTGCAATTCAACCGATTGTTTATATGAGGTCAGCTAACCTGTTCAAGGAGGGACAGGTGACCAAGAAAAGGG